>Ga0209629_10002286_pt1 | contig 12914 bp, 11 predicted proteins | sample TergutCu122P5_FD_187286 | JGI IMG/M metagenome (GOLD analysis project Ga0209629, IMG submission 187286) | Cubitermes ugandensis P5 segment gut microbial communities from Kakamega Forest, Kenya - Cu122 P5 (SPAdes) (version 2) | ecosystem: Host-associated > Arthropoda: Insects > Digestive system... | reverse complement strand
CGACGCGCAAAATGTCGCCTTCGCCAAACGGTTTGCCGATCAGCTGCAGGCCTACGGGCAAATGTTCCACAAAACCGGCGGGAATGGATATGGCCGGTAGGCCGGCCAGGTTAATCGCCAGGGTGCAAATGTCCACCATGTACATCTGCAGCGGGTCGTCTATCTTTTCGCCCCGTTTGAAGGCCGGACCGGGCGCGGTGGGCGACAGCAGCAGATCATATTGGCTAAAAGCGCGGTCAAAGTCATCCTTGATCAAGGTGCGTACTTTGAGCGCTTTGTTGTAATAGGCGTCGTAATAACCGGCGGAAAGAGCGTAAGTACCCAGCATAATCCTTCTTTTGACCTCGGCGCCGAAGCCTGCGCTGCGGGTTTGCCTAAACATGTCCACTATGTCCCCGGCCTCTTTATGCCGGTAGCCGTAGCGCACGCCGTCATAGCGGGCCAGGTTGGAGCTGGCTTCGGCGGGGGCCAGTATGTAGTAAGCCGGCAGGGCATATTCACTGTGGGGCAGCGAGGTTTCCTCCACATCAGCGCCCAGGCTGGCAAAGACAGCAATGGCCGCCCGGATGATCTCTTTTACCGCCGGGTCGATGCCTGCGCCCATGTATTCCCTGGGCACGCCGATTTTGAGGCCCTTGATGTCGCCGGTGAGGTAAGTGGTATAATCCTGTTTGTCATAGGCCACGGAGGTTGCATCCTTGGGATCGTGGCCGCTAATGGCATTTAGCGCCAGGGCGCAGTCGGTGACGTCCCTGGTCAGGGGGCCGATTTGATCCAGGGATGAGGCATAGGCCACCAGCCCGAAACGGGATACCAAACCGTAAGTTGGTTTTAGTCCCACCACCCCGCAGTAGGATGCCGGCTGGCGGATGGAACCGCCGGTATCGGAACCCAGAGCCAGGATGGTTTCGCCGGCCGCCACCGCCGCCGCCGACCCGCCGCTGGAACCGCCGGGCACCCGGTCCTGGTCCCAGGGGTTGGCGGTGGTGAAAAAGGCCGAGTTTTCCGTAGAGGAACCCATGGCGAACTCATCCATGTTGGTTTTGCCGATAAGTACCGCGCGGGTTTCCTGCAGCAGTTCAATAACTGTGGCGTCATAGGGGGGCACAAAATTATACAGTATTTGGGAAGCGCAGGTGGTGCGTACCCCCATGGTGCACAGGTTGTCTTTAATGGCGATGGGAATGCCGGCCAGGGGGGCTATTTTTTCCCCGGCGGCAATGGACCGGTCCACCGCCTGAGCTTGCCTGACGGCGGCTTCAGGGGTCAGGGTGATATAGGCCCGGATGTGGTCTTCCCTTGCGGCGATGTGCGCCAAGACCGCGTTGGTAATTTCCTCCGCGCTGATCTCTTTTTGCCGCAGCAGGTCATGTAATTGATGGGCGGTCAGATAATATAATTCCAAAACAGTTCCTCCAGCCCTTACAGTATCTTAGGCACTTTGAAATAGTCGTTCTGACGTTCCGGGGCGTTGGCCAGGGCTGCGTCAGGTTCCAGATGTTCGCCGGGCCGATCCGCGCGGAAAACATTGTGCAGCGGCAGTACGTGGGCGGTAGGCGGCACGTCCTCAGTATTCAGATCCTGCAGTTTTTGGGCGTGGGCCAGGATATCGCTTAACTGCCTGGCGTAAAGATCTTTTTCCGCCGGGGTCAGGGCCAGCCGGGCCAGCAGAGCCACATGTTCCACTTCTTTAATGCTGAGCATAACGTACCTCCTGTTTGACGCAAAACTGACCTTATTATACCACTGATCGCACTAGCTGTTTACCATTTCGAGGAGTTCTTTTTCGCCGATAACGGTTAGGCCCAGCTCAACCGCCTTGTCGTATTTACTGCCCGGGTTGGCGCCGGCGACCACGTAACCGGTTTTTTTACTCACCGAAGATACAACTTTACCGCCCTGATTTTCAATTAAGGTCTTGGCCTCTTCCCTGGTCAAAGTGGGCAGGGTGCCGGTGAGCACGAAGGTTTGGCCGGTCAGGGCCAGGGGCGCGGCGCCGCTGTCGGCCGGGGTTTGATTCTCTGCGGCGACATGCAGTCCCAGATCGGTAAGGCTGGCGATGAGCGCTCTGTTTTGCGCCTGACGCATGAAGTTAACCACACTGTCGGCGATTTTGGGGCCGATTTCCGGGATGGCGGTCAGTTCCTCCGCCCCGGCGGCCATAATGCGGTCCAGGCTGCCAAAGTGTGCGGCCAAAACCCGGGCGGCCCGTTCACCCACATGCCTGATGCCCAGGGCGTATAAAAGCCGGTACAGGGGCCGTGACTTGCTGTCTTGAATGGCCTGGAGCAGGTTTTCCGTTGACTTGGCCGCGAACCTTTCCAGGGGCAAAAGCTGCTCGGCTGTCAGCCGGTAAAGATCCGTTACATCATCTACCAGCCCGTCATTTACCAGCTGGGTAACAATGGCCGGGCCCAGGCCGGCGATGTCCATGGCGCCCCGGGAGGCAAAGTGAATTAATCCTTCCAGCAGCTTAGCCGGGCAGGAAGCGCCGGTGCAGCGGTAGGCCGCCTCGCCTGTTTGGCGGAGCACTTCGGCGTGACAAACGGGACAAGTGGCAGGCATGGTAAATATTTTTTCGCTGCCGTCCCTTTGTTCCGCCAGCACCTTGACGATCTCCGGGATCACATCCCCGGCTTTATGGATGATCACCCGGTCGCCGATGCGCACGTCTTTTTCCCGGATCAGATCCTCGTTATGCAGTGACGCCCGGCTGATGGTGGAACCGGCTACCGTCACCGGGTCGAGGACGGCCGTCGGCGTTACCGCGCCGGTGCGTCCCACGCTGACGATAATATCCCGGACGGTTGTTTCCGCTTCTTCGGCGGGGAATTTGAAAGCAGTGGCCCAGCGGGGGCTTTTCATGGTGGCGCCCAGGGCGGCCTGCTGCTCCAGGGAGTTTACTTTGATCACCAGCCCGTCGATAGCGTAAGGCAGGTCTGCTTTTTTGTCCGTCCACAGGCGGCAGTAACTGATCACTTCCTCAATATCCGGACACTGTTGGATGTGGGGGTTCACCTTGAGTCCCAGCCGGTTAAACAGGGCCAGGGTTTCCAGGTGCGTGGCCGACGCTAAGCCGCCGGGCAGTTCGACATTGCCGGCGCCATAAACAAATATGGATAGGCGCCGCTTGGCCGTAACGGTGGGATCCAGTTGGCGCAGCGAACCGGCGGCTGCGTTGCGCGGGTTGGCGAAAAGGCTTTCTCCCTGTTCCTCCCGGGCCTGGTTCAGTTCCACGAAGGATACCTTGGGCATATAAACTTCGCCCCGCACCTCCAGATTGACGCCCGGTTCAAGCAGGCGCAGGGGAATACTTTTCACTGTTTTCAGATTATGGATAATGTCTTCGCCTGTTTCACCGTCTCCCCGGGTGGCGCCCTGTACCAGGCGGCTGTCCCGGTAAGTCAGGGATACGGCGAGGCCGTCAATTTTCAGTTCCACGACGTAATCATAGGGGGCTTCAGCCAGGCCACTTTTCACCCGGCGGTCAAACTCCCGTAAATCCTGTTCGCTAAAGGCGTTGGACAGGCTGAGCATGGCCGCGGCATGTCGGACGGTGGCAAAACCTTCACGCAGCCTGCCCCCGACCCGCTGGGTAGGGGAATCATGGGTGACCAGCGCCGGGTATTCCTTTTCCAGCCGCTGCAATTCTGCCAGCAGCCGATCATAGGCGGCGTCTGTTATTTCCGGCGCGTCCAGCACATGATACAGATAATCATGACGCTGCAGTTCCTGGCGCAGGCTTTCCGCTTCGGCCCTGGCCTGTTCCAATTCGGCGCTCATCTTAAAAGCCCCCTTTCCTATTACTTTTCAGTGTTTGTTGCTCCTCGCTGAACAGTAACGCGTGAACAGTAAACTTACTGCCCAGTAGCTATAAATCGAGCCTCGAACTTCGAACTTCGAACCTCGAACTTCGAACCTCGAATCTCGAACCTCGAATCTCGAACCTCGAACCTCGAACCTCAAGACTAAACGGTTTGGCGTGCCGCTCGATGCCGATCAGTAACGCGTGAACAGTAGCCCTTTCCCGTGCCTAGCACTTTTCCAGCGGGGCGTAAGCGGCCAGCAGGGTTTTTACTCCCAAACCGGGAAAATCAATGCTGATTTCACTCTTTACGCCCTGGCCTTTAATCTTGACCACGGTGCCCCGGCCCCATTTGCGGTGCCGCACCTGGTCGCCTTTTTGCAGCTGCGGAACGAAGGCTGGGTTTTGCCCCTGGTCCTGAGTAGTACTATTATGATCAAATTTGGTTTGGTTATCAATCGTTTGATGAGCAGTTTTATTACCGCTGGCAGGCGGTTTGCTTATTTGCTCCAGCGGGTCAATATCGGTAAGCAGTGCCGCGGGCAGTTCATTGAGGAACCGCGAGGGCGTATTGGCTCTGGTATGGCCGTACAGAGTGCGCTGCCAGCTATGGGAAAGATAGAGCAGCTCTCTGGCTCTGGTGATGCCCACATAGCAGAGCCTTCTTTCTTCTTCCAGCTCGCTCCGCTCTTCCAGGGAACGGGCATGGGGGAAGACCCCTTCCTCCAGACCGGTCAGAAAAACAACTGGGAATTCCAGCCCTTTGACGCTGTGCATGGTCATCAGCGTCACCTGATCCGCTTCCGCGCCATGCTTATCCATGTCGGTAAGCAGGGCCAGTCCGGCCAGGAAATCGTCCAGACTGCCGGCGGGGTAATTTTGATCATATTCTCTTGACACGGAATAAAATTCCTTCAGGTTTTCCAGCCTGGTCTCGGCTTCCACCGTGCGTTCGTTCTCCAGTTCCGTGCGGTAGCCGGTGTCCTGTAAAACCATGTCCACCAGGTCGGTGACGGGCAGTTTAGGCGCCAGCCGGCGCAGCGCGCCCATGGTGCGGCCAAAGCTTAAGGCGCCTTTTTGCGCCTTAGCGGATAAACCGGGGATGGCGGGCTGGCTTTCCAGCAGGGCCATGGGGGTGATATTTAACTCGTCCGCTTGGGCAAAGATTTTATCCACCGACGCTTCGCCAATGCCCCGTTTGGGTTCGTTGATGACCCGCCGCAAACTGACCCGGTCGCCGGGATTGACCAGCAGCCGCAAAAAGGCCAACAGATCCTTGATTTCTTTGCGTTCGTAAAAGCGCAGCCCGCCCACGATAACGTAGGGGATGCCCGCGATAATCAGTTTTTCCTCCAGGACCCGGGATTGGGCGTGGGCCCGATATAAAACGGCGAAGTCTCCGTAGGCCCTGTTCCGGAGGTCATGCCAGCGCCTGATGCGTTCCACCACAAAATTGGCTTCGGCATGCTCGTCCCGGGCGGCGAAAACCACCAGCGGGTCTCCGGCCGGTCCGTTTGTCCACAGATTTTTGGGTTTGCGTTCCCGGTTATGCCCAATGACCCGGTTGGCGGAGCTCAGGATGGAGCGGGTGGACCGGTAGTTTTGTTCCAGCGTGATCACTGTTGCTTCCGGATAGTCCCGTTCAAAGTTTAAGATATTTGAGATATCAGCGCCCCGCCAGCCGTAAATCCCCTGGTCCGGGTCGCCTACCACGCAGAGATTCCGGTGTTTGCCGGCCAGCAGTTTGATCAGCACATACTGAGCGTGGTTGGTGTCCTGGTATTCATCCACCAGGATGTGTTGAAACTTATCCTGGTAATAGTTCAGCACCGCCTGGTTTTTCCGGAATAAGAGCACTGTTTGCATCAGCAAATCATCGAAGTCCATGGCGTTGTTCCGGCGCAGTTTTTCCTGGTACAGCCGGTAGACCTCGCAGACTCTTTGGCTAAAAAAGTCGTAAGACTTTTGCTCCAGTTCCGCCGGTCTGTAAAGCACATTCTTGGCCTGGGAAATGGCGTTGCCGACGGCGGCCGGGGAAAATTTTTTCTCGTCCAGGTCCAGCTCTTTCAGACATTCTTTGAGGACAGTCTTTTGATCGGCGGTATCGTAGATGACGAAGTTGCCCGAGTAGCCGGCAAAGTTGGCCTGTCGGCGCAAAATGCGCAGACAGGCGGCGTGAAAGGTGAATATCCACAGTTCCCGCGCCTGGTCGGGCACTTCGACGGCAATCCGGTCGCGCATTTCTTTGGCCGCCTTGTTGGTAAAGGTGATGGCCAGGATATTAAAAGGGTCGGCGCCCTTTTCCTTGAGCAGATAAGCGATCCTGGTGGTGAGGACCCTGGTTTTGCCGCTGCCGGCGCCGGCCAGAATCAGCATCGGGCCGTTGCCGTTGGTAACCGCTTTCAGTTGGGCCTCATTAAGAGAGCTTAAATCCATGAGCAACCTCCATCTGCGGAGTGATACTGAACAAAACCACCTTGCGGTGGTTTTTGCCGTTACTTTTTGCCGTAGACCGCTTCCGGGTCGAACAGCTGCTCGCCTTTGATGGTTACGGTTCCGTCCGGCGCCAGCCCGTAGTGGAAACAGGAAAAGTATCCTTCGTGGCAGGCCGCTCCCTTTTGCTCCACCAGCAAAAGCAGGGTATCCCGGTCACAGTCGAAGTAAACTTCCAGTACTTTCTGCACATTGCCGGAGGTTTCGCCTTTGTGCCAGAACTGCTGCCGGCTGCGGCTCCAGAACCAGGTTTCTCCCGTGGCCAGGGTTTTGGCCGCCGCCTCCCGGTTCATGTAAGCCATCATTAATACTTCCTTTGTGGCAACGTCCTGTACGATGGCCGGTATCAGTCCGTTGGCGTCGTATTTTAAATCTTCGGGTTTAATTTGCACTGCTTACACCTCGGAAATAATATAATTTAACGCTGCTGCCCATCCGGCGCCAGGCGGACTGGGACATTGTGCCGGTGCAGGTATTGCTTGGTTTCGGCGATGGAATAGGTGCCGAAATGGAATATGGAGGCCGCCAGAGCGGCGTCCGCTTCCCCGGTGGTGAGCCCTTCCAGGATGTGCTCCAGGGTACCGACGCCGCCGGAAGCAATGACGGGAATCGATACGGCCCGGGCGGTGGCCCTGGTCAGGGGAATATCGTAACCGTCCAGGGTGCCGTCCCGGTCCATGCTGGTGAGCAGGATTTCTCCCGCGCCCAAGCGTTCCACTTCCGCGGCCCACCACACAGCGTCAATACCGGTGGCCGTTCGCCCGCCGTGTATGTATACTTCCCATTTGTCCGGCGCTGTGCTGCGGGCGTCAATGGCGATGGTGATGCATTGACTGCCGAACTTGGCCGAAGCCTCGGCGATCAGCTGCGGATTTTGCACCGCGGCGGTGTTAATGGATATTTTATCCGCTCCGGCGGTGAGTAAAGCTTGAATATCTTCCAAAGAGCCGATGCCGCCGCCGACGGTAAAGGGAATAAAAACCTGTTCGGCGGTGCGGCTGGCCATGTCCAATACGGTTTTGCGGCCTTCGTGGGAAGCGGTGATGTCAAGAAAAACCAGCTCGTCCGCCCCTTCGCGATCATAAAGGGCCGCCAGTTCCACCGGATCGCCGGCGTCGCGCAGGTTGACAAAGTTGGTGCCTTTAACTACCCGGCCGCGGTTTACGTCCAGACAAGGAATAATTCTTTTCATTAACATGAGGCTATCCTTCTTTCTTCCGCCAGTTCCAGGGCGTCAAGAATATTGACCGTTCCGGCATACAGGGCTTTGCCGATGATTACTCCTTCTACGCCGTAAGGTTCCAGTCTTTTCAGGGCTTCGATGTCTTGGATCGTGGATACGCCTCCGGAGGCGATAACTTTAATTTTACAGGCTAAAGCCAGTTTTTTAATCGCTTCGAGGTTGGGACCCTTTAATGTTCCGTCCCGGGAAATATCGGTGAAAATAACCCGGCTGACCCCCATCCGGCTTACTTCCATGGCCAATGACTGCACATCCTTTTCCGCGGTCAGTCCCCAGCCTTCGATGGCCACTTTGCCGTCCCGGGCGTCAATCCCTACCAGGATCCGCTCGCCGAAACGCTCCAGGGCTTCAGCCACCAAAGCTGGTTTTTGAATGGCCATGGTGCCAAGGATCACTCTGGAAACACCCATTTGCAGCAGCATATCCACCGTATCCAGATCGCGGATGCCGCCGCCCAGCTGAACCGGTATTTGGATCGCGTTGATAATATTGTTGATGGTTGCCAGGTTCTTTGGCGCGCCGGCGAAGGCGCCGTCCAAATCTACGAGATGCAGACACTGGGCGCCGCTGTCTTCCCAAGCGCGGGCTACTGCCGCCGGGTCGTCGGAATAGACGGTTTCGTGATCCAGTTTTCCCTCCACCAGGCGGACGCATTTGCCAGCCCGCAGGTCGATAGCCGGGATGATTAACATTTTTCAACTAACCCCCCAAATTTTTGCAAGATACGCAGTCCCAGGATACTGCTTTTTTCCGGATGGAACTGAATCCCAATTACGTGTTCCCGGGCTGCCACAGATGTAAATTCGATGCCGTAATTGGTAGTGCAGACTGACAGTGACGGTTCGGTTGGCGCCACGTAATAAGAATGGACAAAATAAAAAGCGGCGTTTTCCGGGATATCGGAGCACAGCGGGCAGGATTGATCTCGTACCGTAAGGGTATTCCAACCCATGTGCGGTACTTTCAAACCGGCCGGCAGTTTGAGCACCCGGCCCGGGAAAATAGCCAGACCTGCCGAGAAACCCCACTCTTCGCTGGATTCAAACAGCAACTGCAATCCGAGGCAGATACCCAGGAATGGTTTGCCTTTTTTTACCGCCAGGCGAACGGCTTTGGCCAGACCCAGTTTATTCAGGTTATCCATGGCGTCGGAAAACGCGCCTACCCCCGGCAAAACTACCCCTCCGGCGTCGTCCACCACGGCGGGGCTGTCTGTTACCCGGACTTCGACGCCCATTGTTTCAAAACCCTTGGTGACGCTGCGCAAATTGCCCATGCCGTAATCAATAATGGCAATCAAATAGTTTTTCCTCTTTCCCCGCTACGCTTTATCAGTCTACGTCAAAAGCTGATTAGTGCTACAACACTCCTTTGGTGGAAGGCACCGCTCGGCTGGGGTCGATGATCTCCGCCGCCGAGCGCAATGCACGGGCCAGGCCTTTAAAAACCGCCTCGATAATATGGTGAGTGTTGGCGCCGGCCAGCAGTTTAACGTGCAGGGTGAGCCCGGCCTGTACCGCCAGCGCGCGGATGAATTCCTCCACCAGTTCGGTATCAAAGCTGCCGGTTTTGGCCCGGGGCATCGGCACGTCAAAGGACAGGTAACTGCGCCCGCTGATGTCCATGGCCACCAGCACCAAGGCTTCGTCCATAGGCAGGATCATCTGGCCGTAGCGGCGGATGCCGCCTTTGTCGCCCAATGCTTCCCGCAGGGCTTGTCCCAAACAGATCCCAACATCCTCCACGGTGTGGTGGTCATCCACAGCAATGTCGCCGACGGCGTTTAGGGCCAGGTTAAATCCGCCGTGTCCGGCAAACAAGGTCAACATGTGGTTCAGAAAAGGGACGCCGGTTTCGATTTGCGCCTCGCCGTTCCCGTCCAGACATAGAGTCAGTTTGATGTTGGTTTCGCCTGTTACCCGCTCGACGGTTGAGCAGCGCGCTGCGTTTCTCTCAATTCTCTCAATCATTTTTTTTCTCCCCCAGGATGCCAATAACCTTCCTTAAGGCGCTTAAAAATATTTTGTTTTCTTCCGGAGTACCGACCGTTACCCGTAAGCAATGGGCCAGAGGCGGTTCGCTAAAATTTCTAATCTGCACTTTTTGCTGCAGCAGACCTTGATAAATCCCGGCGGCTTGCCCGTGAGCGGCAAAAAGCAAATAATTTGCATCCGACGGATAGACGGTGAGGTTTGGTATTGCTTGTAACGCCAGGTACATTTTCTCTCTTTCCTCTGCTATTTGCGCGATTTGCTGGGCAAACAGTTCCCGGTGCCGCAATACTTCCCTGGCGGCGATTTGAGAAAAATTATTCAGGTTGAATGGCTGTTTTACCTTGAGCAGATAATGGATAATGCCGGGGTCGGCAAACAGGTACCCCACTCGCAAACCGGCCAAACTGTAAGCCTTGGACATGGTGCGTAAAATAACCAGGTTGTTGTAATCGGCCAGCAGCGGCTGCATGTCGACGCCGCCGAATTCCAGATAGGCCTGGTCCACGGCCACCGGGCAGCGGCAGCCGGCCAAAATGGCGGCAATTTGTTCGGTGGAGGAGGAATTGCCGGACGGGTTATTGGGCGAGCAGATAACGACCAATCCCGCACCGTCGGCGGCCCGGATGATGTCATCCGTTACCAGTTCGAAGTTCTGCTCCCGGGGCACGGCCACAACTTCCGCTCCGGCCACCCGGGCGTGAATGCCGTACATGGAAAAAGTCGGCGGGGTGACGATTACCCGGTTGCCGACGCCGAAAGTGAGCATCAGATTCAGGATCATTTCATCGGAACCGTTGCCGACCATGATTTGTTCCGGCGGGAGCTTGTAGCAGGAGCTGATTTCCTTGACCAGTTCTTCGGCCCCTGGATCCGGATAGCGGTTGAAAGTTTCCGGGCCAATATTTTTATATATTTGGGCCTGCATTTCAGCGGGCAGCCCGTAGGGACTTTCATTGGCGTCCAGCTTGATAAAGCCCGGGAATAAGTCGGGCTGATAAGGCGTTAGTTCCTTGAGGTCCGCACGGACAAAGGCGCCGGCTTCAAAATTGTTCATCAATCTTCCTCCTCTCCGGCCAGTCTGATTTTGATCGACGCCAGGTGGGCGCCCAGCCCTTCGGTTGCGGCGATGGTCATGGCCTGTTCCCCTTCTTCACGCAGCGCTTGGCGTGAGTAATCAATTAAACTGGTTTTTTTAGTAAAAACGTCCACATTCAAGGGTGAAAAAAACCTGGCGGTACCGCCGGTGGGCAGGATATGATTCGGACCGGCGATATAGTCCCCCACCGCCTCCGGTGAGTAGTGGCCCAGGAAAACAGCGCCGGCGGCGGTAACCCGCCCCAGCCAGCGGTATGGTTCGGCTACCATGAGCTCCAGGTGCTCGGGAGCAAAGCGGTTGGCTACCGTGAATGCTTCCTCCAGACTGGCGGTCAGCACAATAAAACTTTTCCCGGCCAAAGATGCGGCTGCTACGGAACGGCGCTCCAACTGCTCCAGTTGCACCGCCAATTCCTTTCCGACCGCTTCCGCCAGTGATGGCGCCGGGGTGACTAGGATGGCCGAGGCCATTTCGTCATGCTCGGCCTGAGCCAGCATGTCCGCGGCGACAAAATCGGCCCGGGCGGTATCATCCGCCACAATCAGCACTTCGCTGGGCCCCGCCAGCATGTCGATGTCCACCGCGCCGTAAACCATGCGTTTGGCGGCGGTTACGTAAATATTGCCGGGCCCGGTTATTTTGTCTACCTTTGGTATGGTGGCGGTGCCGTAAGCCAGGGCGGCCACCGCCTGGGCCCCGCCAATCCGGTATATTTCCGTTACTCCCGCTTCGGCTGCCGCCACCAGAGTGTGGGGGTTAACCGCGCCGTTCCTGGCGGGGGGAGTGACCATGACAATTTCAGGCACTCCGGCTACTGCCGCCGGAATGGCGTTCATTAAGACCGAAGAAGGGTAAGAGGCTTTGCCGCCGGGCACATAAATGCCCACCCGCCTCAACGGAGTGATTAACTGTCCCAGCACCGCGCCGTTGGGCTGGGGATCGAGCCAGGAATTTTTCAGCTGGCGGCGGTGGTAGCGCAAAATATTCTCCGCAGCCCGGCGCAGGGCGGTTAGGAATTCTTCACTTACCAGGCCGTAGGCCTGCTTGATTTCCTCTGCGCTTACCGGCAGGTTGGCCGGTTCCAGCGCCACGCCGTCCAAGCGGGCGGTAATGGCGCATAAATCTTGATCGCCGCCTTTTTTAACCGCGTTGACGATTTCCGTTACGGTGGCCGTTACTTTTTCCAGGTCAAATGCCCTGCCGCGCAGCAGGGTGGCAAAGCGTTCATCCGCCGGGGTGATCGTTTGGATCATTGTCAGCCCTCTTTACCACGTTAAAGTAGTGATGCAATAAAATATTAAAGCAATATTGCCGCTGTGTCAACAGTTTTTTGCTTACTGGTTACTGGTCACACGTTATTGTTGTTAGTGGTCACACGTTACTGCTTTCGCACCATCCGGCATAAAACTATAAACCGTGCGCTCATGCTCTCCGAGAAATCGCTTACGGTTAATAGTTTAGCCTGCCTAGGCTTTGCGTTTGAGCAAGCACAGCATAATTTCGAACCTCGAACCTCAAACATCGAATATCGAGTTAACCGTGCGCTCATACTCTTCGAGAAATCGCTTACGGTTAATAACTTTACGGGCCTGGTCTACGGGTACTAACAAGCACATGGTCTGACCAGTAACACAGTTTTTTGCTTACTGCTGCCCGGTATCTGTTTTTAACCTAGCCAAGACTGTTTTGTAACCGTCCGCCCCGTAATGCAGGCACCTTTTGACCCGGCTGATGGTGGCGGTGCTGGCGCCGGTGCGGAGCGCTATTTCACCGTAAGTATTGTTATTCTCCAGCATCCTGGCCACTTCCAGCCTTTGCGCCATGGCTCTTATTTCGGCTACGGTGCAAACGTCTTCAAAGAATTGGTAACATTCGTCAAGATCATGTAAATGCAAAATGGCTTGGAATAGCTGGTCCAGCATGGGATCCCGCAGTTTTCCGCTGTAAGCCAAAAAGTTTTCCCTCCCCGTTCAATCGTCACCGTCGGGATAGTATCTCATGATCAGAATCAGATTAACGCAGCGCTTTTTGGTTACTGTGCACAGGTTACTGTTCAGCATCGAGCGGCATGCAAAACTATTAACCGTGCGCTTATACTCTTCGAGAAATCGCTTACGGTTAATAGTTTTGCGTGCCTGGGCTATGAGTACTAACAAACACAGGGTCTGACCAGTAACGCTTTTTGACCGATGTCTTTCCGGTAGTGCATGCCGGTAAAATTGATTTTTGCTACGCCCTGGTAAGCCAGGTCGATGGCGGCCGGGATGTTTTCAGCCAAAGAGG
>Ga0209629_10002285_pt1 | contig 12917 bp, 7 predicted proteins | sample TergutCu122P5_FD_187286 | JGI IMG/M metagenome (GOLD analysis project Ga0209629, IMG submission 187286) | Cubitermes ugandensis P5 segment gut microbial communities from Kakamega Forest, Kenya - Cu122 P5 (SPAdes) (version 2) | ecosystem: Host-associated > Arthropoda: Insects > Digestive system >... | reverse complement strand
CGTGGTGGATGTTCTGAATGGCAGGAAGGAAGATAAGGTTTGTTTGCAGCCTACAGCAGCAGCCAGTGTTTGCACGCGACAGTGAACTGAAAATTATTTTCTGTTCTTCACAAGCCATTAGCCTTCTCATTGTGCATGGACCACATCTCATATCAGTCCTTTCAAATAATACATTAAATTCAGAAGACACTTGTTGGGAAATGATACCTGTATTTTGGCAGATAAGATATGCGCTTGATTTGTAATGGTACACTAGCACTACTATTGAAGGTGACACACTAGGTTAATATTATAAATTCCGAACTCTGAAAACGTAGGTTTTATATTTCGTCATTATTCCAACAGTACTGTCATGGAATGAAAACACATTATCAACTAGTACCTTTTATTATGTGAAGAAATAAGCTTTCATCTTTATCTGTTGTCAAGGATTCAGTCTCAGTGAACAGGCAAGAAGTGAATAACAGCACCTCTTATTTTACATAAATAGCATTTAGTTAAGTCCAATGTTTCAATTAAACTTGCTACTGCCATCTTCATGATAGAAGTCAACCAGGTGGGAAAAATTTAGGTGATACAGAGGTAGGACAAATGAACCTGGTTTCCTAAGAGAATCAATGGAAAATGATGGTCCTTGACAGAGGCATTCTATTAATCAAAGACAAGGGAAAAAGCAGAAAAATAGGAGAAAAAATCAGAGAAAAGGAGGTGAGAAACATTTTGAGAGATATCTTGGCCAAGAGCACTGTTCAAATTTCAGTGCTCTTACACACAGTTGAGAACATTATTAAGAAAAATGGCACCCTGCTTAAATAAAGTTCATGACAAAAATGTTCTCAAACTGTAACACTACCTGATGTTATTTATTGCACACTTCTTAATTCTGGCCTTAACTGCCAAATAGTGTGCTTCTCCGATCATACATTCTGAGAATATTTTTCATCACCTAAAGATATATTTTTGTACAAGAATTTGACTATATATGGAATGTGCAAACTGTCAACACATGAAACAACCACCACTTTCTTACTAGATGCAAACCAGTGCAGCATATGCTAACAGATAGTTGAATATATGTTTATAAAACTTGAACAGTGGTACCTGAATTCTGCAGGTGCTAAACACATGAATGCAAAAGTGAAGCACTAGTCAAATATTAGGAAATGGCATGGAAAAGATTGCCACTAAAGTAAAAACACAAGGCATGGCCTCTTCATGTTTTTCTTCAATTAGTCTTAAATAAGAGAGCAGTTACAGTTTTGTTGACATGCCAATTTTATGTGACATCATTCAACTCCATGCCCTGGGCAACCACTAAGGTCGCCCACTCCTGAAAATGTATCTGTATTGTATGTCTGTTCTACTGCCTGGAGATTTTCATTGTTTCACTCAAACCACATTCCCAGAATGAATTTATTTTAGCAATAAACTCTGTGGAATTTCAGTCAAATTTTTATAGTTTTCTGCAAATATTCTTTCCTGAGTAGGTTGTGTTTTAGCAGTAAAACTTGTCTCTTATTCAGGATGAACCCAGTTCAAACCTAAGTCTAGTTACCAGGTATCCTGAAAGATGTTATGCAATTTCCTCAGTCTCTGCAATCACAGGTTGATAGACTACATTCCTATATGACATGCCATTTTCTTCTGAATTCTAACTTTTCTCAATGTATTCTCATTCACTGAATTCAAATAAAACCATGGGATAGCACATCCATAAAATATAAATGTAAAAAGTGTTGAATTTTGTATAGTTTCCTTTGCATTATCTGCTGTTATCTAACATCCTGATTCTTTTCTCTTTCTGCAGGGGATCTATAAAAATGGATTGGCTTTAGTGCCAAATTTATTCCATCACATTCTGCTCAATGCAATTTGGTCCATGTATGCAGGAGATCGTTTCTCATATACAGATCATGGATACACACGCTATGTTGCACAGCAGGGCATTGACTTTATACGTGGCACAGGCCCTACGGGTAGAGCTCTTGTGCTCACACCATGGCTCAGATACATACTTCCAAAGATGTCAGGATTCAAGCAGATTAGAAACTCAAATCTCAAAGTTGTTGAAGCCATAAAGGTTAGTAGAAAAAATGTTTGTGATTGTTATTGCTTTGGAAGGAAGATTTCTGACACTTGCAGATAATAGTGGGAGAAATTGTGCATTCTACCGTTTTTAGTGTTTGCATATGTAATATAAGTAATGTACAACCTTAATCAAGACATTTTCTTGCACTGCTGTGCCATTAGGTGGCTATCACTGTAACAAAGTTCAATCCTGCCAGAGCCAAACTCTAACCTCTCTTGTCTGCTAGATTTTGGAAACACCTTGTTGCTTAAAAAGAACTTTATCATCATGAGATCACATGTAAATTACTGTATTGAAAATATAAGTATATTAGCATAGACCATACCTATTATATTCCCCTGGGACAAAAATATGTGTACCAATAAGTGCAGCAATAGCAATGCACATTGCCAGCAATGCAAATTCTTTGAAGAAGAGAGATATGGTGTGCAATCTATTATGTGTTATAGACGTAGGTTTCACTCCTTAAATCTGAAAGCATATTTGTTAAGATCTTCATAACTATGGTTTGAGGAATCATGAAGTCTACTTTCCTCTGTCACAAATTTACAGTCATACATGTTCATTAGTATTGTTATTGATGTGGTTTATATTTTCCAAGAAATAGTTTCTTAAATATAGACTGTTATGTGACAAATATATTGGGTGTAACATCAAAGAACTGTATTGTCATCATATTTATAATTGTTAACTTACATGCATTGCTATTATACATATTCTGTAAGCATAATTATGATCTGTCTATACAGCAAATTTCACCTGCCTAGCTCTAGTCAAAAGTATATTCCACGCCTAAGTGGAGCAAAGTTTTACTTTGTCAAAGATGACAAAAATATGTACATTTATAACCTAAATTCCTTCTTAAAGGCGAATAAAGTAGGCTTCTGGAATTTCCACGCCCTCTGGGTGGGCCACCATTTCTTTGGTACCAATAAACATTTAGTATCACTTAAGGTTTGTATTTCATTTGTGAGCTGTGGCAACACCCAGATGTTCTATTGATTCTCTTCCCTTTCGGTCTTTTTTCTTCAATTTTCTGGTCTCATCATTTCAACATTTCAAAGTTGCTTGGCTGCTATGCCGTATTTGATAACATCTTGATTTAATTTATCTCAATGACGGCATTTTGTTGCAAACTTGTAACTTGATTTTCATATCCTTTCTCTGTCCTGAGATAAATACAGTACTTCAACTGAGATTGTTTCTTCATAATTATATTTTTAACAATTACTGTTCTTTTTCAATGTTATTGCTGCAAAACACATGCTATTTGTTATCTTAGCCCAGGATTTCATTTTTATTCATTTGGAGTGATATACAGTTAGTATCCTTAAATTTTCTATACATTTGTGAAATAGTAATAAAATTAATTTAGTAACCAAATATAAGTGTGAATGTAATAGACATGAAATTTCTTTATACTTTCCTTAACAAACTTCGTTTTTAACTATTACTCAAAACAGTATGGAAATAAAAAAAACCTTGTTAAAGTCATCCACCAGGTAATCAATACATGCTTAACTACATTACATTATAAAATTAGTAACTGTAATAACCATTCAATTAATGCAGCTCATGTCTTTGTTATCTACACAAATATATACATATTAACAAAATGTTATATTATCCACACTCAGTTTATTCCTAATTAATCTATATTAACACTGACTTTTATGTTTACAATGTTCAAAAATGTGAATAACTAAGTGCCTTATCTTGTACTAGAATCAGAATTATACAGAGTGTTTTAACACTGAAATATTTGTTAGAACATACAGGAAGTTTTTGTCATGTTTCTTTCAGAAAACAATTGATGAGCATATTAAGACATATTCAGAGGATCACATGCGGGACTTCATCGATATCTACATCAAGGAAATGAAAGCAAATGAGAATAACCCTAATGGATCACCATTCTCTGGTAAAGTTAAACTAGAAATTAATAGTAATTAACTGTTAGTTTACATTAAAATGTAAGTAACTTACATTAAAATGTAAGATTCAGTAACTTACATTAAAATGTAAGTTACTGAATCTTTAAAAGAGACATTCTTCATCAAACAACTCATTCTAAGCAAGTGTGTCCAAAGTTTTATTCCCTAGTTCCCCTTGATTTACTGGGATCATTCAGAAAATAAGTTCATGTGACATATAATTTTGTAACCAAAGAATATAGGCCAATAGGAAACTTGGGAGTAAACAAATACCACCTGTTCACAATGTAAAGTGCAATCTTGGCAGTTACATATTTAAAGATAATTGCATGGTGGAAAGAGCTGTGACACAATTTCTGATAACAGAAGACACAAACTACCATTGACAGGGAATGCAGAAGCTCACCTCATGAAAAAAATAAATTACTTAAAAGTAGCACAACCTATGCAAAAGAGTAGTGGAAAACATTACATTAAATGTGATCTGATGTTGTTAGAAAAGAAAATATTATCTAAAATATATGTATTATGAACTTATTTTCTGAGTACCTGCAATATCACTGAACAAACAGCTTAATAAACATGTACTGTAATTTATTTTTCCAGAGGAGCAGCTTCTATTCCTGGGTTGGGACTTACTAGTTTCTACAGCAACTACACTGACTGCGACACTCACAATGTATGTCATTTACATGATGAATCACCCAGGGGTGCAGCGTAAGATACAGAAAGAGATTGACACAGTGGTGGGTCGCAACAGACTGCCAACGCTCAATGACAGACCAAAGTGAGTGAGTGACAGCTACTACAAACTCTTTTGCTTTTGGTATTCTTCAAACATAATATGAAGCAGAAATGCACTTTGTGAAGGTCATGACCAATCATCTGCATCCTTCCTATCCAGAAAAAAAGAACATATTTAATAATTTTTTTTATTTTATTTTGGCCTATACTGATTTACACACTTCCATATAAAATAAAAATTTATCACATTTCTCTAACAGGGGTCATTCAAAACCTGGGTATATGCAATTAAATAATCAAATAATTACCTACCAAACCTTGTTCAAATGAAGGTCATACACTTTAATTGACTATATACTTGCCATTAACATGTACAATTTCAATTTTAAACATATTTTGTTAAAGCATCTGTCTAGCACAAAAATATAAAAATGATATGTTACAAGTTATGATACTGTGTAATCTTGTAAGTGGTTACCAACATTTAAAAGCAACCTAATGGTACCATATTGCCAGTCAAGTTATATATAGAAGAAACAGAGAGCAGGTTCCTCAGAAACATGTTCATAACCATGCACAGAACTACTGCACTCTAATCCTGTACAGAACTATGGCTCCAAAATGACAGAAGTGCAACCTCAGTTTTCACCCCGTTAAAATTAAATTACTTTATGAAAAATTGACTTTATACCTATGCATCATTATTTATACAGCTGATGAGTTATCTGCAATGTATTTGTGTTTGGAATAACTAATAATATTACACTGAAGAGAGCTGCAGAATCTTGTTGGAAAACTGTGAACACCAACCTAAAGTTCCTAAGTGCCCTCATTTGAATGACACTGTAAGGTTAGCACTAACCAGTGCAATGCTTGCAAAAAACCAACAGAAGACTAATGTATTACAATATAAGATACCTCTATGCATCTTGTATAGGTTGCCATACATGGAAGCCTCTCTGCGTGAGTTAATGAGGATTACCTCAATTTTCTCTCTTGGCATTGCACATAGAGCAATAGAGGACACACACCTGAGTGGTTACTTCATACCAAAGGCAAGTGTTTAAGCTACCTCTAAATTCAATAATTCTTCTCATTACTACATACTGAAAGTAAAAAGTGTTTGAATTTTTGAGAGAGAAATCATTAGTTATTCAAGGAAACTGAAGTTACTTCACTAGCTATTTCATATCATATCTCAAATATGTTGTTCAGGGAACATGATGGTCTAGTGGAAAGAAGCTGGTATCATAGACGGGAGGGGTTTGGTGTAAACAGTCTCGTTTTTCACTTTCCTCACTTATGACAAAGGGAAAAATTTGTGGATTTCAACTAATTAGGCCAATATCTTGGTTGAGACACCATGTTAAATTTCATACTTCTCTTCCATTTGAAGCAAAATGGAAATAGTATTGCCAACTAAAGGCAAGAATTCCTGTAGTTATATTTGCAAGGTGGACAATAAGCAGTGTACTGACCAATAAAATTATTTCTCCTTGTGAAAGGACAATAAGTTGCAAAACAAGTGAGTGTTACATTATATTTTCAAAATCTTTCATAGAACAATCAGTTGTACCTAATCTGCAGAGTTTTTTTATCACACACTATGGATTAGTGTTGTGTGGATGCAGTAAATGTTTTGCTGGTGCATTTTTTTTAAATGCGGTGATAAGATATTACTTATTCCTCTTAGCATGGCTGATGTTGAATAAGTGTGAATGTCAAAACTATCATTCAATATGGCATAACATACCACAGGGCTCAAAACTTCCACCTATAAAAACTTGACCCCATTATTTTAAAGTTCACCAAGCAAAATCTCCTTTCATCCCTTTTGATGTTAAAAACTATTTGTAAACTACATGGAATTAGTAAGTGATCCACGAATGAACAATTGAGTGTCCAGTTGTGTGCAAACTCTAGACTGGGATAATGTGTTCCTTTATTAAATACACCGTTTTACAGAACACAATGGTACTGACTGGACTGTACAGCTACCATAATGATCCTGATGTATGGGGAGATCCCCACGTATATCGTCCAGAGAGATTCCTTGATGAAAATGGAGCCCTACTCAAAAAAGACTTATCTTTGCCATTTGGAGCAGGTTAGTGGTTTTGTTCTTTTTTTAATCAAGAAATTTACAATCACACTGCAATGTTATCATTCCTTCTCCTCCATGTGGAAAATCCATTCAATTTATTGTTATATTTTGCATGAAGTATTGAACAGTGATATACCATTAATCACACGAGGTTTTTGGGTGAATTTATGAAATACTGATAGGTAAGCATATGAAGGGTGTTAGGTGAGAGTAAAGTTGTGTCAGAAGTTAATAACCATTTCATTAGGAAATATCAGAGAAAACAGCTGAAGCTCTATCCTTCTTTAATCTGCATAACAGATGCTGGTGAGTGGCTACATTGACCATTTTATCCCTACAGAATGATATTCTCCTAGCCATCCAACATAAATTTCTAGTTGCAAAGTCTGACAATACTGGGGAATCTCTGTTGGTATGGGTAGGAACTAGGCCACATGCTGTAGGACATATGAATCATTCTTAAATTTCTGGCACATAACAAGATATTCTGCCATGATAAACATTAAGACCATCTCCCAGCTCTAACCACCATACTACTAAATGGGTATGATTTGAGTGTTGACACAAAGTCTTCAGCTCCAGGCAGCGCTACAGTTGGTGAGCTTAGGCTGACGTCACAAGTGAGGCAGAGTGTGTAAAATCATGTGCACATAGAACTGTGTGTTTCTGCTATCAGAGCGGTGCAGGTGCCAGTATTCCTGCAGACCCTTATATGCTTGGATGACACAACGGTAGCCACAATACGAGTAGGATGCTGCCAGGGCACTCCTGAGATACTAAATGATCTGTGTTGCCTACCCAATGCAGCAGCAGCAGCAATTGGGCCAGCCAATGTGGACACTTGGCCTCTGATAAATGGTGGCTGCTATCACCTGACTGAGATAGGAGGAGCGTAGGGTTTGTGAGACTCTTGCTGAATATTGTCATTAAAATCAAACAGTCTCTGTGGAATTACTCGAGATATACCAGGTACTCTTTCCCTGGAGGTAAAGTGACCAAGTAACGAAGATCACAACTACCAGTTCTGAACCTAAAAATACATGGAGTTATCCCTCAGCTCCACCATCTGTGTAAATGGTTTAATGATAATAAAGTTAGGAGAAAATTTAGTGTCCAGCACCTTCTTTGATAAAATCACTGTACCCACATTTTAAGTGGTGAAATTTAATGCAAAAATATGTCACTCTTTTTAGAAGTTTGATTGACTGTGTAATGTCCAGTTACTGTACAAGTATACTTAGTAGTCCACCATTATGGGGTGGGAAGCTTTCATAATAAGGACTGATGATATCCCTTATATATTTTAATGCAAATACTATGTTGAATTACTTTTCTGATTACATATGAGTATTTCATGATAACTATGTCAAACAAGCTTATTATCTTTTAAATTTTAATATTTCATAATAATTAAAGTTTTACGTGTATTGTTTATACACACACACACACAGGATCAGTGTTGAACTGGACAATCTGTGTTTAGTACCACAATATCTTGTACTTGGAGGGTTACATGAATTGCACCCTCTAAGGACAATATACACTCATATATTATGTATAATCCCTTGGATATTCTATGTTCTTGATGATGGCTCAATCACAGCCATATATATCAGGGAAAGTTTAATGTGAAGTAATAATACAGGTACATATTTACTAACAAGGTTATTTTTTCAAACCTAATATACTCGTATAGTCATTTTGTAAATATTTTTACCTGCTGTGGTTTTGGCTCTTTTCTTCTTCAGTTTCTGCCCAGAAATGTAGTTGTATGGGTCATATATGATTTCCCATGGCATCATATGCACGTATCTCACTCCAAATGAGTCATCAATTAATTACATATCAAAGCAGTAAATTTTAAATGAGAATTACAGAAACTCCATAAGCATCATAATGAAAGATTTATTTCACCATAAGAAAATATTGTACGAGGGTGAATCAAAAAGTAAAGGCAATTTTTAAATTATGCAGTAACCGGAACAGAGAGGAGCTGGCGCATTGCACAGTACTGACAATGCCTGTTGAAGAGTTCAGCCATTTGCAGTACAGCGCTCTGCCTTCAGTTGAGTGGCAGCAACTAGGGCAAAAACATGGACGCTCCTTTGCAAGATTGCTCCATCGAAGAACAACGTGGCATAATGCGGTTTCTTTGGGCAGAAGGAGTGAAACCTGTGGAAATTCGTATATTGGCTCAGTATGGACAGAGCACAATGAGTCAATGAAAGTTTTATGAGTGGGTGGAAAGGTTTAAATCGGGTCGAACACGTGTTACTGATGAAGGTCATTCTGGTTGGCCATCAATATCGCACACACAAGACCACATCGGCAGGGCAGATGCCATGATTAGAGAAGACAGACAGATAACGGTGTCTGAAGTGGCAGCACATTTGGATATCAGCTATGGATCCGCATATGCCATACTGCATGATGATCTGGGATACAGGAAAGTCCACGCACGGTGGGTTCCCAAGGAGCTTACTGTTGTGAACAAGCAACAGCGCATGGAGGTTGCGACCCAGCTCGTTAGATGGTATGAAGAAGATCCGAGTATCCTGGAAAGAATTGTCACCGGCGATGAGACATGGGTGCATCACTATGATCCGGACAGCAAAAGACAAAGCATGAAATGGAGGCATCCCTCCTCTCCAGTGCAGAAGAAATTCAAAAGACAGCCTTCCGCCAAGAAAATCATGTTAACGCTCCTTTGGGACATGCATGGACCTATTCTGCTGCATTTCCAAGCGCATGGGCAAACAGTGAACAGTGCTAATTACTCTGCAATGTTGCGAAATAAACTTAAACCTGAAATTTGCAAGAAAAGAAGAGAAATGCTGTCCAAAAAAGTCTTACTGCATCATAACAATGCACGTCCTCATACAGCAGCAGCAACAGTAGAAACAGTGCAACAACTGGGCTTCATACTTCTTCAACATCATCCTTACAGCCCAGATTTGGCACCAAGCAATTATCACATCTTTCTGAAGGAAGTGTTGCACGGTCGCAGATTCACTTCCGATGAGGAAGTGAAGGAAGCGGTGCACACCTGGCTTCGAGAGCAGCCGAAAAGCTTCTTCTCTGCAGGAATACAGAAACTAGTTGAAAAATGTAACAAATGCATTGTGTTGCAAGGGGACTATGTAGAAAAATGATATGTAAAATTGCTCACAGTTACTTATATTACAGCCGTTAAATGTATTTTGCCTTTACGTTTTCATTCTCCCTCATAATTATTATTGTATTTTCTTGTAGAAACGAAACAGGAATGGAATTTTAAATCAGCTTTTGATAAAGATACTAATTTGGTATTTTTAAACTTACAAAAACACAAACTTAACATTTAAAAATGAAGGAGGGAGTTGGGTTTATAAAAATAGCTTGCTTGTGCAACAATAATTGCTAGGCCCCTAAATTCAGTCTCTTGTTCAAATTATGAAATTTATCACTATTTAAAAATAAATGACTATTTTTATCATATTTCAGGGAAGAGACTGTGTGCTGGAGAGACATTTGGTCGTCAGAACATGTGGCTGATATTGTCAGCACTGTTGCAGAACTTTACATTAGCTGTACCCAAGGGGCAGAAGCCACCTGCCATGCAATCCGTAGCTGGGTTCCATCAGACAGCACCAGAAGTGTGGTTTCAGCCATTACCTCGTGCTTGATCCACGGCAGTAACAAAACACTGGTGTCAGAATATTCATGTCTTTTGTTAGTGAAGAGAGTAGCAGAGGTCCACAAATTTGCCAAAAATTAAAAAAATTCTGGAAAATTCTAGGCATGAGAAAGGTAACATAAAGCAAGTTCCATACTGAAGACCCACAAATATTAGGTACTGCCATACAAAATTAATTCCCCTGTACTGCTTTGCCCTGGGATTTTTGCCATTCTGGATTATGTAATCGATACTAAAATCTTTGTTAAAATTTGTCCATGTGGAGAAAACAAGAAATATGATTCTAGAATGTGTTGTTTGGTAACCTTGATAAAGATAATAACAAAGCTGGGGAGCAATACTAACCTTGGTAACCAAAGTAACCATGGTAACAGAAAGATCAATGGTAACATTCACCACAGTAACCATTGTAGTAGGGTAAACATAGCAACCACAGAAACATCAGTAACCTTAGTAATGTTACTAATGAAATCTATCACAAAGATATGTTTCCACATAAAGTGTCTCTTAATTTTGTCCGATTGTAACAAAAATAGAATTTTCTCTACAGATTTTAGTAAAAATCCTGAGAACAAAATTTCATAAAATCTGTCCACTGGCAGCCATGTTGTTCCATTAGGACTGACAGGCAGGCAGACAGACACAATGAAGCTTACAGTCACTTTTCGCAACTTTGTGAATGTGCCTAAAAGTGTTTATAGTGACAGGAATACAGGCTAAACATCTGAGAAATCGAGGTTTCATTCCCATATGGGACAAGAAAATTATATATTTTCCAAGCCGACTCAGGGGACCAAAATCTTCCTCTTGAGTAGGCATTAGGTACTTTTTACCAGGGGTGAAATTAGTCAGGTTGTGAAGCTCACCACTCACCCTATCTAGTGCCAAGGCTCAAAATGAATGAATCTCTACTGCTTCTCCCACATATGCCTTAATAACTTGCACAGTGATTTTGCTGTATGTAATATAAAAACTGAACTGCAAAAAAATAATTTTTTTCTGAATCGTTTTTCTGACAGTCAACTCTGCTTATTGTTAATAAGACAATGACTTGCAATTCCCATGCCAAGAATAGAGCTTTGATTAGAAACTTGTCTATTTTCTACAGCAAAATTAAAGATGTGAAGAAATAAATTGAAGATTCAGTCAACAGTTTGGTTTCTGCACAATCCACTTAGGAAAAAGACATAATAATTAGAATTTAAGAACTCATCAAAGCCACCTCATTTTGCAGTTGTAGAAATGCGGTAGGTGAAATTTTGGATAGGAAAAATGCATGTAAATAAAGTATGGATATTCCTACAGTCCATTGCATTAAAATAAGCTGCAAAAATCTGAATTGGATGGCTGTAACAAATAAATGATGGAGTCTTTTAACAAACTAAAAAAAAACTGTAAATTAATACAAAGCCATTCTGGTAACTCTTAATGACACTGGAGTAGAAACATATTCGACACCTTCATGGGTTTTACAGGAAATAAGAGATCCATGACTGACAGTAAAAGAGTGCATGTACTAATTCTACACATGGCATTTTGTACACAGGGCATTCATGTTCTGAACAGGGCATGTTGAATACATTCCTGGGACCAGTTCAAAAATAGATGTGGAGGCCCTACTTACACACATTCCTGTACCCATACTGCAGATAAGGCAATGTAGGAACATACAAAGTAAATACATTTGACACAAAATTTGAAATACAACCAGCTTCTCCTGATTCCCCAGCTGGTGGAATAACATACAGCAGAACAGATTGTGATAGTCTTAAACCAGCCTTGGGTCGCACTACTGTAAATCAATTATATGAAACCTCCGTGGCAACAGAAACTTTGGTGATACTGCTAAGAAACAGAGTTTGGGATTTGAGTTTCCAGGGTGATGCTGATTTCTGTTGCAAGTAAATGACGTATAAAGATTGCTGTATTCTAGTAGGCTTCATATCTCTGGAAGGTACACCCTCAACATTTTGAATTTGAATTTATTAACACTCTATGAATCCAAAACAGGTTAATACCTTGAATACAGAAGTAGTCAAGAAAATATTACATATATACATACAGTAGTTGTTGGTTTGGTACATTTAACTTTAAACTGATGTAGCTTAGTTTATCATACTTCATTTACAATGAACCATTCATCTACAGGGTAGAAGGAGAGAACATATAAATTGTTTTAGAGTTATCACCGAAATTTTTGATACTGTGTAGGAGACTGTTAAATACTTTGATATTGATGCCAGTTGAGTAGCCTCCTTTTTTATAATATGATGAAGGTTGGTGAAAGTTGTATTTTTGTCCAGTACATTATAGACATAAGAATGTAATTTGAATTTATTCTAGTTGTTAATCACATATAAGAAGAGTGAT
>Ga0209629_10002284_pt1 | contig 12925 bp, 10 predicted proteins | sample TergutCu122P5_FD_187286 | JGI IMG/M metagenome (GOLD analysis project Ga0209629, IMG submission 187286) | Cubitermes ugandensis P5 segment gut microbial communities from Kakamega Forest, Kenya - Cu122 P5 (SPAdes) (version 2) | ecosystem: Host-associated > Arthropoda: Insects > Digestive system... | reverse complement strand
TAGCGGATTTGGAAAAAATGTTTCAAATTGGCTCGGCAAGGAAACTGTTTACCCGACAAATGTTATTCATTTGGCAACCGAATGTAACAACAAAAATCATAGCGCCGCATTTCCGAGAGAATTACCCGAATGGTTTATCAGACTGTTTACACAAGAAAACGATACTGTTTTAGACCCTTTTATGGGTTCGGGAACAACAATCGAAGTCGCTAATCGTATGAAAAGAAACTCTATTGGGATAGAAATTCTCCCCGAATATTACGAAGAAGTCAGGCAGCAATTTGCCCCAATAGAATATTATTTATTTGAACCCCAAGTGAAATATGAAACAACTGAATATCAAAGAAGTTACGCAATTCGTTGAAGCCAACATTGGTGTATTTCACGAAAAACGAATAAAAAGTTTGGATAATTTGAAGTTGGATAAAGTGTTGAAACGCAAAAATCCGTACTTGTTCAAAGCCAAAGATACAATAACTTCGGAACAAATTGTCAGAGGAATTGTTGATGCTCACATTTCCTCAAATGAAGAAACTATTTTTGGCGATTGGCTCGAAGGATTAGCGATTTTCATAAACGAAAAAGTATATGACGGACGAAAATCGGGTATCCCAAATATTGACCTTGAATTTGACAATAACGGAGTTCGGTACATTATCACGATAAAATCGGGTCCGAATTGGGGCAATAGCAGTCAGATTTCAAAAATGATTGCTGACTTTAAAACCGCCAAGAAAACTTTGAGAACAAGTAACTCGCAACTCAATATTACAGCCATAAACGGCTGTTGCTACGGTATTGACAACAATCCAGACAAAGGCGATTATTTCAAGTATTGCGGGCAGGAATTTTGGGCGTTCATTTCCGGCAACGAAAATCTGTATCTTGAAATTATTGAGCCATTAGGACACAAAGCAAGAGAGCGAAACGAGGAATTTCAAAAGTCATATACTCAAATGATTAACAAGTTTACAAAGGAATTTTCAAACATTTACTGCAACGACAGCGGAGAAATTGATTGGGAAAAACTTGTGAAATTCAATTCGGAAAAAAAATAAAAATGCCTTCGCACAACGTGGCGGTTTCACGCAAGCGGGGGCTCTTTCAGAGCTAACTTTTCTGTTAAAAAGGTTTAATTCCAATGGATTTATTAAACTTTTGATATTGTGTCAAGTCTAACTTTATCGAAAACATAAAATTCACAAATTCAATTATGAAAGTTATCGTTAGTTTTATCTGCTTCACGTTATTCTGTGCATTATCTTCTTTTAGCCAAACCGGTACAACCCTGTCGTTATCCGGCAAATTAATTGATAAAGAAAGCCGCGAACCGATTCTGTCAGCTTCCGTTTCGTTATTATCTGCAAAAGACAGCGCATATATGGATGGAACTTTCAGTAATGAAAAAGGAGAATTTTCTTTCAGAAACCTGAAAGCGAATCGCTATATACTGAAGGTCACTTACATTGGCTATTTAACGCTTTTCAAAAATGTCAACATGAACGAAACATCGCCGGTCGCCAGTCTGGGAGAATTGCCCATGACGGCAAACGATATTATTTTGAAAGAAGCGGTTGTGGAAGGAAAACGCCCTGAAATCGCCGTAAAAAACGATACGGTCGAATATGACGCAACTTCCTATAAAACCACCAATGATGCGGTGGTGGAAGACCTGCTAAAAAAATTGCCGGGCGTGGAAGTGGATAAAGACGGAAACGTCACTTCACAGGGGAAATCGGTCACTAAAATGTTTGTAAACGGAAAGGAATTTTTCAGAGACGACCCGCAAGCGGCTACAAAAAATATGCCGGCAGATATGATTGAGAAAGTGCAGGTATATGACCGCAAATCGGATATGGCGCAGATGACCGGTTTTGACATGGGAGATGAGGAAACGGTCATGAATCTGACGGTGCGCCCCGGAATGATGCAGGGTACCATTGGTACGGTTCAGGTGGGAGCCGGTAAGGATGTACAAACGGATAATGCCGCTCGGTACAATGAAAATGCCTTTGTCAGACATCAACGCGGAAGCGACAGCTATACTTTAATCGCCCGTCTGAATAACACCAACAATATGGGCGGCGCCGATATTACGGGCGGCGGAGGAGGCGGAGGGGGCAGAGTAACCGGCAGCAATTTTGGTTACAATATGCCCGGGATTGTACAGTCGCAGAATTATATGCTCAATATCAATAAGGAAATTAAGCCCAATGTATTCACCATCAACGGCGATATCCGTTTTAACCTGCAAGACCGGAAAGTAAATTCCAATTCTGACCAGCGTAATTTTCTGCAAAACATGACGCAACAGGAAATAATCAAACAGTACAAACATAATTCGGGAAACAATTTTAATACCAACCTTCGGATAGATTGGAATCCCAACAAACAACATGCGATGATTATCCGTCCGAATATCCGCTTCAATCAAAACAACAGCGACGGATGGATGAAAGACAAACGGACGAATATGGAAGACGATTCCGTTTTATTGGATTCACGGTCTCTGACTTCATCGAAAGGCAATACCTTTTCGGTGGGCGGTTCACTGGATTATTCATTCAAATTTCCGAAAGCAGGAAGGGTATTCAGCATCAGTATGAACGGAAATTACAGCAACAATTATTCTCAACCGAAGAACAAAACCTATTATCCGGATCCGAACATTCCAAATGATTCTGTTTATTCCTTTCTCTGGAAAAATCAATTCGCTGAAAATAAGAATTTAACAAATAATTTCAGCGCTACATTTTCATACGTCGAACCTCTGGGGCATAATAATTTCCTCCAAATATTGTATCGTTATGCCTATTCCGAAACAGAAAGCAAAAATTCTACCTATAATCTCCTGCCGGATTTATTGTATTCTTTAGACCCTTTTTCGATTGACACGGCTTTGATTGTACCGAACCAAAGCCGGACAACTCTTCGGAATGCAACCGACCAGCGCATCGGACTTAATTTCAAAATCGACCGGAAAAAATTCAATCTTACTTTCGGATTCAATGCCGATCCATCGAAAGCGACAAATATAACGTATCAACCCCAATTGAACATACCCCCTCCCCAATTGATTCCGTCCGATTTTAATGGAAAATTACCCCTGATTACAGGCGATACAGCGATTTCGATTATTCCAATCAACGTGGTAAATTATTCTCCAACGGTGAATTTCAGGTATATGATTGATCAGCGTTCCAACTTGCGGGTTATTTATGAAGGCACGACCAATCAGCCTTCCGCCAATCAGCTCAGGGATTATCCATACGTTGACATCAACAGTCCGAACGATGTCACTCAGGGAAATCCCCAATTGAAACCCAGCTATACTAATAATCTCAGGGTGGAATTTAACAAGTATATATCGGCTACTCAAATGATGTACGGCTTCAGAGCGAATGGAAATTACATTATCAATGATATAATCGCCACCACCATGCGGCAGGAAAGCGGCAAAGGGAATATAACGTCTTATCAGAATGTCAATGGAAACTGGAATGTCTTTTTAATGGGAATGATTAACAGACCTTTTGGTAAAAAATTCTCTGTGGGAAATATGTTAATGTCTAATTTATCAAACAGCAACTCTTTTATTGGCAGTCAGACTCAACAGCAGCAGAATACAATGCGAAACAGGACGATTGGCGATAACCTGAATTTAAGGCTGCAACTGAACGATAGCCTTTATTTTGGAACGACAGGCTCGATTAATTACAGCAATATTTCCTATACGGCTGTTTCTCGAAACAATAATCAAAACATCTATAATTATTCGTGGGGAGCCAATATTATTTGGTCGTTCCTGCCCGGCTGGACTTTCGACAGCGATATCAACCGCACTTGGAGACGCGGTTATCCCACAGGATACAACACAACCCAAACGCTATGGAATGCCGCTATCACGAAACAGGTGTTTAAAAAACAGTTTGGAACCGGTTCTTTGAAGCTGCAAATCTTCGATATTCTGCAGGATCGTAAAAATATTACAGCCTCTCAATCTGCAAGCAGTCAGCAATTCTCGCAAACCAACGTAATACCCAGCTATTTTCTGGCAAGTTTTATCTTCCGTTTTTCTGTATTTCCCAAGTCAAGTTTATTGAAAGCAAGCGACATGGAACCGCAGCGAAGATACGACGGACATGGAGGCGGAGGACGAAGGCAGTTCTAAGGGTTTCCTGCCTGTTTTGTTTTTTTATGCTTCTACACTAAAAATCCCAGCAGTATTCCTGCGGCGACTGCCGAACCGATGAGTCCGACTATATTTGGACCAATGGCATGCATTTGCAGGTGGTTGTTCGGATCGTATTTTCGAGCTATCGACTGGGAAATGCGGGATGCACAGGGAAGCGCGGCTACGCCTGCATTGCCGATTAAAGGATTGAGTTTGTTTTCTTTCTTTAAAAACAAATTGAATATCTTGACAAGCAAAATGCCGACTGCCGTTGCTACCATAAACGACACAATGCCAATTAAGAATATCGTAAACGTGCTTCGGGTGAGGAAATAGTTGGCTTGCGTAGCTGCGCCGATGGTTAAACCCATTAACAGGGTGACGATGCCGCTTAACGTACTGCGCACCGTTTCGGTCAACTGGCGGGTGACGCCCGATTCTTTCAGTAAATTTCCAAAAAACAGCATTCCCAGTAAGGGTAGGGCGGGAGGCACTAAAAAACAGGTGAGCAGCAAACCTATAATGGGAAACATAATCTTTTCCGTTTGTGAAACGGCTCTCGGCGCTTTCATCCGGATGACCCGCTCCTGTTTTGTGGTGAGCATACGCATAATGACCGGCTGTATGAACGGAATCAGCGCCATATAGGCGTATGCAGAAATTGCAACTGCCGCTACCAGATTTGGCGCCAGCTTGGAAGAAAGAAAAATAGCCGAAGTTCCGTCAGCCCCGCCTATGATGCCGATGGCTCCCGCCTGAGTGGGTTCAAAACCACAAAATATGGCTAAAACGTAGGCGCCGATAATGCCAAATTGTGCCGCTGCGCCTATCAGCATGAGTTTCGGATTGGATATTAGCGCCGAAAAATCGGTCGCCGCTCCGATACCCAGGAATATCAAAGACGGGTACCAGCCATGAGTAACTCCCTGATATAATATATTCAATACGGAGCCTTCCTCATAAATACCTATTTGCAAACCGGCTTCCTTAAACGGAATATTCCCGATTAGCATTCCAAAGCCGATGGATAATAAAAGGATGGGTTCAAATTCTTTTGAAACTGCTAAATATATAAAACACAAGCCTGTGACGATCATCAGCAGATGCCCCCAAGTGAAGTTGGCAAATCCGGTGTGCATGAGGAAAGTTTGCAGATGATCTCCTAACAATGATAAAAAATCCATACGATTATTCGATTATTGCGAGTTCTGCGCCTTCCAGTACAGAATCGCCTTTGTTAACTTTGATTTCTTTCACAATCCCGTCTTTTTCGGAATTAATCACATTTTCCATTTTCATAGCTTCCAGTATCATTAATTTCTGACCTTTTCTAATGGTATCGCCTGCTTTACAGAATATATCCAAAATGATGCCGGGCAGCGGCGACCGTAAAGGGGAAGCGACAGGATTTGCCGATTGCGGACGGGCAACAGACACGGTTGCAGTTTGGGCAGGACGGTTGAGCGTAACTATCTGTTTCTTGGCAGGCTTATTCATTTCTACCCTGTAGGTCGTGCCGTTTACTTCCACTTCGGCAACGGTATCTTCAATTCTGTTTATAACAACCTTATAAACATTTCCATTAATTGTATATTTAAAACTATTCATTAAAACTTATCATTAACCATTAATCATTTATCACTAATCCTTAATTACCTTCTGGGTGTTTCTCTCAAGGTGTAAATCTTTGAACTCCACGGGGAATAATTGCGCACCGTATTTTTTATGGTAAGGATGGCATTTTCTTCGTCGTGCAATTCGGTTGCTTCATAAATTGCCATGGCAATGGCTGCATAAACTTCTCCTGATTGCGTAGTAATGCCTTTTGCTTCTTCTCTTGTTATACCAAAGGCTTTCATTGTGCGTTTGATGCTTAATGAAACCGCTGCGCTGCCTATCAATATAAATAGCAGGTAAAGCACAATCAATCCTAAAAATACGATACCCATGACGGTAATTGTCATTACAATTCCCGATTTTTCCTTACTTCTGAAGCTTTCCATTTGCCTGTTTGCGCCTGATTCTGTGTATTTAGCAGAATCCTGTCCTGCTGAGCCGGTTACTGCCGCCTCTGTTGTTTGTGCCGGAGTTGCGGCGAAAGCCTGAAAATTTGTACTTAAAAAGAATCCTAATAACAATATTATTATATAATTGTATTTCATAATTTCTAATTACAAAGGTAAATTATCGTGCTTCTTTGGCGGATTGATTTGCTTCTTTGTCGAAAGCTGCTGCAGGGCGCGAATGATGCGGAAACGGGTGTTTCTCGGTTCAATCACATCGTCGATATATCCGAATCTGGCTGCAACGTATGGGTTTGCAAATGTTTTTGTATATTCCGCTTCTTTTTCTGCTAAAACCTTTGCCGGATTGTCTGATTCCTGTGCTTCCTTTGCATAAAGGACTTCAACAGCGCCGGCTCCGCCCATGACGGCAATTTCTGCGGTAGGCCAGGCATAGTTGATATCGCCTCTCAACTGTTTACAACTCATCACAATATGAGCGCCGCCGTAGGATTTGCGAAGCGTAACGGTCACTTTGGGAACCGTTGCTTCGCCATAAGCATAAAGCAATTTAGCGCCGTGAACAATGACGCCGCCATATTCCTGACCTGTTCCCGGAAGAAATCCGGGTACATCGACCAACGATACAATGGGAATGTTGAATGCGTCGCAGAATCGAACAAAGCGGGCGGCTTTGCGGGAAGCATTGATGTCTAATACGCCGGCAAGCGTCTTGGGCTGATTGGCTACAATACCAGTCGGACGTCCGTTGAAGCGGGCAAATCCGACAATGATATTTTTGGCATAGTCGGCATGAACTTCTAAAAATTTGCTCTCATCTATAATGGCTCCTATCACTTCGTACATATCGTAAGGTTTATTCGGACTGTCGGGAATAATTTCATTCAACGAGTCTTCCAAACGGTCGATAGGGTCGTTGGTATCTTTAACCGGAGGGTCTTCGAGATTATTTTGAGGCAGGTAGCCCAGCAGCCGGCGAATAAGATTTATCCCTTCAACGCCGTCATCTACCGAAAAATGAGTGACACCCGAGCGGCTGGCGTGCACTTCCGCGCCTCCTAATTGCTCCTGTGTCACATCTTCGCCGGTGACGGTTTTTACAACCTTCGGACCGGTAAGAAACATATAGCTCATTCCTTTTACCATAATCGTAAAATCGGTCAGTGCAGGGGAATAGACTGCGCCGCCCGCACAGGGACCAAAGATACCCGAAATTTGCGGCACTACGCCGGAGGCAAGTATGTTGCGCTGGAAAATCTCGGCATAACCGGCTAAAGCGTTAATCCCTTCCTGAATGCGCGCGCCGCCCGAATCGTTTAATCCCACGATGGGAGCGCCCATTTGCATGGCTAAATCCATGATTTTGCAGATTTTCTTTGCCATGGTTTCGGACAGAGAGCCTCCGACTACCGTAAAATCCTGGGCAAAGATATATACCAGTCGTCCTTCAATCGTACCGTAGCCGGTTACGACTCCGTCGCCCAGAAACTTTTTCTTCTCCATGCCAAAATTGGTACAGCGATGTTCCATGAACATATCTATTTCTTCAAAACTTCCTTCATCGACCAGCATGTTGATTCGTTCACGCGCGGTATGTTTGCCTTGAGCATGCTGTTTTGCAATGGCTTTTTCACCTCCTCCCATGCGGGCTTGCGCACGAAGGTCGATCAGTTCCCTGACTTTTTCTAATTGATTGCTCATAACTCTATTGGCATAATTCAGTTAACACACTCCCTGTTGATTTCGGGTGTAGAAAGGCTATTTGCATGCCTTCAGCGCCTTTGCGAGGCGATTTATCAATCAGTCGGACGTTTTTCGCTTCTGCTTCAGACAGCGCCCGGGCTACATCGGGAACTGCAAAAGCAATGTGATGTATGCCTTCCCCTTTATTTTCAATAAATTTTGCAACAGGAGATTCTTCCGAAGTGGGTTCAAGCAGCTCGATTTTTGTTTGACCCACTTTGAAAAATGCCGTTTTAACTTTCTGGTCGACAACTTCTTCTACATTGTAACATTTCAGACCTAACACATTTTCGTAGTAGGGCAGATGGTCGTCTATATGCCGAACAGCTATCCCTATGTGTTCAATATGAGATATATCCATTGTTAATTTTTTTAGTTTAACTTTAAGGTACAAAGATACTATCTTCTATTTAATAAGGAAACTTTTTAAAGATTTTTTAGAAATATCGAACTTGCATAACTGCCCAAAATACCGATTCCGCCTTTTACATTGGTATAAATTTGTACCGGTTCGGAAAAAGATTCCATGAGATTGCTCATTTTGGATTGCGCTTCACAGGTTTTCAGATACATATAATAATCGTATGAAAGCGTTTGAAGATTTATAAATAGCTCTTTACCGACAATTTCAGGATTCCCTTCATCAATAACGGCAGGATTGGGATTTTTACCAACATAAATATCCTCCCAATTAGAGGCTTTCATTTTCAGTTTGTATTCTTTTCCGGCAAAAAGTTCGTCGTTAAACAGGGTGGATTTAAAATATTTAACATCTCCAAGAAATCCTATCCCATTATTTCCTCTCTGAAATACCAAGTCGTCGGAGGAATAACTAAACAGCAAATAAGCGCTATCTCCGTTTGCAAAATAATACTTCATATATACTTTAAAGGTGTAATAATTGGAAATAGCTATGGGGTCTTTGAACGTAATATTCATCTCAAGATTTGTATCCAAATAATAGGAAGATGAATCAGTATAGCCGGTTCCATCTTCCGAAAATATATAATTATAATATGCCCTGTCTTCCTTAAAAATCAGTGTATCAACTGAAATTATCGGCGTCGGGGCAACAATTTCAGTCGAACACTCAACAGGGTCGAAACCTTCGCAGGAAGCAGTGATTCGGAGATTGTCACCTGCATTGGGAATGTAAGTCCCCAAATAATTACCGCCGCCGGTATTCGATAAATTTTCGATTTTGCCGCCATCTTTCCAAAGGGTTACGGTTGCATTATCAATATTCTTAAAAGCCCCGTCATCCAAAAAGAATCTGCTTTCCGACAAATGAATTTTTATTGTGGAATCGGGCGTCAGAAGTCCGTTAAGAACCAATTGGGTTTTTACTTCATCACCGCTAAATTTTATTTCTTTCTCGCAAGCGGAAAGGGAAACCATAATAATCAGCGCAATATATACCCCTAAATCCCCTAAAGGGGACTTAACCCCCAACCCCCTGAAGGGGGCTTTTAAGTGCATAAGACTAAATAATTTCATTGTCTAAAAGCTATAAATATATGAGATGGATGGAATTATCTGGAAAATAGATATTTGATTCAATACTTTTCGCGAGGTGTATCCTCCGTTGGGAAGATAGGTATCCTTAGTAGCAGGATAAATAAAAAATGGATTTTTCCGGTTATAAACGTTGTAAACGCTTATGTTCCATGTTTCTGTTCCATGTTTTCTCTTTTTATGAAAATTGACGCCTAAATCGAGCCGGTTATATGCAGGCTTGCGGTAGTTGTTTCTTTGAGCGATATAACTCAAGTCGCCATTTTCTACGCTGCTATAATTCTGCAAGCCCAGCGTGGCGCAATCGCCGCTGCTGTAAACCCAAGTTCCCGAAAGGTCGATTTTCTCATTGAATTTATGCGTTACGACAAGGCTCAGGTCGTGACGGCGGTCGTATTTGGCAGGAAAAGCTTTTCCGAAATTGATTTCCTCTCCCTGCCGGTCGAACAGTCGTTCGGCTTTTGCCCATGTATAGCCAATCCAGCCGGTTGTTTTCCCAACGGTTTTTTGCGCCAGAAATTCCACGCCGTAAGCCCAGCCGCGTCCCACGCTGACTTTGTCTTCCCAGCCGGTATTGAGGTCGAGGAAAGTCGCTCCGTCCTTGTATTCAATAACGTTGTTCATTGTTTTGTAATAACCTTCTACCGATAAATCAACAATATTTTTCAGATTATAAAAAACTCCCAGCGCCGCCTGCTGCGATTTCATGGGGACAATCCGCTTGGTAACAGGAACCCAAAGGTCGGTCGGCAAACTGATGGAATTGTTTGAAAGCAAATGAATATATTGAGTCATTTGCGAATAGCTTGCTTTCAAAGAGAGGTCTTCCTTCAACAGGAAGCGGATGCTTGCGCGGGGTTCCAAAGAATTGTAAAACTTGCTTTGCACGGAAAATGCCGAATAATGAAGTCCGAGATTTGCTTTTACACGTGAGCCGATATTGAAATTATCTTCCACATAACCCATCATTTCATGAGCAGAAATATTTTTATCTCCGGCAACGGTATCTATCGGCGTAGTATCGCCTTTGTGCGACACGGCGACGAAAACGCCCGGACGGAAAGTGTGATTGACATAGTTTGCCCCGAATTTGACGTCATGATTGGAATTGGGCGCATAATCAAACTCGACTTTTCCGGAATAATCCCGGATGCCGGATTTGTAGGTTAAATTCGCATCCGTATTCGTGCTTTGCGGATTATCGCTTTGAAATCTATTCTTTAGTCCAAGGTCGAAACGGTAGCGGGTGAAATGAGCCGTTGCATTCATAAAGAGCTTGTTATTCCATACTCTATTCCAACGGACTACGGTCAGCAGGTTTCCCCAGTTCCAATTCATATTCATTGTCTGGTCGTCCGTATATCTGGTTCCGGTTGGCATTTGATTGTCATCAAGAACGTCATAAGTTGATTTGCTGGCTGAATTGACAGATAAAACATCGTCTCCCATATAAAAACTCAAGTACAAGCGGTCTCTGTCCGATAGCTTATGACTGATTTTGGCATTCAGGTCGTAAAAATGATAACCGCTTTTTTTCAACGTCTCCGACAAAAACGGTTTAACAAGAAAATCGTAGTAGGTGCGGCGTGCAGAAATATTGAAAGTCGTCTTTTCGCTGAAAAGCGGACCTTCCAGGTTGAATTTTGCAGAAAGCAATCCGACCGCAATATTTCCGTGTAATTTCTTATTATTCCCATCGTTCATGCTTACGTCAAGCACGGACGACAAACGGCTGCCGAATCGCGCAGGAAAGCCGCCTTTGTAAAGCGTTACGCTTTTGATGGCATCGGTATTGAATACGGAAAAAAAACCTCCCAAATGGTTAATATCATACAGAGGAACGCCGTCGAGAAGAAACAGGTTTTCATCGGGTCCGCCGCCCCGAACATAAAATCCGGTGAATCCTTCCGTTCCGGCTTGAACGCCCGGCAATAGCTGTAAAGCTTTTATCAAATCGTTCTCGCCAAGCAACACCGGAACGGCTTTTATCTGCGCTACGGGTACGCTGATAGCGCTCATCTGCGTCCCCCGCACACCGGTTCCCTGAGACGAAGCGGTAACGACAACTTCCTGCAATACATTGTTTTCTTTCAACCGAATATTGATAATGGTATCTTTCAGTAAATCGAATTTAATTATTTTGGGCGCATAGCCTGCATAAGAACAATTGATTTCCACAGCGCCTCGCGGTAATGTCAAAGAATAGAAGCCGAAAGAATTACTGACTACTCCCTTTTTTGTGTTGGAATCGTAAACAGATGCGCCTGTCAGTGTTTCGCCGCTTTCGCCATCCATCGCATAACCGCTGATGGTGTAATTTTGCGCCGGTGCAAAACAGGGAAAAAGCAGAAAAAAGAAAAGAGCAGGGTAAATGATTTTCATCAGTTTTATTTTTTGCAGCAAAGGTAATTATTTTTTTAATATTATAGCGCCATTCCCTGACGGGAAATATGTTCTGCCACCCTTGCTATCTCCAATACATTCATATACAACCCGGCTCGACGAAGCGTCTCGCAATGAACCTGCGCCTCGATTTATTCCTTCACCACCTTGCTGACAGCTATTCCTTTGCCTGTATAAACCTTGAGCAAATAAACGCCTTTCGGCAAAGCCCCAACGGATATTTTTTCGGAAACATTCTTTTCCTGCATCACTAAAGGCGCTGCACATAAAATCATAAAGAATACTTTTTTAATCATGATATTTTATTTTTAAATTGTTATTTATTAGTTTCTCAATACTTTATGTTGCCTGTTTATCTGTCGTATTTCTTTTAAAATCCAAAGTTAAAACCAACGCTTATTTGTACCGGCGGATACGGGGTTAGTTTAATATACGGATCTTCCATGAATTTGCTCGAACGAAATGGTATAAAAAGCCCTGCGCTTAATTTATTCTTTCCAAATCTAATGTCAACATTAGCGCCGACAGTTATACCGTATGATATCAGGTTATACTTCCTCCCAAGAATATCATATATTATAGCTGCTGCATTATAGCCGTACATAAACATCAAATTGGGCGAAACTTTTTTGTCAGGCAAAATTTTATAGGTTCCGCCAACATTCCAGCCTACCGACACTAAATTAAAACCCACGCCGGCAAAAATCCCTACATATTTTACCGGCAAAAACTCAAATTTCCCCCCAAGTCCGCCATAATCATAGCCGCCTCCTGCGCCTATATAAAATATCGACTTTTTTTCTTCAAGCGTTGTCGGCTTTTCATCGCTAAGAGCAGAATTAGGCGTACTGCGGGAAGTTTCAGATGAAACCGAACCTCCTTGGAAATACGACTTCACCTGTTCTTTTAAAATAAATTTTCCTATGGGTTTCTCTGTTTCGCCTTTTTGTTCGTTTTGTACATACGCAATACGAGCAGCCGATACATAAATAATCCTGCAAAAAATAGTGTCGTTTTGCGTTGTAATAATCCGGTCTTGCCCCTTTGCATAAGTAAATGCCAGAAG
>Ga0209629_10002282_pt1 | contig 12925 bp, 6 predicted proteins | sample TergutCu122P5_FD_187286 | JGI IMG/M metagenome (GOLD analysis project Ga0209629, IMG submission 187286) | Cubitermes ugandensis P5 segment gut microbial communities from Kakamega Forest, Kenya - Cu122 P5 (SPAdes) (version 2) | ecosystem: Host-associated > Arthropoda: Insects > Digestive system >... | reverse complement strand
TACCTACATTCACGCAGTGCACTCAGCTCATGTCCCGTCTACACACTACCGCAGCCAGCACATCCAGGCTAACACCAGACGCGGCTTTATTTATTCAGTCTGTCTCCTGACGATGGGCATAATTATGCCCGAAACGTGTTGAGCTAAAAGTGAATAAACATCTTTACTTGTGTCATCCGTTGGTTCTTTCTTCTCCTAGGCTTTTCCATCGTTGTAATATGTGCGTTCACATTGCAAACATTGGTATGGCTGCTTATACAGTCATTGTTTACAAATGCAAAAATGTTGATCATTTAAAGGTTAAGGCACTGTTATGTGTCTCAATTTTTTAAACCAGTTCTAGTCAGTCGAACAGCAATGTCATCGAAATTCTTCAGGTTTGTTAATTCTTTATTGTCTGCACTGGCCAATATGATAACTTTATCACAATGAGGGATATAAATTATTGCAGGTAGATGTTTATACTCTAATGAAACTTTTGTGGCATTTGTATTGCTGCCTGTAGTTACACACAGGTGTTCCTTTAAGAGAGCTTGTTAATAGGCTGTGCCACCGTGTGCACCTTACAGGGTAAGGGCAAAGGAGTCTCATGTGCATCAGTGCTGCACCATGGAGACACACTTAAACTCCACACTAGACGTAGGTGAGTGGTCAGTTTCACACATGACCCTTAATCCTCAAGTAATGAGCCTTGGTGCCCATTGGATAGTAGGCATGCAGTGTCCACTTACTTGCTTTGTTCTCTGTAATTTCAGAAAAGGCCTCCTGACAACTCCTTCTATGTAAAAACCTGCAATAAAAATCCAAAGAAGACAAAATGGTGGTATCATGGTATGTACTGGAATTCTTATCTGTTGAGTTGCAATTGTGGCCAAAGACAGGACATTCTGAAAGTGCTGAATCTTTACATTAAGGCTTCATTTTGTTTGTCATTGTTGTGTTTTTCCTTGTCAGTCCTTTAGCAGGTGATTTGTCAGAAAGTATGTGACACATGAACCAGTAGGAAATGTGAACGGAAGACCTTGTGGGCAGAGTCGTTTGACGTCAGTTATGACACCTCCTTAGAACTCCTTTGTTTTGTTTGAATTTTAAAATTTTTAGAAAATTTAAAATTGAACTCGAGCATGATATTCTGAATGAATGTTGGAAGTTTAACAGAGTGCCTATGTTAGTTTCATTCATGTAACTTTATTTAGGCACATTGGCAGAACTGTAAAAGTGACAGCTTCGTCCTGTATGTCGAGCTGTGTCCATGACGTAGCTTGGCTTCCACTGGATGGATTTTCATGATGAAATTTTATACTGGGGGGGTTTTTTACAAATATTTATCAATCAAATTAAAGTTTGAATAAAATCAGGCAAATATAACAATGTGTATATGTTTTTATCATTTGTTGTGAAATGGAGTGAGAGTTTGTGTGTGAGGTATGAGCTTAGGCTGAAGAAACACATGATGATCTAAAAATAACAATTGAGTTGGATTTTGTTCTCATTGAGGTATAAGCTCAAGCAGAAGAAACATTTGGTGATCCAAACATAAAAAGGGTACTGTCTATAAATCTGTTGAGCAGAGGTGCTAAGATATGGAGCAGAGACAGTAACAGTGAATGTGCTAGAAGTGTTATGTCCAACATTAAGTTTCCAAACTCTGCCAGTTTATTTATTGCAAGGCTTAGAGTAACGGTCAAATGCAACTTTCCTGAAATGTGAAATGAATACTGATGGAGGACCAGTGAAGATAGAGGTATTTTAATTTGAACAACCTTGATAGTATGATTTGATGTTTACACAGCAGTATTAAATGATGCAGTCTTCTGGGATATGATAGTGTGTTGATTGATAATTTTTTGCTGACTCTATCATCAGAAGTGTCCAAAAAGTGTGAGTATATGCCCTCTAAAATGTCATTAAGAAATTACCAGTCACCACAGTGGCATATCCCAGAATCCTGATCTTAAAGCTTTACATTAATTGGGTAATGACAATATCTTGTGGCAGGCTGGGATGTCAATCTTCATAGAATATTCATGGTAAATTGAGATGTCAGTTCTAACCCATATATCATATTGGTGGGTATGAAAGTGCAAGAGTATTTTTAGTCGTTGGAGTGAGCACTGCAGAAGGGGTGAATCATCGGTTGCTGTGCAGCAATGATTATGTTCATTCTGATACAAGCAGTCCAGTGATAAAAATATTTTCTTTGTGTAGACAACTGGGAACAATCTTGTAGGAATAACAGGCTCTTTTCTTGACATACTGAGCAAGTTGTGCATGAACTGTGGAAGAAACTTGATTTGCTTCAACCATCCATCCCATATTCAAATCTTTAAAAACGTTTGTCAGTTGTAACTATGAACCTGTGTGTTTCAGATGACTCTGTATAGGACCGGCTGTGATTTAGTGAGTACAATCTTGGACATTTGATCAGCCATTATGAAAGACAATCCGGTTTTATGTTTCACATTTTACATTTTATTCCACCCAGATTGTCATTTAGTGTTTGGAACATGTCTCACTGTGTGGTGCATCGAAATCGACCAAAGAGGAATATACCAGTGCCTGTATATTGATGTGTAAATATTGGAATGGACCTACTAATTTATATTGTAATTAACATTTTAGTTTACCAGACATTAAGGATCATGTGAACAAGGTTTAATTCCAGTGCCACAAGCTTTTTTTTTCTTTCTTTTTATTTAATTTGTGGACATGTGTATAAGTTCTGCATTTATTCAAACCTAAAGCATCTAGGTCAAGAAATTTTGTGGACAGATGTAAAAAAAAAAATTCTGCATTTATTCAAACACATAGCAGCTAGGTCGTGAAATTTCATGTACAGCTGTGGACAATGGTTTAGGTGCCACATTCCAATAAAAATCTGTTGGCAGTGTAGAAAATATAGTGTCTTTCCTGGAATCCCTTTTCCCACCTTGTCGCAATACAAATGTAGTATAAACCTTCAATGGCTAAAGTGTATGAACCATGTGTGTAACTTCAATTGCTTGCATGTCATATGAAAGTGGGGGCATACACAGTATCACTTATTAATTGCCTGTGCTGTTTGTATTTTTATAACTCTCAAAATTTCCTTTTGCATTGTTTTGTAGTTCTATAGGTCATTGAGTATTATTGTTACTTTCTTTTTCTTTTCTGATAAACTCTTGTAAGTACAGTGTGTGTGTGTGTATGATACCTTTTTCATATATATAACCTCAACATTTTATATCCTTGCATGTTTGTAATACTAGTTTACTTACAAACAGTATTTGCTGCATAATGTTAGGTGTATGGAGGGTCTGTCTCCATACCAGATTCTGCATACTTGTTCCATTAGTTCTATACTTATTGCCATCAGACTGAGAGGAAAAAAGTACTTTCACGAAGGTACCAAATAGTTTTTAGTCTGTAGAGTATTATGTAAGTGGTGCTAGTGTAGCTATTTCCTCATAACTTTGTGTGTTCACCCTGTTGTGGCTGCAGGCTGAACTTTCCAGTTCATGCTGCCCAGCATACAGTTACCTCCATGCAGTTTGGCCCAATCCAAGAAGGTTCACTCTCCAAAAACAACAAACAGGAATGCCTTTTTGGAATATTTGTCCATTATTTCTAGCCTTATGCACGTGTGGTCCAACCATTTACTTGTACGGTGAATTTTTTATCATGCTGTTTAGTCACAGTGGTATTCCATAACAATTGATGGCACTGTTTCATGTTGCTTTGCAATTTACTTGACTAACTTTTGGCGAAACTCTTAAATTACATTGGAAAAATGAACACTTCTGTAATAATTGCTGTTATTACCTCTCATCTTTATTTAGTAGCTACTGCACTATGAGTGGAAGGTAGGAAGCTTGTAACATCAGTTGCATAACCAAAAAGAATGTAGTTATAGTGGTAATGAGGGATGATATAGATTGCAGCCACCATATTTCTTGTATATGCTGATGTTGAATCCAACATCAGGAAAAGTAAATGAACAGAAGCACTGAGCAAAAAAGAAACCAATACTGCACCAGCACAAATAATGTGCATGGATGTTGGAGAATTTGCAGAATTAATACTTTAAAAAGAACTCCAAACAGTGTGCAAACCAAAATCTGACCGCCATATCCTGTCTAACAAACATATAAATGCCAGATACGTACATACAAATGATGATTTGTTGTAATTATTTTCATTGGAAGTACATTTTGTGCCCTATCTGCTTTCAGTTGTTTATCAGTATAGCACTTCTGCCAAAAGAATTGGTGTTTTGTTCTGTTCATATTGTTTTGAAACAGTCTTTCCAGTTGAGGGAGGAACAGAGGCATAGGGTGTTGAGGAAGATATTTGGGCCCAACATGGATGTAACAAGAGAGTGGCAAAGGCTGCATAATTAGGAGCTGCTCACCTATATTAGGCTGATCAAATCATGAATAATGAGATGGACAGGCATGTGACATGTATGGGAGATAGGAGACATCCATTCAAGGGTTTAGTGTGGAGACCTGAGGGAGAGAGTCTATTGAGAAGAGGGAAGTGTAGGTGGGAGGTTAATGTTAAAATGGATCTCCAAGCATTGGGATGGGTAAGTCGACTGGGTTGATCAGGCCAAGGATAGGGACAGGAGTCGGGCATTTGTGAAAGTGGTTATGCTCTGGGTTCCATAAAATTTGGGGAATTTTTTGACTAGCTGAAAACCTTTTAGTTTCTCAGGAAGGACTTTGCTCTGTGGAGTTACTGTTTTGAACTAAATTTGTGGACCATGTGTTCTGGACCAAATTGCGTGGTCAGTATTGTCATAGGTCATCATTCACAGGACAAAGGAACCTGCAGGTTTTAGTCAGCAGGTGCTTTAATGTTGTGAATCAAGGAGTGATGGTGTCACAGCTAAGTGACTTGCGGAAAGACCTATGAATCTGCCTGGCACTGAATCCATTCTCCCAGAAAATGACTTTGGGAAACAACCCATCTCAAAGGGTCTGCAATAGCCATTTTATTATGTTTTGTTTGTTGATGGAGGCAGTGTGTATGGCAATGTAGCCTTAAGTTAATAAAGAATTTGAAAGGATGTGAGAAGGTGTTGTGCCCTAATTTGAGGTTTTATTCTGGAATTTTCCAAAATGGACATAAGAAAATGGGGCCCAATTTTTGTTACATGTTGTTACATTTGTATTTTTATGTTTTTAATTAACATGAAGACACATTTTGAATTGAGTGGGAGTAATAATTTCTCAAATGTCGTCTTTAAAGAAATTTGTGTTTACTGACATTGGTAGTTATTTGGACTACTGAATTTGCAAATGATTTAATGGCTATATTTCTGTAATGGGTACTGCAGATTTCACTTCTTTTTCAATTAAAGGAATACCGTTTTTGGTAATAATAATAATTGAGAAAATTATTTACTTGATATATTTATTGCATAGGTCCATCAAATGAAAGACACTTCGTATATCCACGAAGCAAGGGACAGTCGTTTTAATTAAGGTACAGTCATGAAATGCGTTGTATCGTGTACTACTGGTGTGAATATCTGAAGTCCGTTTTTAAACGTACATTTTTAATTCTGGATGCCATTATTCTGATGCCCTATATTTCCGAGAGCAATGATGTGAGAATCCGTAATTATCTTTCGAAGCCAAAAGTAGTACGCAAGCAAAAAAGTTTGTTAAACGCTGCACTAGACCATTATCAATACTGATCTTGATAGAAGCATTTATATTTGAGTTTCTGTGCATCACAAGTCTATAATATATAATAAACCAACAAGATGCAACTCCGGCAGTATTGTGTTTATTAAAATCTACAAGTATGCTCTACATGTTTCGGACGCCCTTTGCGTCCATCTTCAGGAGCACTATAATGGAACAAACACAATACTGCCAGAGTTGCATCTTGTTGGTTTATTATATATTACTTGATAGAAGCATTGGAGTTCTGCATAGCATCATCAGCATTGATGAGGTGACTAACGAGCATGATCTGTGCTAACGAGTGCTTTGGAGGCCTCGCTGAAGTCATATTTTAAGGCAGTGACACTAGGGCATCGCTGTATTGGGAATTTATATGAACTTAATAGCGCGCAAACAAAATTGTGGGTAGGAAAACACAACATTTGATACCAGCAGCAAGTAAGCTATTAGCATACCACGGATCGTACACAGCGATATAACGCAATGACGCCACGGGCCGCGTACACCGGCCGGAGTAGCACGGAAGTGTATTGCGGATTCGACAGTCTGGACTGAAAAATTGAATTACCTGTACTGTAAAATTATAATATTTTCACTAACAGGATAATTGTTAACTCAGGGCACACTGACCAAATTATTTCAATTTTTTATTTTTGTTTGACCGTGCATTATCAATGTAGGTAGAGTAATACAGAAGAACCAACTAGATGCAACATTAATTTATTAATCTATAAGATCAGCTCAACATGTCTCACGCACGTGATGATGGGCAAAAGATTGCCCGAAACATGTTGAGCTGATCTTATAGATCAAATTATTGTTGCATCTAGTTGGTTCTGTATTATTTCTGTTTTAGAACCGTTCATAACACCCGGGTACTATGTCCATCATAGTAGTGAATTCGTAATTGGTCTGTGACTATTGGTCATTCTGTAGAACCTCGATAATCTGTGATGCATGTGTTAGAATTCTTTACATCCGGTCACTGTGCGCAGTCAGGTTTGTTTTGCACGTGGAGGTAGTTTTCTATCAGTACAAAATGGATAAACCTGTGGTATTAGCCAGAGTTATGAAAGTACTGGGACGTACTGGTTCGCAAGGACAATGTACACAAGTCAAAGTGGAGTTCATTGGGGAGCAGAATCGACAGATCATCAGAAATGTAAAGGGACCTGTTCGCGAAGGTGACATTCTCACCTTATTGGAGTCTGAGCGAGAAGCAAGAAGATTGCGGTGAATGACTATTGGTAAGTGAAAAATGATTAATTTGAAGTCCCATTTATGGTGGTATTGCATTTAAGTTCGGCGAAAGTGTACGCAAGTAGGTCAAAGCATGTTTCTTATGGTGTACGTCATTAGACTTACAGTGTTTTAGGCATTTTCGAAGTGCGTTTAGATGTGAATGAGTTCCTTGTCCTGAAGATCAGGATGCATAGAATCCACCTCATTATCATAAGACGAGTAAAGACGCAGGTGTTTCCTGCAGTTTGGCAGCATTAGAGCACGTGGAGCCCTAGTGTTAAAATTGAATATTATAAGAATTGTAACTTTGTTAAGCTTGTTTTCCGGGCGAGTAAACAGTTTAGTATTAGTACGTCAAGGAAATTGAAAACTGTTGTATTTTTACTGGAATGAAGTACCTTTCCCTTCATTATGCGTTTCCTTTGTTTTAAGTCCTTTTGACATTACCCATGTGCCACGTAGTCTCTTTCTTAGCATTCACTAATGTTCAATAGTGATATTTTCGTAGAGTAACTATAAAATAACTGTGACTCAGAGTAGTTTCACTATGGTCACTGTATATATCACATTGTGAATGCAAACATCACTTTTTTTTATAAAATTTGTAATATATTTATAACATGATACATTTTATCTTTAACCATCTAGTAATATTGCATGTGCTTATTAGGCAGGTTGTGCACATTGCTGGCTACATCTGGCCACAGGTAGCCTTCCTGCAGATGTGAAGATTACTAGAAAAATGACCAACTTGTATCTTAAAACTTTACAGATATTACTTGTCTATATAATAGATGCTTCTTAATTATGAATTCCTCATGCCTGCATGGAAGGCCAACATTTAGGCACTGAGTTTTTTAAGAAACTGTAAACTTGAAACCTGAGTCTCCTGTGTTAGGTATCCGAAGGGGTTTTGACCAGAATTTTCAAGCCTAGCGCTGATGTCATTGAGTTTAAATCAGTCTCTTCAGTAAACACATGGCATTTAATTCGGGTTATTTCTGGGACACATTTTCAGCAATTTATGATTTTGTCCTGCACTCCAGTGATTGAACATGGTTCCGTGCTGGCCTTGGAATGTATAATCTAGAAGAGCCTGTAGTTATATGTATGGTGTATTTTTAAAGCAGTAAAGTGTTAATGGTGTCTTTCAAATGAATGTTGGGAGGCAGATTGATTAAACAGTAACAAGTGGAAGTAATTGAAATGCATCCCCTTTAATTGTGTAATATTTTATGTGACATTATGCAGAGTGGAAGATAGGCTTGAACAGAGCTAAAATGACTTTTGGTTTGGTGACTGTGTACAGTCTGTACTCATTTCTCACAATTATCTGCCATACTTGTTGCAAAACTCATGCTTTATTTGTAAACATAATGTAGTAAATTAAACCAGATTTGTTATTGAATCCAGATTTGTTGGAGAAATAATACCAGAAATACCTTCACATGTACAAGATGGCAGTCATGACTGGTCACCATATTACAAAATCCACCCAGTCCAACATTTTATGGACATGAATCCTATGTTTGCTTTTTATTCTGTATTTATTCAGGTTTTGCAGTGTGTGGGGTCGCATGTTGACATCGTACTGCGTCTCAGTCGTGAAGGGTTCCAAAGGAATTTTCTTCTGCCGTTAACATCGTGTGAATTATAATGTCAAAGGTGTAATTGTGTCTACTATAATAAAAGAAAAGTCATGATATCTTGTTTAAATTATTTGGCTACCTGGAGTATTCATTGCACAAAAGTGGAAATTCATGGGTTTACACATTAGGCAATATAATGTATTCATATTCATGAGGATGTAAGCATTTTTTTATTTAGATCTTCATTGTTTGTGTTTTGAATTAGATGCAAATTATGTTATATATTTTAAGTTCTTAATACACCAGACGTCAGGGTCTTACCAGTCGCAATATCCCCAAGTTTTCTGTTATAATGTTTATTAAAATACAGTCTTACACAAAACATAAAAGATTTTTGGATAACTAGTTTCCATTTTCTTAACAAGCCATCATCAGACCTTGCATATAGGAATGAGATCTCATTCCTTTATATGTCATAAAATTCATCAAAACAAAATATATAAAATGTGGGTAAAATATGGAGTGTGGTGAGGTCTTTTACTATTATAAATTTAGATATAAGTAAAATTAAAAATGAATAAAACTGGTAGGCATTACACCTGATGCGTTGAAGCATACATCTGACCTTTTCTTCCAAGGCACTATGAATATCCAATTTTAAAGAAGTTACTTCAGCTTCAGTTTTAATTCGTGGATACTCCTTGAAAGTTGTGTTATTTGATATTTGTCTTCTGATATTGGTACTTATGATATTGAATTCTGTAATATGAATATATTTTAATTTAATCAATTTATTGTTAAATTAGAAAATTTAACATGACAGTGATCCATTATATAAGGTATGAAGACATACTTAACATGTTACTGATGTTTTTACTTCCTGTTTTTGCCTGTAGAAGGTCTGTTTTTTTTTTTTTTTTAACATTTATAGATTGAAGTTTGCTATGTGTGCAGTACCAGATACAGTTGCCTACTGTGATGCAGAATACTGTTTACTGAGAGCGGTGCTGGCTGCAAAGCTAATCGATTGACATTCTTTATGTGATATAACTAGCAAAAATCTTACATGAGATCTTTGTCATTAAGTTGATTTCCCTTCTTAGTTTCTTGATTTACATAAAAATGTTTTCCATTGTGTCCATGTACATTCTTTTTGCAGTAAAATACATGATTTCACTTATATATCCAACATCTTCCCAAAAGTGTGACCTTTCTCCAAAAGATGTTGGGCAAATTTAGAATTATTATTGTTATTTATGATTGGCTGTAAATGCTTTTTATAGCTTATTTCAAAATTCCTCCCCTGTCTGGCCTTTGTATTTCTTACCACAGTCTAAACATATTAATTAAATTTATTTTCTACTATGCTTGAATGTTTTGGTTTCAAAAGGGTTGCTGTATAGTGCATTTTGTTCTGTAGGCTGTACTCAAATTGGTCCCCTTGAATAATCTTGTGTTATGGTTTTCATCCCCCAAAAATGAAAACATGACCAATTTTTGTTTTTGGCTTTCATTATGTTTTATAATATAATTTTGTATTTTGCTTCCCAGTGAAATTGATTTCATGAATTGAAATGGAATTATTATATAACGTATAAACCCCTGTCAGTAACCAGTTTTCTACATTGCAGTAGGCAATTACCTGGCACCACACCAATACCAAACTTCACCCTCTAAATGTTTACAAAACATTGACCTTCCACAGGCACAAACACCAGCATAGCATAACATGTTAAGTGTGTCTTCACTGAAATGACAAATTTTTAAATTTAACAATAAACTGATTAGATTCAAATATTTTCCATTTTAAAAAATTCAGTAATTCTAAGTACCTTTATGAGGAAGACAAATGCAAATTAACACAACTTTTAAGGACTATCCATGCATGTAAACCATTCATAGTGCCTTGGAAGAAAAAGACAGACATGTGCTTCAACACACCAGATGTAATGCCTACCAATTTTATTCATTTTTTTTTATTATTCTTAATATATGTATATACATATAAAATGTAGAGGGAAATACTGTGGTAGAATATTTGCATACAGTGCAGCCTTTATTAAGTATCGTGCACACACTTTCAGAATGGCATAAAAATTGTGTCCAGTATACTTTTCTTAGCAGTATATGATTCTGAATTTTTGGAATAAGCCTTGTAGTAAAAATCTCATGATGTGCAGACTCCGGGAGGGCAGCCGACTATTATGCCGTACAAGATATACGTCAAACTTCATGGTCAAGTGGTAGCATGCCTACTTCAAAATCAAGATGTCCTGGGTTTTACTCTCAGTAATGAGGTTCTCTGCAGTTTTCCTGTCACTTCATGGACATTCTGTAATACTCTCTTATGCCCTTCCTTTCCAGTTTGCCATTCAGAATCACTGTGAATGCACTTACAAAACACTACCTTTCCTCCTTTACAGTAACTCCCTTCCATGGATGTTTGTATTTATCTGTGTTGTCTTTTGATGGCATGGTGCTGTTACTACAGGGTGAATGATTGTGGACTCCAGGTACTGAACTACACAATGTTGTTTCCATACTGTTTATTTTTCATATGGTACATTGGTGCAATTTATAGCATGTACACGATGATGGCCATGCTGTGACTTTAGCAGCCACTTTTGGTACCAGCAATGTGCTGTTTGATTAAATCCTCAGCCTTTGTGCGATTGGCAAGATTGGAAACTTTAGCTTGAAACTTTGGTCCTTTGGCTGCTCCTTTTCCATTAAGCAGTGCACATACTCTGAAAAGTACAGGACATAGCAACTCAAAATTGGACAAACAAGTATAATTTTTGGAAACAGGATACCCAAGACTCCCCATTCATTATCATGCATGCCTAATCATATTCATGCCCATTGTGTTCACTTTTGCCATCATTACCTCCAGATGACCTGTCATGAGTATACAAAACATAATCATGTCTGTTTAGGAGTCTTATTAAGCATCTGTGTCCTCTGGATTGATACTTGATTACAGTTACCATTCTTTCAACGCGTTCTATCCAAATATCTTTATGATTACATGTCATTACCCTCAAACAGTATACAAAGATCTCTTGCACTGATTTTCACCCATTGTACAGCCAGGCGTGTTTAAATTATTCACGAACCAGGCTGGTTAAAAACAGTAATGCCAACTGTTGCTGGATCACTGAGTATTCCTTTGTATTTAGGAGATACAAAGTTGGAGTCTTGTCCAGGATGCTTTACAAAACAGGAGTGATAACCACTCAGCATTGCATGTATCATTCATTAGCAAGTAGAGTAAATTCAAACAGTGAACTGGGGCAGAATCATTTTAGTCCTTAAATATATTCACAGAAACCCCACATTAAAACAAAGAATCGTGGCCAAAGTGGATTGTGAACAAAAACATTCTTTTTCTGTAGTAGTAACAGGCTTGGTTTCAAAACCTGAATAAATCAATGACTGCCTCACACAGGTGCTGCGGCACTGGACATAGTTACTGCTACAACAGCATTCCGGTTCATCTGCAGCAGCATGTTATATTCTTGTGATAAGCACAAGTGGTTTTCATTTCATATTGAGTGGTAAATGTAATAATTATATGACAAACAAAATGTATTTAGTAGATGTCTATCCAGTGACTTTCTTTAGCCTTGACTAGTTGACTGATTTTCACAAAACTTCGTATGAACAGTATGCCACTGGAGATCTCCCCCAACACCATAGTTGTTAATTTCCTGCATTCAGTAAGAACAGCATCACAGACATGCACAAATGAGGTGGGAATGATGCAAGTGACAGTTTATGAATATGGCAACTATGCATGCTTTACAAGTTACATTCAGCAAATTTAATGTGCACTGAATTTATACTTAACAAGGTCATAAAATAAATAAAGCCACAGCATCTTGGGAAATCTGTCTACAAAATATTGGGGTTTCAAGGAACACAGTTTAGACAGTGATGAAATGTGGTACTCACTGGGGCCCAAGTTGTGCAACCATGTCTGGTTCACCATGCAACACCATCTGACCACCTTTCTCATCCCCGACAGTCAGGAACAACAGTACACTCTGGGAGAAAAGGAAACAATTGTCTGAACTGGGTCCAGTGACAGTCTTATAACTGGTCTTGTTAATCTTTGTTCTGTATCAGCTGGATTACAATATTTTAATATTACAGAAACATTTTTCATGTCATAGGCAATAAAAAATTGAATATCAACATTGGAAAAAAAGTAGTACCACAGTTACAATGCAAATAGCTGCTTTCATTAAAATACATCTGAAATGTTAGGGAAAGAAACGCAAAAAAAGGGTTATGTATCCGGTTTGCAGGATGCTGCAGCATCCTACAAACCGGACACATAACCCTCAGCTCCACACCAGACCAGCAACTTGAAAACCACAGCACGAAATACCACAGGCAGCAACCACTGTATAATAC
>Ga0209629_10002281_pt1 | contig 12926 bp, 5 predicted proteins | sample TergutCu122P5_FD_187286 | JGI IMG/M metagenome (GOLD analysis project Ga0209629, IMG submission 187286) | Cubitermes ugandensis P5 segment gut microbial communities from Kakamega Forest, Kenya - Cu122 P5 (SPAdes) (version 2) | ecosystem: Host-associated > Arthropoda: Insects > Digestive system >... | reverse complement strand
GTATCAGGTCTATCGCGCCGATTGGCTCGGCGATTGGGCCGCCGGGCGTGACCGGCTCCAGACCCTGCGGCATGGCGCCCAGCCTTTGCCCGGTGACCAGCGCTGGCAGGCGGCGTTGTGGCGGGCTCTGTTGGCCGATGGTGCAACAGGCCCCGGCCACGCGCCGGCCATGCCGGGCCGCGCCGGGGTGCATCAACGCTTTCTGGCGGCCATGCGCAAGCTGGCGGAAACCGGCGCGCCCGCGCCGCCCGGCCTGCCGCGCCGCGTCACGGTGTTCGGCATCGCGGCGCTGCCGCCGCAAACGCTGCAAGCGCTGGCGGCGCTGGCCAGCCATGCGCAGGTGATGCTGTTCATCCACAACCCCTGCCGCCATTACTGGGGCGACATCGTGGATGGGCGCGAGCTGCTGCGCGGCGTTTACCAACGGCACGCCCGCAAGAACGGCGCGCCCGCCGCGCCGGACGCAGCCGCGCTGCACGGCCAGTCGCATCCGCTGCTGGCGGCCTGGGGCAAGCTGGGGCGCGACTATCTGCATCTGGTCGATGGCTATGACGAACCGGGCCGCTACCGCGATTCGTGGCGCGGCGTGGGAGCGGGTCGTATCGACGTGTTCAGCGATCCGAGCCAGACGCCGCCCAGCCTGCTGGCGCAGTTGCAGAGCGACATCCTGGAGTTGCGCCCGCTGGCCGAAACGCGCGCGGCGTGGCCGCCGGTCGATCCGGCGCGCGACAGGTCGCTGCGTTTTCACAGCGCCCATACGCCGCAGCGCGAGGTGGAGGTCCTGCACGATCAGTTGCTGGCGCGCTTCGAAGCCGACGCCACCTTGCAGCCGCGCGAGGTGATCGTCATGGCCCCCGACATCGATGTCTACGCGCCGCATGTCGAGGCGGTGTTCGGGCGGTTTGCAAAAGACGATGCGCGCTACATTTCCTATAGCATAGCCGACCGAGGCCGAAGCCGCTCCGAGCCGCTGCTGGCCGCGCTCGATACGCTGCTGCGCCTGCCCGATGGCCGCTGCGCCGTCAGCGATGTGCTGGATCTGCTGGAAGTGCGGGCGCTGCGCGCGCGCTTCGGTCTGGACGAAGAAGCGCTGCCGCGCATTCGGCGCTGGGTGCGCGGCAGCGCCGCGCATTGGGGGCTGGACGCGGCGCAGCGCGCGGCGCAAGGTTTCGCGGCGGCGGGCGATACGGGCTCCTGGCATTTCGCGCTGCAACGGCTGTGGCTGGGGTACGCGGCGGGCGCTGGCGAGACGTTCCAGGGCATTGCGCCGTATGACGGGGTGGCCGGGCTGGAGGCGGCCGACCTGGGGCCGCTGGCCGCACTGATCGACGCCCTGCGCCAAACGCTGCAAGCATTGCAGCAGGACGCGACGCCGCTGCAATGGGCGGAGCGCCTGCGCGCCCTGCTGGCCCGTTTTTTTGACGTCGCCGATGACCGCGCCCAGCCGCTGGTGCAAGACCTGTTGGAGGGGCTGGAGCAGTGGCTGGACGACTGCGCGGCGGCGGACTTTGATGCGCCGGTGCCGCTGGCGGTGGCGCGCCAGGCATGGTTCGACGCCCTGGGTGCGCCGGGACTGCGGCAGCGCTTTCTCTCCGGCGGGGTCACCTTCTGCACCCTGCTGCCGATGCGCAGCATTCCGTTTCGCGTGGTGTGTCTGCTGGGCATGAACGATGGCGGCTTTCCACGCCCGCCCCGGCGCGTGGACTTTGATCTGATGCGCGGCGACCGGCGGCCCGGCGACCGCGCGCGGGAAGGCGACGATCGCTACCTGCTGCTCGAAGCCCTGCTGGCCGCGCGCGAGCAGCTTTACGTGAGCTGGCTGGGCCGCGATCCGCGCGACGACACGCCGGCCATGCCCAGCGTGCTGGTCGGCCAGTTGCGCGATCACGTGGCGGCGGGCTGGCGCCTGGCCGGCCATGAAGACGATGCCCAGGCGCTGCTGAAGGCACTGACCACCGAGCATCCGTTGCAGCCTTTCAGCCGGCGCTATTTTTTAAATAGCAACTCAAACGGCGTTGACGGCCTTTACAGCTACGCGCGGGAATGGCGTGCGGCATACGGCGTGGTACCGGGCGCATCCGCCAGGCCGGAGCGATTCGATCCGCCGCGGCCCGCGCCGCTGACCGTGGCACAGCTCGCGGCATTTTTCAAGCAGCCGGCCGAGGCGTATTTCCGCGAGCGGCTGGCGGTACGCTTTCCGCGCCAGGACCAGGATGCGGACGACGACGAACCGCTGGCGCTGCAAGGGCTGGATGGCTGGGCGCTGGATGCCGATTTGGACGCGGCGCTGCAGCCGTGGTGCGAGGCCGAGCCTTCCATCGCCGAGGCGCGCACCGCCCTGGCCGCGGCGATCGACGCGCGGATTGCGCGCCTGCGGTGCGAAGGGCGGCTGCCGCTGGCCGCGTTCGGCGATTTGGCGGCGCAAGACCTGCGCGAACGGGCGGCGCTGCGCCTGGGGCATTACCTGGATGCGCTGGCCGCCTGGCCGTGCGAGGAGCCGCGCCGTCACTGGCTGCGCTGGCGCGATGAGGCCAGCGGCCAAGCCATCGAAGACGCGCTGCCGTCGCGCCGGCTGGCCGGGCGCGAAGCGGCCCGTGTTGTACTGGCCGACGGGCGGTTGCATCAAGGCAAGGCATACGTCTGGCACCGCATCGCGCCCCATTGGCCGGTACATCTGGGGCTGCAAATCGCCGCCGGACCTACGTTCACGGTACTGACCAGCGAATCGGGCAACCTGACCCTGCCCGCGTTGAGCGCCGCGGATGCGCAAGCGCGGCTGGCCGAGCTGCTGCATGCCCACGCCGCCAATGCGCGCGCGCCGCTGCCGGTGGCGATGCGCGCCGCGTTTGCGTTCCTGACCGGGGACGTGGTCCAGGCCCGCAAGGTGTATGACGGCGACGGATGGGGCACGGACGGCGAGCGCGACCGCGCTCCGGCGGCGGCGCGGCTGTGGCCGAACTTTGCCGCCTTGCTGGCAGCCGATGCCGAAGGCTGCGGTTTCGCCCATTGGTGCGAGGCGCTGTACTGGCCGGTCGTGGACGCGCTGACGCCGTCCGGCGCGGCGCGGCGGGAGGCGGCCCCATGAGCGGCGATGCGGGCCTGGACATGGAAACGTCGCGGCCTTTCGATCCGCTGCGGTTTCCGCTGCGGGGCCGCGGCCTGATCGAGGCCAGCGCGGGCACCGGCAAGACCTGGACCATCGCTCTACTTTATCTGCGGCTGGTGCTGGGCCACGGCACGGCGGATACGGCTTTCCCGCGCCCGCTCGCCCCCTCGGAAATTCTGGTGATGACATTCACCGAAGCGGCCACGCAGGAACTGCGCGAACGCATCCGCCAGCGCCTGACGCAGGCCGCGCGCGCCTTTGAAGGCCAGGCGCCGGCCGATGACGCGCTGGCGCGCTTGCGGGCGGCGTATCCGGATCGGGACTGCCCCGCCCAGGCGGCGCAACTGCGCCTGGCCGCCGAAAACATGGACGATGCCGCCGTCCATACCCTGCATGCCTGGGCCGGGCGGGTGCTGCGCGAGCACGCTCTGGCCAGCGGCAGCCCGTTTCACGAAAAGATAGCGCCGGACGACGGGCCGCACGCGCAGCAGCAGGCGCTGCGCGATTACTGGCGGCGCGCGTTCTATCCGCTCGATACCGCCGCCGCGCGCGTGGTGCGGCAATGCTTTGCCGGCCCGCGGGCGTTGTGGCAGGCCGTGCGCCCGCTGCTGCGGCTTTCCGACGAGGCGCTGCCGCGGTACCGCGGCCTGGACTTGGCTGACAGCGCCAACCTGCTACAAGATTTAGAGCGCCTGGGCCAAGCCTGGTCACATACCGAAGACTTGCAGAACACCGCGCGCCGCCTGTGGCGCGATGACCGCGCGCAAATCGAGGCGGTCTGGCGTGAAATCCGTCCGGATTTGAACGGCAACAGCTACCGTCAAAAAGACGACGATGCGGTGTTTGCCGGATGGCTGGCCGCGCTGGCGGCCTGGAGCGGCGGGGCGCCCGCTCCGGACAACATCGGCCTGTTCAGCCGGTCCGGGGCCAAGCTCAAAAAGGGCAAGGCCCTGCCCGGCCACGCCGCGTTGGCCGCCCTGGACGATTGGCTGATCGCGCAAGCCCAGGCGGAGGATGGCTTGGCCGCGCTCAAGGCGCGGCTGGTGACCCAGGCCGCGCGCGCGGTGCGCGAGGAGACCGCGCGCATCCGCGCGCAGCGCGCCGAGTTGGGGTTCGACGATTTGCTGGCGCGGCTCGACGCGGCGCTGGCTGGCCCCCATGGCGAGGATCTGGCCACGCGCGTTCGCGCCCAGTTTCCGGCGGCGCTGGTCGATGAATTTCAAGATACCGACCCGGTGCAATACCGCATCCTGCGACGCATTTACAGCAGCGCGCGGGGCGATGCCGAAAGCGGCGCGCTAATTCTGATCGGCGATCCCAAGCAGGCCATCTACGCCTTTCGCGGCGCGGACATCCACACCTATCTGGCCGCGCGCGATGACGCCTTGGCCGCGCAGGGCGCGCGCGCGGCGCTCGACACCAATTACCGCTCGGCCGCGGGCCTGGTGGCCGCCGTCAACCATCTGTTCGAGTGCGCGGCGGGCCGGGCGCAGGGCGCATTCGGCTTCAGGCGAGAAGGCGATGATCCCGTGCCCTTCGCTCCCGCGCGCGCGCAGGGGCGCGGAGAGCGGCTGTGGATCGACGGCCAGCCCGCCACCGCCTTGACGCTGTGGGATATGGCGCCCGAGGAAGGCCAGGAATGTGTCGGCATCACGGCCTATCGTGACCGCATGGCGCAGGTCTTTGCCACGCAGGTGGCCGGTTGGCTGGCGCATACGGCGCGGCATGACCCGCGGCGCTGCGGCTTCGTGGATGCGCAGGGGCAGTGGCAGCCCTTGCAGCCCAGGGATATCGCGGTGCTGGTGCGCAGCGGCGCGGAAGCCGAGGCGATCCGCGCGCCCTTGCGGCAGCGCGGCGTGGCCAGCGTCTACCTGTCCGAACGCTCGTCGGTATTCGCGTCACAGGAGGCGCGCGACTTGGCGCTGTGGCTGTCGGCGCTGGCCGATCCCGCCGATGACTCCAAATTACACGCGGCGCTTGCCACGCCGACAATGGATCTTACGCTATCGGAATTGGAGCAACTGGCGCACGACGACCTGGCCTGGGAAGACGCGGTGCGGCGCTGGCGCGATCTGCGCGAGCGCTGGCAGCGGCATGGCGTGCTGCCGATGCTGCATGCGCTGCTGCACGCGCACGGCCTGCCCGCGCGGCTGTTGGCGCAGACGGGCGGCGAGCGGCGGCTGACCAATGTGCTGCATCTGGCCGAGTGGCTGCAAGCGCGCGCCGGTGAGCGCGACAGCCCGCAGGCGCTGCTGCGCGCCCTGCAGGCGCGCATTGGCGATCCGGCCGAGGGCGGTCCGGAAAACCTGCTGCGGCTGGAAGGCGACGGCGCGCAGATCAGGGTTGTTACTTTTCACAAATCCAAGGGGCTGGAATACCCGCTGGTGCTGCTGCCCTTCATCGCCGCATGGAAAGACGGCGGCCGGGGCGGCCAGCCGGCGGTTTTCCATGACGAGACGATACGCGCGCGGGTGATTGAATTCGATGGTCAGCAAGCCGCCGATCACGCGCACGCGCAGCAGCAAGCCGAGGACATGCGCCTGCTGTACGTGGCGCTGACCCGTGCGCGCCACGCGCTGTGGCTGGGCGTCGCGCCGCTGGCCGCGCGCGGCAACGCGCGCCAGCCCCAATTGGAAAACAGTGCGCTCGGTCAAATCCTCGGCCAGGGTAAACCCATTGACAGCCTCGACGCGTATCGCCGGGCGCTGGCCGATTTGCGCGCGGGGCATGAATCGGCGATCGCCGTCACGGACGCGCCCGCGCCCGATGACCGGCGCTGGCAGCCGCCCGCGCCGCCCGCGTTGCATCCGGCGCGCACGTTCCGGCATGGCGGCTTCGCGCCTTGGTGGATCGCCAGTTACACCGCCCTGACGCGCCGGCTGGGTGAGCCTGCGCACAGTGCCGCACGGCAATGGGAGCCGGAAGCCGGTGCGCAAGACGCTCCGTCCGGCGGTGCGGCCACCCATCCGGACGACGTGCGCCACGCCTTTCCGCGCGGCGCGGACGCCGGCGCAATGCTGCATGACCTGCTGCAATGGTGCGCGCGGCAAGGTTTCGCGCACGCGCTGCGCGAAAGCGCCGGCCTGCGCGACCAGGCGGCGCGGCGGCTGGCGCTGCGCGGCTGGGCGCATTGGGTCGATCCGCTGTGCGGCTGGCTGCGCCAGTTTCTGGATTCGCCGCTTCCGCTATCTAATCAGGAGCAACCGCTGCGCCTGGCCGGCCTGGATCAGGCGCTGGACGAGATGGAGTTCTGGCTGCCGGTTGGCCTGCTGGACGCGGCGCGGCTGGATGCGCTCATCACCGGGCAGATCTGGCCCGGCGCGCCGCGTCCGCCGCTCGACGCGGGCGTGCTGGCGGGAATGATCCGGGGCTACATCGACCTGAGCTTTGCCCATGCGGGCCGTTACTGGATCGCCGATTACAAATTTCACTGGCTCGGGCCGGACGCGGCGGCATATGAGCCGCAGGCCCTGCGCGCCGCCATGCTGGCGCACCGCTACGACGTGCAGGCCGTGTTGTATCTGCTGGCCCTGCACCGGCTGCTGCGCGCGCGGCTGCCGGGTTACGACATTGACCGGCACCTGGGCGGCGCGGTTTATTGCTTCTTGCGCGGCGTCGAGGCCAAGGGGCGCGGCGTCGTTGCGCTGCATCCGCCGCGCGCGCTGATCGAGACGCTGGACGCCGCGTTGTCGGAGGGCGCGCCATGAACCGCCAAGCCGATTGCCTGGCGCTGCTGGGCCGCTGGCAGCAGCGCGGCGCGCTGCGGGCGCTGGACCGCGGGTTCGCGCGCTTCATCGCCTCGCTTGATGCGCAGGCGCATCCGCTGGCGTTGCTGGCCGCCGCGCTGGTCAGCCATCAGCTTGGGCGCGGACACGTGTGCCTGGACTTGCAGGCCGCCTGGCAAGAGCCGCAAACCCATCTGGCGCTGCCGCCCGATACGGCCCGCGAACTGGCCGCGCGACTGCGCGGCGTCACGCTGGCGGACTGGCAGGCAGCGCTGGCGGCCTGCTCATGCTGTTCGAGCCAACCCGCCGAGGATGCCGCCGCGCCGCTCGCGCTGGCCGGGCCGCGCCTGTACTTGCGCCGCTACTGGCGGCACGAGGCTGCGGTGCGCGCACGCATCGTCGCGCTGGCGCAACCCGCGCCCATCGCGCCGCCTGAGCGCATCCGGCCTCTGCTCGATGCGCTGTTCCCGCCCGCGCCGCCGGATCAACCGGATTGGCAAAAGCTGGCTTGCGCGCTGGCCGCTCGTTCGCCCCTGACGGTCATCACCGGCGGCCCCGGCACCGGCAAGACCACCACCGTCGCACGCTTGCTCGCGCTGCTGCTGGCGCTGGCGGCGGATCAACCACAGCCGCCTCTCATTGGTCTGGCCGCGCCCACCGGCAAAGCCGCGGCGCGCCTGACCGAATCGCTGCGCACCGCGCTGGCCGGGCTGCCATGGCCCGCGCAGCGCGAACGGCTGCTGGCCGGCGCGGGCGCGGTCACGCTGCATCGCTTGCTGGGGCAGCGCCTGTACCGCCCGGGCACGGAACCGTTGCCGCTGGACGTGCTGGTGGTGGACGAAGCCTCCATGATGGACCTGGCGCTGCTGGATACGCTGCTGGCCGCCTTGCCGCCGCATGCGCGCCTGATTTTGCTGGGCGATAAGGACCAGCTCGCTTCGGTCGAGGCCGGCGCGGTGCTGGGCGAGCTGTGCCGCCGCGCCGAAGGCGGCCATTACGACGCGGCTACCAGCGATTGGCTGGCGGCCTGCACCGGCGCGACGCCGCCCGAACCGCTGCGCGACACGGCGGGCCTGCCGCTGGACCAGGCCGTGGCCATGCTGCGCACCAGCCACCGCTTCGGCGCCGACAGCGGCATAGGCCGCCTGGCCGCCACCGTGCACACAGGCGACGCCGCCGCGGTGCGCGCGCTGTTCGCGGCGCAACCGCCGGACTTGCGCCGCGTCGATCTGAGCGCTACCCACCTGTCCGGCGACCCCGCTTTGTGCGCGCTGGCGCTGGATCAAACCCAGGCCAGCCCCGCGCGTTTGCTGCACCGCATGCACGCGCTGCGCCCCGCGCCAGATGCGCCGCGCCTGGCGTGGGACGGCTGGGCGGCGGAACTGCTGGGCACTCTGGCGCACTTTCAGTTTCTGTGCGCGCTACGCGAAGGTCCCTGGGGCGTGGCCACGCTCAACGCCGCCGTCGAAACTCTGCTGCGCGCCGGAGCCGATGACCACGATGGCCCCTGGTACGCAGGCCGCCCCGTACTGGTCACGCGCAACCATGCGGGCCTGGCCCTGATGAACGGCGACATGGGGCTGGCGCTGCGTATACCGGCGCGGTTTGATGGACAGGGCCAGCCCGATCCGGCGTCCGGCCTGGCGTTGCGCGTGGCCTTTCCCGGTCACCAGGGCGGCGTGCGCTGGCTGTCCGCGGCGCGCCTGCCCGCCGTCGAAACCGGGTGGGCCATCACGGTGCACAAGGCACAGGGATCGGAGTTCGACCACGCCGCGCTGCTGCTGCCCGGCCCCGGTTCCGGCGGAGCCGCCCCGGTGCTTACGCGCGAGCTGATCTACACCGGCCTGACGCGCGCGCGGCGGTGCTTTACGCTGATCGCACCGGCTGACGCCGATGCGGTACTGAACCAGGCCCTGACCCGTCGGGTGCGGCGCTCCGGCGGTTCTTTGTGGTCCTGAAATTTCGCGAAGGCCCTGGATGGGATAATTGGTAGGCCGCTGTTCACATCGCATCAGCGGCCGTGGGGCATCCACGATGTGGCCTGTTGTCAACTTTCATCCGTTGAAAGGAAATCTCGTGCACCACGTTTTCATCTGCATGCTCCGGCGCCTGTTGCTGGCCGCCGTGTTGACGGGGCTGGGCGCCGCCGCGCTGGCGCAAAGCAATGCCTCCGTGCCGGCCGCTTCTCCCTCGCCCGCGGCGGCGGGCATGCAGCCGGGGCAATGGCGGCAAATGGCCGCCGCGCGTCACGCCGAATACATGGCGGGCCTGAAAGCCGCGCTTGCCATCACGCCCGAGCAGGAAAGCGCGTGGAACCAGTTCGAATCCGCCGTCTGGCCGCTCGGTCCGCCACGGCAGCCCATTGGGCCGGAACAGCGCAGCCAGCGGCTGGCCGAACGCGCCAAGCACCTCAGTCAAGTCAATCAGGCCGCCGCCGCGTTCCACGACCAGCTCACGCCCGATCAGCAAAAAGTTTTTGCCGAGCAGTGGGCCAGCCGCCCCGGTATGAGACGCGGTATGCAAGGCCAAGGCGGCATGCGCGGCGCCTGCGCGGGCTGCGCCAACGGCCCCGGCATGGCGGCGCGCCAACCCGCGGCGGCAGCCAGCCAGTCCAACTGATCCGGCAAACCGGGATCGGCGCTCACCTCAAGAGAATCTTGCCCGGATTGAAAATGCCATTCGGGTTTGGTGCGTGTCCGATCGCGTGCGGGGCGTCTGTCTGGTTGCGCAAAAAGCCGATTTTGTTCAACCTAAAAACGGCAGTTGGACGCATTCGCCAGTGCCGTGATTGGCGTGCCAGGCAAGGCGCGAGGACGCAGCAGGCTCATGCCTGCAAGGACGAGCAACGCCGCATGGCACGGCAAGCGCGGTGCTGGCGAGTGCGTAGCGCTCTCACCCAAGAGGTGAACGTCATCGAAGCCGCAAATGTCAATATTCACGCGGTTCTCCTGAAGGTTGCAAGCGGTCAACTGCCGTTTTTAGGTTCAATGGCTGGGATATGCGTCATTTCTGTTGTTACCATGAGTGGTTTGAAGTCACCGATCCTCCCCAGATTCTGGGTAGACAATAATATGAAGGTGAAGCCATGAAATTCCTCCAACGCATCATCCGTACCCATTTGACGGCCCAGCGGGCGGACGCGCTCCAGGCCAAAGTCGCATCGGGCAACAAATCAGCCCTGGAAACGCTGTTGTGCGAAGCGCGCAATGAAAACATGTACGCGCAATTCAGCCTGGGCGTTTCCTACGAGCATGGCGAAGGCGTTGCCCAAGACTACGGCCAGGCGGCTCAGTGGTACCACAAGGCGGCAGAGCAGGGGCATGCACCCGGACAACTCAATCTGGGTTTTCTCTACGAAAGCGGTCAGGGCGTTCCCCAAAACTACAGCCAGGCGGCGCAGTGGTACCGCAAGGCCGCCGAGCAGGGCAACCCCAATGCGCAATTCAACCTGGGCCTGCTCTATGCCGACGGTCAAGGCGTGGCGCAGGATTACAACCAGGCGATACAGTGGTATCGCCAGGCGGCCGAACAGGGCGTTGCCGCCGCGCAAAACAACCTGGGTTTCCTGTTTGCCAAAGGTCATGGGGTTCCCAGGGACTACGGCCAGGCGATGCAGTGGTACCGCCAGGCCGCCGAGCAGGGCTACGCCGCCGGGCAACTCAACCTGGGCCAGCTCTATGAGAACGGCCAAGGCGTCGAGCAGGATTACGGCCAGGCGGCGCAGTGGTACCGCCAAGCCGCCGAGCAGGGCAACGTCGCCGCGCAAGTCAGCCTGAGCGCGTTCTATGCCAAGGGCCTGGGCGTACCTCAGGACTACGGCGAAGCGGCACAGTGGTGGCAAAAGGCGGCCGAGCAGGGCAGCATCGTCGCCCAGGTCAGCCTGGGCGCGCTCTATGCCAAGGGCCAGGGCGTGCCCCAGGATTACGGCCAGGCGGCCTACTGGTGCCGCAAGGCGGCCGAGCAAGGCAACGTCGCCGCGCAAGTCAGCCTGGGCGTGTTGTATGCCAAAGGCCAGGGTGTGCCCAAGGACCACGGTCAGGCGGCGCAGTGGTTTCGCAAGGCGGCTGAACAGGGCAATGCCGACGCGCAGTGCCGCCTGGGCTTTCTCTATTACAACGGCGAGGGCGTAGCGCAGGACTTTAGCCAGGCGGCGCAGTGGTTTCGCAAGGCGGCCGAACAAAAAGTCGCACTCGCGCAATACAACCTGGGCTTGCTCTACACCAAGGGGCATGGCGTGGCGCAGGACTATGGCCATGCGGTCCAGTGGTTTCGCCTGGCGGCGGAGCAGGAAAACCCCAGCGCGCAATACAGCCTGGGGCTTTGCTATGCCCAGGGCCACGGCGTCCTCCAGGACTACGACCAGGCGGTGCAATGGTTCCATAAGGCAGCCGAGCAGGGAGACGTCGAGGCGCAATACAGCTTGGGGGTTTTCTACCAGGACGGTTACGGCGTGGCGCAGGACTATGTCCAGGCGGCGCAGTGGTTCCACAAGGCCGCCGAGCAGGGCTATGTCCAAGCCCAGATCAACCTGGGGCTGCTCTACTACAACGGCCAGGGTGTGGCGCAGGATTACGTCCAGGCGGCGCAGTGGTACCGCCAGGCCGCCGAGCAGGGGGTTGCCCTGGCGCAGAACAACATGGGCTTTCTCTATTACAACGGCCACGGCGTTCCCCAGGACTACAGCCAGGCGGCGCAGTGGTACCGCAAGGCCGCCGAGCAGGGCTACTCCCTGGCGCAAATCAACCTGGGCTTTCTCTACTGCAACGCCCAGGGCGTGGCGCAGGACTCCGGCCAAGCGGCGCAGTGGTACCGCAAGGCCGCCGAGCAGGGAGACGCGGTCGGGCAAAGCAGCCTGGGCGATCTCTATGCCGATGGCCGCGGTGTTCCGGGAAGCAAGATCGTCGCATACGCTCTGTATACCCTGTCGATTTCACAGAATGGCTCGAGTGACAACCCCGCGTTCAACCGCCGTCTGTCGCTGAGCAACTGCATGACCAGCGATGAAATCGAAGCCGGACGGGCCTTGGCCCAAAAGATGAGCGCCTCCGGCAGCCTGCTGAAAATCCTGGACGAATATCAGGCCTGACCGTGCCCGTTGCCGGGATGCGATGGGCGCCCGAGTGCTTTTGCCTGGATTTACCAACAAAAATGGTTTTTTCCTCTGAAACGGATTGGCAAAAACACGGCACCGGTGAAACATCTGGGGCTGACCGCTACGCCGTCATCGGCCACCCCGTCGCCCACAGTCAATCGCCGCTAATTCATGGCCTATTCGCGCAAGCCACCGGCCAAGTGCTGACATATGAAGCCATCGACGGCGGAAATCAGCCGGGCGGTTTTGCGCGCGCGCTGGCGGCATTTCGCGCCGCAGGCGGGCGGGGCGTGAATGTGACGCTGCCTTTCAAGCTGGAGGCGCTGGCTTGCGCCGATGAGGCCGATGAGGCGGCGCGGTTGGCGGGCGCGGCCAATGCGCTGCGCTTTGACGGCGGGCGCGTGCAGGCGCGCAACTTCGACGGCGCGGGGCTGGTGCGCGATATCGCGGTGAATCTGGCCGTGCCGCTGCACGCCGCGCGCGTGCTGCTGCTGGGCGCGGGCGGCGCGGCGCGCGGGGCGATTTTGCCGCTGGCGCGCGCCGGGGCGGGGTACATTGTGATTGCCAACCGCACGGCGGACAAGGCGCGGCAACTGGCACTGGACTTCGCACCGCACGCGAACTGCGCCGTCGCGGGCGCGGGGCTGGATGACTTGGAAGGCGAGGCGTTCGATATCGTCATCAACGCCACTTCCGCCAGCCTGGCGGGCGCGGCCTTGCAAGTTCCCGCCCAGGTGCTGGCGAGCGCGCATCTGGCTTACGACATGGTGTACGGCAAGGGCCTGACGCCGTTTCTGCGGCAAGCGCAGGCTGCGGGCGCGCAACGGCTGGCCGACGGCATCGGGATGCTGGTCGAGCAGGCCGCCGAAGCTTTTGCCTGGTGGCGGGGCCTTCGGCCCGATACCGCGCCGGCTATTGCGCGGCTGAGCAAACCTTTCACTGCTTAGAAAGTCATCATGTCAAGAAAATTTTATTTCAATATTTTATTCTGCGTTGGTTTTTT
>Ga0209629_10002280_pt1 | contig 12928 bp, 5 predicted proteins | sample TergutCu122P5_FD_187286 | JGI IMG/M metagenome (GOLD analysis project Ga0209629, IMG submission 187286) | Cubitermes ugandensis P5 segment gut microbial communities from Kakamega Forest, Kenya - Cu122 P5 (SPAdes) (version 2) | ecosystem: Host-associated > Arthropoda: Insects > Digestive system >... | reverse complement strand
TACACAGGTCATTCTATGCCGCCTTTAGCACTGACAACGTCTGCACGACGTCTACATCAACTCTGAACCACTTACTGTAATTTTAGCTAAACACTGGCTGTGGCTCCTTGATGATGGTTTCTCTGTAAACCGAAACATGTTGGCGCAGCCTATATAATTTTAATACGTTTTAATTAACTCTACGTATTTTACGTTGTGCATTAGTTGAATAATAAAGTGATTGTTTCTCGGAGAATTTCAGTATCATTCCTCCATTATTGCTGATCATCATCATCATCATCATCATCATCATCATCACTGTCAACATCATCTACATCATCAACATCAACGTCACAACACATAATCAATTACCAATATATTTTCCAACAAATGCACAACGCAATACAACACACTGAATATATATATTCTATATATATATATATATTTGTGTGTGTGTAAAAACATCCACATGCTTCGGCGCTCAGGTGCTTTCTCAGGGCGTTACTATCCAAATTGTGTACAATAAATAATTATGAAATTTTTTTTTAAAAATATGGTTGGTCCTTTGACCTGTATTATTGTTTTACTGGTATCATCAAGCTTTGATTAAGTGAGTGACTGTCCTGTTCACCTGTTATTGACAGAAAATATTTCTGCAACGTCGAGAAAAAAACTTTTTCGTTTCACAACCTCACATTCCGGCAATAAACATGAAAAAGAAATGCCAAATTTTCTGTCGTATTATCTTTACCTGTTTTGGTTTTTTTAAAAGTTAACTTAGGGTTACTGTGGTATTATTCCTGTCACTTTTCGTACAGTTTACTGATAAAATCTTAAGTGAATAAGTGAAATTAAAATTTTAAATTTGTCACTTTCTGTTGCCAGAGTTTGAATTTATAACAAGCCATGAAACACCAAGATAAAAGTGAATTTCCTAGTCTTGACGTATTCTATGAACATTTGTTTTTTTGAATTGCAAATATGCAGTGGCTAACATACCTAATTTTTATCTTGTTGTTTTTAATCTTTTCCTTCGCCATGGGCATTGATTCTTCCTTTAACATTAAAGGGTCATTTTCATTTGTTTCGTGCTGTTCTTACACTCATTCCTTTCCTTAACCACCATATTGTGTGTGTATTTTTTTTAAAATCTGAGACGGGATCTAAAATACCATCATGTTCTTAGCTGATTGTGTTACTAGGATTTGTAATACTTAACCAGTAATCTGTTGTTAACATCTATCACTTGTTGTATGTGGGCCTTTGGATAGCTTCGAAGTGAAGCCGTCTGAATTTGAGGATTATACTTTGCTGAACATAGGCTGATATGAACACAGCAAAACGTAATATTATGGTGTATTGCACCAAATAAATTTGCCGCGATTCCGAACAGGAAAATTGAAGTCCACACAACTCCACTTCTCCATCCGTTTCAGTACCATAGCTCTAACGTGGTCATTTTGCTCTCAGCCATGGTGCTAGTAACGTTACAGCAGATGTGCCCTGCCGATGTGGTAACACTACTACGAAAAACTGCCCTGTTTAATTCACCGCCCACAATGACATCAGTACCAGCAACAGAGAAATTCAGGCTGATTCCGATAATGGTTCTGAGACTAGAAACAGCTAATTTGTAGCAAATGCTGTTGATAATGTCCCTGTCTATTAGCAAACTGTAAGACTCCGCCACCCAATACATATTTTTAAACAAGTCACATGACTCTAACTCTTGGTGACGTTTGAACCTGTGCATGTTTATAATTTTACTATCATTATCGACTTCCATCTCTTCGATACTTCTTGTCTCTTACTTCAATTTTCTGCGCACGCGGCAAATTTATCTGTCTGTGGCTGTAGTAACTGAAGGAGCTCTCATCAGTGTCTGGTAACTGCAGTGCCTTAAAATTTGACTTACTTTTGACGTGTTGCATTCCAGTTGGATCTACAGTTGCAGGATGAAGGCGGAGGTGACATCAGTAGCTTCATTACAAATGGTGAATGGGATCTCTTAGGTAGGTACTGTTCCAGTAGTAGTGTGCGTAATGCGACTGGCGCGAATGTAATCAGATTAAGTACATGAAACTTGCAGAAATAGATGTGATATATGTCTGTGGTGAATTGCCACAAGTCAGATAGGACTAGTACTTATCTCTTTTTATTTTGTCACCGAGCCTAGAAATATGTCAAGGAGATGAATGTTCATTGTTTGGTTTTGTTCAAATTGTGTTCATTAAGAAAATTACTGCCTTGTGGGGTATAACACTGTGTAGTTTTGTAGACAAATACCGTCGTTTCGGAGAAGCATGCAGTCTTCCTTCAGGGGTAGATGACTTAAATCCAGTGTGGAAATTTGCCCATTGCATTCCTCTTTGACCTCCCTTATTCCCGGATCATTTTTTCGCACTTTTGCCTTATTTATCTACCCTGAAGATGGAGGCAGCGCGTTTATCCGAAACACTCGTACCTATCCACAAAACCACCGTATTTCATATCCCAAAAGCAGTAACGTTTACAGGCACAGACCTCATAACCGCAAATATGACGTGTATTTTTTCTAAAAAGTATTTCTTGCTAGGTGTGTTTACTCGCGCATATCTTTCGTACGTCTAATGTCTATATTTATATAGTCCTCTGCCTTACACGAAGATAGTATGTAGACAAAGAATGTAACATAAAATTATTTGGAGTCGATTCAATAGATTGTTTCCGTCCTATGAGAACTGACGAAGTCAGACATTGTAGTCATCCTGAAGGCCAAATTGCCCGCTTTTGGAAACATTTTGGTGTTAATAACCTCATAAAATGCGCATTGTCCACTACATTTGTCTGTCTTATTACAGTCTAGTGTTATAAACACACATCGAGAACAGGTTATGGCCAAGCTTTACTGATCGTCGAGGCCTTGGGATGAACTGCTTCTTGTACAGAGTCTTACTTTTGCCTTAAGAATAGTTAGGGTGTTACTAATACAAAGGGGGTTAATTATGAATGAAGCGACAGGAATAGTTTTATAGTCTTAGTTTGTACATATGTTTTTTATCCAGAAAAACAATACATAATGTGACTCGCTATTAACATTATGACGTTCTACATAGACGAAACTTACATTTAAAATCCATGCCCCCCACCCCCCGCCTAGTATTTCTTACTTCCTTTCGCCTTGTGGTTGTGGGTGCAAGAAAAACCACATGTTATTCAGAGTGCAAAACGTGAATAGTTTTTCCTGTTTTTTTCGCAACGAAAATTGTTAGTGCATAAAGTGACTATCTTTTGTCGTCAGGCTGTTCAGTAGTGAACAGAAAAATATTTATATAGAAAATCGGCTATCCTATGTCTGGAGGAAGACTGGCGATACATACTGGACAGAAAGGAATTTCTCAATATTTCTGGTACCACGGGATCCCTAAAAATTCTTATTATTACTGTGGACCCTCTCCTGAACTATCTGAGCAAGTGGATGCATATAAATTGAAATAAAAAATACACTTAGTTTGTAAAATTTTATCAAATGGACGAAACATTGTAATTTAAATAAGAAAAAAGTCATATTCTACTGATCAGAAAGAACACAACTCGCGGATCCATTAAGCAGAATTCGCGGACTCTGGGCTGAAGAACGCTTGAATAGAGTGCTGTCTAGTCCCAGAGCCGTTCGGGATGCCGTGGAGAAGAGAGAAATCTCTGTTCATGCTAGGAGTCGAACCCCAACTCCCTGGTCGTTCAGCCCGTAACACAGTTACTAAATTGACGGGTCTATCAAAACCTTTTTAATTGTAGTGTTTATTTTACAAAATGCAGGACATATAAAATTTTAATTGTTCGGTGTCTGTTGTTGAATATCTCTTAAGGATGGACAGAAGAACTGCGATATTTAGTGTAACAGTTCGCTTTTGTTACTTTCAGTTGTTGTGTGGGGCTACGTTTACTGTAATAATATACATACAGTTGCCATTAAGAACGGTAATGGGGCCAATTCTTGCAAATATAACCCGAAAAGGGAATGGAAGTGGCCGCCTGCCACACGGTGTGTAACAAACAGGGGCCTTGTCGAAATAATAACTTTAGACAAACGCTATTTCAAAATTCGTTCACAAAAATTTAGCAGCGATTTAAAATTTGTTTCCAAGAAAATAGATGTATGAAACGCACTGTCTGTGTCTCTCGAAACACTCGTTGAATATAAACGAGTATTTTGCTGCGGGTTAAAATTATGTAAGTGTATTCTGATTTCCTTGTCACGTGTAGTTATCCCTTGCGTTGTGTGCTCCTGTGTTCCACAGAAATTGCTGTGCTACTGTAAAGTGTGGAGGGTTACATTTCCTTTTAAATAAATAATCAGACGCACTAAATATCCAAATTTATTCTGTTATAAACCTCTACATGTTTCGGGCATCTTATCTGCTCATCATCAGGAGTTTTCTACTGTACATTCGGCACTGGTAAGTTTTATGCAGGTTTTTGATGACCGTTTCCAACTGCAATTCCATCCTGACTCTGCTTGGAAGCGGTCATCAAAAACCTGCATGAAACTTACCAGTGCCGAATGTACAGCAGAAAACTCCTGATGATGGGCAGAGAAGATGCCCGAAACATGTAGAGTTTTATAATAGAATAAATTTGGATAATTAGTGCGTCTTGTTGCCTATTTAAAAATAAATTTATTACGATGCACGGTGACATGAATGTCAAGCTTGTGGAGCGTTAAGCTGAGTGTGACTATCTGTAACTGTGTCCTGCTATGTAGGTCCCACACACATACACATACCGAATATTTGTATATCTCCTCAATTGTTTTGGGGGGTCAAGATAGCCCAGTCGATGTAATGGTTACGGTATGGTCTTGGATGTTAGGGGTTCGAACCTCGGTGGGCTAAAAGACTGTTTTCCTCATTCGTCAAGGCTGACCCTGAGGCCCACCCAGCTTTTGTATGATGGGTACTGTGGCTTTTTCTTGGGGAAAAAGCGGCCGGACCGTGCCGTTGAACACCCACCCCATCTAGCGTCTGGGTTAGGAATTATTTGAGCTACGCTGCTACTTCCCATCTGTTCCTGGCTGCCATGTTACGAGGAGAGCTTCCTTTTGATTATACAAACCGTGGGCCGGGTAGCGTAGTCGGTATAGCGACTGCCTACGGGCTGGACGGTCCGGGGATCGAATCCCCCGGTGGGGCGAGATTTTCCGCACCAGTCCAGATCGGCCATGAGGCCCACCCAGCCTCCTGTACAAAGGGTACCTGGTCTTTCCCGGGGGTAAGGTGCTGCCGGGGCGTGACGCTGACCCCTCACCCCCTTCTAGTGCAGAGGTCTAAAATAGAGTAGAGCTACACCTGTACTCTCCCTAAGGGCCTTCGTGGCCTGTGAAAGGGTGAAACCTACCTGTTCGGTTTGTATAAAACCGAACTTTTCCGTAATTCTTCCTTGATCTCACACATTATACTTTTATTCTACTTTCATCTGATGACGGCAACCGAACCAACTGCTGAGACATTTTGTGTTCGTTTATAAACCAATCACGCTATTGGCAACGAGCAACATGTTAGTTTTTTTTTAAAATAACCTTAACTTCAGTTCGTTTCATATTTTTTTTAATTTAAAGAGACAAACCTGAGTGGGGCTGTTTGGAAAGTGTGGGTTGTCATTTGACTTCATAATGATTATAATAATTTGGCGGTTGGATAGTCATTATTCAGACGTACTGAAGCTGTCTGCTTTCTATTGGCAGAGAAACAGAAGCATTTGCTTTTCACTGACTCCTTGTCCTCATATGTCTCACACTGCACATTCAGTTCTCTCCATATTTTAGGCTCGGTCCATAACAAAGACACTCGCAAGAAAAAAATAAGTTACTGGACAGTGAAAGGTCTCAGGATCAACCTATTCACTTTTTAATATAATTGTTATTGAACTGCAGTGGCTGACTTTTACTGTCTTCTGAAAATATAGAATGAATTGTAAATTTTACATCTTTTTTTATGATTTCATTCAGATCCATTTATAAATTTTAAATCTCCTTGAAATTTTACTGTTTTGATAATGTCATATAAATTTTGGGTTATTTTTTTCTTTGAAATTTTTCATTGCTTCGATATCAGAGACTGTGGTTCGTTCAGTATCTTTGAACATTTGCGGAATCATTATGATGTTGAACTAACAGATCTGCGCCGTTTGTACAGACGGCAGATATGAATTTGAGCATCAGTCTTAAGAAATCTATAATAACAATTTTCACTGCGCTGATACACTGACTGCAGTTTATTACATTTGAATATTTACTTTCGTTCTATATTGTCATAAGTAGATGAAATAAACTGTTCTGTGTGTTACGATATTTACAGGAGGGTTGCAGTAGGTAATTTAATACTGAAACGTAGAAACTACTAAGAAGAATGTTTTTAATTTATGACTACATATCTTTGCTCACTCTGATTCTTAATCAAATGGTGAGAAACAGCACTTTCGAACATAACTAAGGGCAGTGCAGATTCACGCAAGTAAGTAAATATTCCTTTGTTACAAAATTCACCTGTTCGGCTGTCTGGCTGTAGGAAAGATCCGAACGTATGAATGAACGGGTATCTCTTGGTTTGAGGAAAGCCCTGTGGAGGCAGCACCAGTGCGGTGGTTTAGTAACGAGAGTCCGTGGAAGGCAGACCTAAATCAATATGGCGACGACGACGCAGTGGCGTGCATCCCGTTAGGAAAATTAGAAGTCCCATCCAAGTCTTCATGGTATACGGTCCGGACTTTACCCAACACCAATACCTACGTCGTTCCTTTTCTATTCTTTCTCTGGTTTTAAACGTTGGCTATGACAAAATGAACTTGAACTCTCAAAATGGCTTTCCTAAAACCACTTGTATAAATAAAAATCAAGATTGAGGTCAAAAAATAAAAGATTTGCCTCTGTTCTTCATGAAACTACATTTTCTCTCCTTAATTAAACAAGGAAAATAAATAAAAATCTGATTAAACACGAATCTATTAAATCACTTGATTGGAATTGGAATGGCTAACATATGAAGTTATACGTTAAAGCATTTTGATTTGAGTTTCTTTGAATTGTTCTTTTCTTCCTTTATTAGCATCCGTCTTTGCTCCTGTCCTCTCTCTCTCTCTTTATTTCTTCATTCCAGGTGTTCCCGGGAAAAGGAACGAAATTTATTACAACTGCTGCCCTGAACCCTATATAGACATAACTTTTATCATTATCATACGACGTCGGACACTGTACTACTTTTTCAACCTTATAGTTCCATGTGTTCTCATCGCCTCCATGGCCGTTCTGGGGTTTACACTGCCGCCGGACTCAGGCGAAAAACTATCTTTAGGTAATATTTCTCGTTCAGGTATTCTGTTACGTATTTATCCTTCTTCAGCCACTCTTTTTTGTTTAAAGGTTGGCTTCTTTTTCTCTTACCTATGATTTCTTAAAGTTTTTATATTCTATGCCCCCCTTTCCCATTTTTGTGATATATTTCAGGCATGCCTGGGGAAAAGAACGTTAAAGAATATGCTTGCTGTCCAGAGCCCTACGTAGACATTACTTTCATCGTGCATATTCGGCGAAGGACTCTGTTTTACACGGTGAATTTGATCGTTCCTTGCGTAATGATCTCGTCTATGACACTCCTTGGGTTCACTCTACCACACGAGTGTGGAGAGAAACTAACATTAGGTACAGTAAAGTTCTGAAAGGAACTTCCTTGTGTCATGCATTGCTATATAACTCTGTAACAGACTGCTTGTCGCGGTGTTTCAGTGCCCACATGCACCGTCTTTTCGGCTAGGATGCTGGTGCTGACATACTGGAAGTTCCTCGGAATATATTATTTTAATACTTCGGTTATGTTATGTTATGTTTTGTTTTTACTGTATTGCCTGGACTTAGGACGGCACTTTAAGTTCTTTTTGTTTGTGTTTCGTATATTTCCTTGCTTTTGGTTTGGTTTATTAATTCCTTGTCCCTCCCTTTTGGCTTGCTATGCATGTTGTCCTATCCTTAATGGTTGTACTCTTGTGATATGTTGTCAACATCGTTTGGTCCTCTTGTCGAAACAGCGCTGCGGATGGCGGTTTACAGCTGACATCTTGTGATGGTTTACATTTTCTATTGTTTGTTTTAAGAATATATCTTATGAATGTTTCACAAAATAAACATGTCCTTCTTTTCCAGCTGAAGTGATTTAAAATCAATATTTACTCCATTTTTGATATAATTTCCTTTTCCCTGTGTTTTTCTTTATTTCTGCCCGGTTTGGAGTTGTGAGTGTCACAAAACTAATGTGATTCTTTTTTTTTTCTGGCATTCCTAATCAATAATTGGGCAAATGAGAACGCAGTTAAACTACACACTTAACTTTAATATTATAACACTTGAAATAATTTAATGGCGCTTCTGTTTATGTAAGGTTTTGAACGGTTAATCTGATACAACTAAAGTGATGTTGTTTGAAACACCCTTGTCAGCCAGACATCAGAACTGACGCGTACTTGGAGAATTATTAAAATTAATAATGTGTTTGTTAAACTTAACTACATGACAGATGTTACAGCCACTGATAAATGTAAAAGTTCCACTACATTAAGCCACGTACTGACCTGACCATGCTATGCCGGAAGATATAATCCAGCGCTTCAGTAAAATGGTGACAACATTTGCCTAGGAACTAACCTCATAAGTTATCTTAATTATTACTGCTCAAACTGTAACTAAGTTTTTATGCCAAATTAAGAATTTACAAGGGTTTAAGATACAACGTTTGTTTGCAATGTGTTAAGGACTTGTAATTAAAAAGTGTTTATCGTGGGCGCAGTGCAGTGTTGAGACACACGCTTCGCTCACTGCAGATAAACTTCGTTTAACAATTTACTTCCTTTGACACGTAATTTCTTTCTTTTGGCCTTAAGGAGCTTGATAACCTAGTCTGCAACCAAGTTGTGTTATATACCCCTAGCCTAATAAAAATATTACTTAGAAACGTTAAATATAAGTGAATGAAAATCTATTTAAACAGTTCATCATAAAATTTATTAAATATTCTCTTACAATTCTCAGCTTGGAATGGTACTTCCAGAATAATTGGAGGTGGAGATGCGACAATTCGAAATTTCTCTAGAACACAAAAAAGCTCCCCCATGCATGTGACATTATCACGTGTGAGTGGAAAAACTCCTGTTTAAAAAAATGACCAAACCATTCTGTATGAAGTGTAGTAAATTCAGTTTGTATAAGAGAAAAGTTGAACTACACTACGTAAATATAATGAATACAGCAAATTTCACATATAAATCTTGATGTCGAAGAGTCGCTTTTCCACCATGTAACCCAGAAGCAGACCATCATGTTACTTTATATGCCTATCCCTTTAACTTGATGTTTCTCCTTCCAGGTGTAACAATTCTCCTCTCTCTGACTGTATTCCTAAACATGGTCGCGGAGACGATGCCTGCCACATCCGATGCTGTCCCTTTATTAGGTAAACCTGTGTGACAAGCACACAGCCGGCTTGTTTGTGCTTGGGAGACAGAGGGGGTTTGTTTCCGAGTGGCTCACCCTGTTGTTGGGCCACTTCTTTCACTTCTTCGTCTCTCTCACAATATATGTTTGGAGTACAGTCAGTTTAACAAAACAGAAAAGAAAGGATTCGATTACTGCATAAAATATCTTTGAACATGGATACGATTTTTGGATTATAAACCGAAAAAGAAAAAGTATTTAGACTCCCATGGAAGGTCTAAAATTTTAAGACCCGGTATTAAAATCCATACCATATCCTGTCACCTTCTTTCCATTGTTCAGCCACTTTGGATGTCTGCTGGTTCTGCACTCTGTCTTCGCTACCTTGCCACCACTGTTACTATGATTACTACTGTTACTGTTACTGTTACTACCATTCTTCTTGCAAGCTGTCTTCTCTGGTTCTATTAATGTACTTTCTTTGTTTTACTCGTACATTCTGTGTGTGTTGCTTCTCTTGGTGGCCCTACATCTCGTACTATGCTTCATTCACGATGCTTTTCAGGAGGAGTGTCCTAATCTTGCAAGTACATCTTTTCTAACGTAAAATATAATTTAATAACCAATATTTTATTCATGTAGGTGAAGTTGGTACGCAATACTAAAGAAAGTAATGTTTTATGAAGCAGGTTGGACTCCTTCAGATGCACTAAACCACTGTTCAGTCGCATAGGTCTAAACAAGCACCGTCTGTGGTATGCTTCTCCCACCCTAAACCCAAATTCCTTCTCGTTAATAATAAATTTAATTGTTTAATTATTTCGGTTTCTTGTGCTAAAACATGTAATTTTTAACATTACTTCAGATAAATTAGACGTTTAATGAGCGAATTTGATTGAATTATTTCAAATCTTTTGTTTGTGCATTAAATTGTACTAAACAAGACGGCTGTTTTCTGTGTGTAACTAAAAGAAAAAAAATCACTAGACATCTCACATATAGTAAACATATATATGTTGTCATACCTCAAATTCTATATAATTTTTATAATACTATTTATTCACATTTAATATCTTATGTATAATCGATGCGCGTCCAAAATTAAAATTGTAACATATCTCTGAACTCTTAACTCCTAATTCAGAAATTTGTGTAAAAAAATGTATTGTTATGTAAGGAATTTAATGAATTGTGTGTTTACCAGTTGGTTGAAAATTGTACTGGTCCTTTAAATTTCTTTTTTATTCATGGGAATCATTTTCCTCGGCGGTTTTTACCTCCATTTATTTTGAGTTGTGTTTCCAGTACCCTTAGCTATTCCCCTTGATACAAAAGATATATAGTGTTATTCCTCGACATAGTTTTTACCTCATGACCTCACTTGTGGTTGCAGATATCTAATAGCATTGCCTATTTCTTCTTACAGCTTGTAGAAGCTAAACGTAACAAAGCTAATCGTACGTGCACTACCACCAAGCATGAAACAGGCACTCAGTGAAGTATCTGCACTTCGAAACGTAGAGACAGAAGAATATATCACGTCACCAGTGCAGTACTAGTGCCATCTGTTGAATCAGCTTCCATACTGTCCTTTTCATGTAACACTGGATGACACTGCTCAGGAAATACGTCAATCTGCATTCGTTGATCAAAAACTCAATTTCCTCTCTATGTTACATGACGTGTTTCCTGCACATTGCCGTCGAGTTTTGCATAAACGAAGGGCTGGCACGACGCTGATTCAGTGAGGACTCTTCTGTGACCCGTAGTATTTGTTGATGTATGACACAGTGCCACTGCCATGAAGTTGATTGATTTCACTGCCAGCACTTTTGTTTTCCCCACAGATGTCACCGTTCTTCTTTCATTAACGTTTTTCCTAAATATGGTAGCAGAAACTATGCCACCAACGTCTGAAAGACCCCTCATAGGTAAAGAAAATAGTCCCTCACTAATATCATAGTTTGCTATATGAAGAGAGAAAACCAATTAGATGCTACACAATAGTTTTATTGAACTTATGATTTGCTCAATATGTTTCAGGCACTATTGTGCTCATCATCAGGAGCTTGAGACTATACAGATGTTCGCAGCATGTGGCACATAACCTTGGTTATAGCTGGTTTCTGGTCTGGTGCGAGGCTGTAGGTTATGCATCCGGGTTAAGGGATGTTGCTGACAAGCTCCTGGTGATGGGCATAATAGTGCCGGAAACATATTGAACGAATCATAAGTTCAATAAAACTATTGTGTAGCATCTAGTTGGTTCTCTCTCTTCATATCATCGACGATGCACGGACAAACACTCATCAATATCATTGTTTGCTACTTGGAGAGCAGGGGACGGTATTTGTGAATCCGGTAGCATAGGAATTACTGAACCGACACATAGACACACGCCTAAGAAAAAATTAATGAAAACTCATTTTCCATATGAACCAATCCCTCCCTTTGAATGTGACAAATATGTGAACACGATTATCAGTTTCTGTTACAGAAATGAAACCCGTAGACTGCTCTAGATACGACCCATATGGATGACTAGATAATCTAGTGTAGAGTCGTTTTTACAGATACAAGTATCTGACAATCGCCTTTTGTCTCTTTTTTCATTAGATACAAGTGTCGTAACTGCGTGAGGAGGCGTGCTTTACAGGCACACTAACTTAGAATGGCACGAAACAAAAATGTCCATTCTTGTTGTATTGTGTTGTTTTCTGTGTTAGTAGAAACTGTGTGGATTTGTTTGGTGACATATTTTGAATGTTGAATGCCTTAAAGTTAAACCCAGTTCCGCATTTCTTTAATGTAAGCTTTGGTTCGTCTCAGTCAAAAATTGTCCCAGACGTACTGAAATGAATATCAGACTCAAGTGGTTTGTAAGTACACTCCAGCTTTCTTCTGAAATCATATTTGTCTCTTCAAAGACGCGATCTGCAGTAGCTTGTAACTGTTTCCATAGGGATCTCTTTTCGAATTTCCATATAATATTGCAAGCTAGGGACGTCACTGTCATAGATTACTATGAGAAGGAAAACAGACCCTATAGAAGAAGTAAAGAATTATGGCCAATTTTGTTCAAATTTCAATCACCTAAAATATGACCACAGTACCTATTTCAACCAAAGTTGATTTTATTAAATGTTTGGACCAGTGACTTATTTAAAAATACAGTACTAAATGATTTCAAGTCTGAAGCCTTCGGAATATCAAAATCAGAAACCTCCATAAATTAAAAAAAATAGAAAATTTTTAATTTCGAAAGCTATAACTATTCCCTGACAAGGGCCTATTCAAAATCTTGTGGAATTTTGAAGTTATTCGTAACAACCTTAACCCTTAGGCTACTAATGTCATATATATATGGAGCTCCTAGTAAAGGCAGAAATGCTAACGTCGTATATATATGGACCTACGTTTGGCAACGCTGAAACAGTCTATTTCTATTTGCTGCACAATGTTTCAACACTGAATCAATGCAGAGAGGTTTCC
>Ga0209629_10002278_pt1 | contig 12929 bp, 12 predicted proteins | sample TergutCu122P5_FD_187286 | JGI IMG/M metagenome (GOLD analysis project Ga0209629, IMG submission 187286) | Cubitermes ugandensis P5 segment gut microbial communities from Kakamega Forest, Kenya - Cu122 P5 (SPAdes) (version 2) | ecosystem: Host-associated > Arthropoda: Insects > Digestive system... | reverse complement strand
TGGTTTAACGGGATAGTAGAAACTTTCAGCGTTCGGTCTTCATAAATTATTTCATTTTTCTTTGGATGATAAGTATGAAATAATACTTTGTAAGATAATTCTTTACAAAAATAATCCAACAACGGGCGAAAGATTTTTTCAGCATCGATTTGGGCGTAAATATGCAGGTCGGCAGTTCGTCCCAACATGCTCAAAGTAGAAATCAATCCGGGTAAACCAAAACAATGATCGCCATGCAAATGTGAAATAAAAATGTGATTGAGCCGTTGGAATTTCAGTTTCATAGCGCGAAATCGAAGTTGTGTTCCTTCTCCGCAATCAACCATAAACAGTTTTTCCCGAAGATTAACCACTTGTGAACTCAAATAATGCCGCGTAGTCGGAACCGCCGAACCACACCCTAAAATATTCACCTCAAACCTTTCCATTTTTACCACTAACCACTAATCATTAACCACTATTCAATCCCTATCCACTTGTGCATCTGTAAACTCAATCGCCATTCCGGATGAAGTTTGACCTGTTCCACACAATAATCAATATTTGCTTTTGTTTCCGCTTGATTATCAGTAAAGACAGGGCTGATAAAATGATGATTGGCTCGCGGCAAAGATTTTAACATTGGAAGATTGTCGCCTTTCTGTATGGGCATACGAATTTCATTCACTTGAAAATTCATCTCCTTAACAATGTCTATCGTATCTTTTTTAGGACTGATTACAGTATAATCTAATAGTTTAGACAAAGGACTGCTTCCATTGCTTTCAATTGCCTGTAAAAATCCGGCTAATTTGAAAAACTGCAAACACTTGTCCGTTAGTTGCAAAGTAGGCTCGCCACCTGTCCACACAATCCACTGGCAAGGGAATTGTTTGATTATTAATAAAATTTGTCCCAAAGACATCTTTTCGCCGCCCGAAAAATCCGTATCGCAGAAATCGCAATTTAAATTACATCCGCTTAAACGGATGAAAATAGAGGCAGCGCCTTGCCTTCCGCCTTCGCCTTGCAAAGAATAAAAGATTTGTTTAACGTTAAGGTTCATAAATACAGGATGTTTGAGGCGTTTCACTTACTTCGACTGCATACAGTTCGGGAATTTCCGGCTTAAACCGGTTGTACAGGAAATGGGCGATATTTTCGGAAGTAGGAGGATATGACAAACAGTCGTTCAAATGACGGTGATCAAACTCCTCGTCAATATATTGTTTGATTATTTTCAAATCAGTATAATCTTTCACAAAACCGTATTCATCCAAAGTTTCCGATTTCAAATGAACTGTAACTACGTAATTATGACCGTGCAACCGTGCGCATGGATGACCTTCTGGCAAAAGATCCAATATATGCGAAGCGGAAAATGAAAACTTTTTGCTTATCTTATACATTTTAAATAATCAAAAACATTTGCAAAGGTACGAATAAATTGCTATTTTCAATTGAATAAGCAGAAAAAGTCTGCTGCGCTGACACTTAAAACCGTAGCGACACATTAGTTATCACATTAATTCCAGCTTGTGGAAAATAACTCTTTTCGGTATAGGGTTCTAAGTTGCCGTCGGCTTGGCGGTAATAGCAAGACCAAAGCCATCCGTTTGATTCGTATTGTTCATTGAATAAATTATTTACTAATATTTGAATCGATAAATTCTTCCCGAAATTATAACCCAATCGAAGATTATTAACAAAGTAAGCGTCGATGCTTCTTCCTTTTTTCAGGGTAGCAGTCAAATTGTTATCCGTCTGTCCGGTATTGTCTAAGTATTGCTTACCGACATAATTCGATTGGAATCCTGCCGTAAATGATTTATATTTAAATGTAAATAAACTGTTTGCAATCAGGTCGGGCGAAAAGGCAATATTGGTAGTTCCGTAATAATCGGCTTTCTGTTCCGGTTCTTGGTTTCCGGCAAGGTCGTAAACAGTAACATATTCCGTATAATTTTTGATTTTATTTTGACTCAGAGTCAAATTACCGTTCCAATCCAGAAAAGGTAGAATATGTATGCCGGCAACTAATTCAATTCCAGTTCGGTAACTATCCGGCACGTTTGACGTTAAAGGCTCGCCGATTTGATTGACTTTCCCTGTTAAAACCAACTGATCTTTGTAGTTCATATAATAAAGGTTGGCGCTGAAAGCCCAAGTTTTATTCTTGAATTGATAACCCAATTCGTAATCGGTCAGGCGTTCCGGTTTGGGAATTTCGGTTGTTCCGGCATCGGTATAATTATTCCGGTTAGGCTCTCGGTGAGCTACCGCAATCGAACCGTACAGAACGTTTTGGGGATTCAATTGATAATGTAATCCCGCTTTGGGATTAAAGAAATTGAAAACCGGATGTACATTCAGGTTCTGCATTTCCCCTGCTAACCAATCCCAATTTTCGCCTATGCCTTTAATAGTATAATCAATATGCCGGATTTGTAAATCGCCGTAAGCGCTTAGATTTTTTGTCAGTAGATAATTTCCTCTTATGTATAAATTGGCGTCCGATTTATCGCCTGTGTTCCGGTAATAATCCTGAGCCGGAGTGAAATTCGGATCGTCAATATAATTCTTCACCCAATCCACTTCGCCGTAATGGCGTCCATAATAGCGATTCGCAGCTCCTCCTAACGAAAGATTTCCTTTATCTTTTTTATAATCAATGGAAAATACAACACCGCCAAAATAATTATCCAAATATTGCCGCCGGACTAAATCGCTGGTTTCACCCGTTACTCCATACATATAAAAAGGTTTTAATCCGTATTCTATCAAACTTTGGTCTTGCCTGTACTCTTCATAATATCCAAATCCCCGCGTGTAATGCAAAGCAACATTCAGTTTCAAATCGGGATTCAGAACTTGTAAAAGGCTGAGATGATAATGGGACTGGTCATAATTATCGGTTTGATTCGGATAATATTGGGGATTTCCTTCGGCATCGTCGCCCATGTATCCCGCAGGGTTATACGTCCGGTTAGGTTTCACGGAAGGATTGGACGGAAAAAGAATATAATCCGGAACACCGTCCCAGGCATGATAAGTTTTTTCTTGCCCGCCGAAAGTGATGAATTTAAGCATCGTCTTTTCGTTGAAATAGGCGCCTTGAGCAAAATAAGATTTCAAATCGACTCTTGCACGGTCGATAAATCCGGCGGACTGGATAGACGAAAGCCGCGCATCGAACGCCCAATGCTCGCCGATAGTTCCCGAACCCGTTTTGAAAGTCGCTTTGGAAGTGTTGAACGAGCCATAGCCGCCGTTCAGTTCTCCATACGGCTTGAGGGGAATATTCTCCGTTTTCATATTGATAGACGCTCCAAAAGCGCCGGCGCCATTGGTAGAAGTCCCGACGCCGCGCTGCACCTGCAAATCTTCCAATGAAGAAGCGAAATCAGGCATATCCACCCAATAAACGCCATGCGATTCGGAATCGTTCAGCGGAATCCCATTGATTGTCACATTGATGCGGTTGGCGTCTGTCCCGCGAATCCGGAATCCGGTGTATCCAATACCTGTTCCGGCATCGGAAGTAGTAATGACGGAAGGCGTCAACATAAGCAGGAAAGGAATGTCCTGTCCGAAATTAGCCGACTCTATTTTTTCCTTATCCAAGTTGGAATAACTCACAGGCGTTTGAGCGGTAGCGCGAACGGATACTATTTCTACTTCCTGCAATGGAATACTTTTTAAACTATCGCCGGAAGCGCTTTGAGAAAAAGCGGAGGTGACCGGCAATAAAGCAGTTGCTAAAAATAAAATACTTTTTTTCATAAAACTTAAATAAAAAAACTGTCATCCCGCACTTGATGCGGGATCCCCTGAATATACAGGGGGATTGCGGGTCTTCGCTACGCTACGCCCGCAATGACAAATAATTCATAATTTATAATTCTAAAGGGAGAGTTCGGCATCTTCGTCCCTACGCAGGTACTAACCTGTTCAGGTTCAAAGGGTATGATCTCAGCCTGTAAAAGGCACCCCTAAAGATTCGGGGCAAAGGTAGTGATTTTTTTTCAAATGATTACATTTGGGTAGAAAGGGCGAAATATTATTTTGAGCGCCGGTAGCAAAAATATCATATTGTCAATACAGGAAGAGCGGAGAAAGAGTACGGGAAGAGCGCAGGAAGAGTGCAGGAAGAGTAAAATACAAAAAGAAACTGCAAATCAGGTGTTGCGTTTCAAAAAGAAAGCAATTATAAAGTATATGTTACATTTTGATTATTAATGAATATTTTACCGCAATAACAAATTAAGAAATAAAATGATTTAAATATTTCTGCAAAAACATTTTCATAATTTAATAAATATACTTACATTTGCCAACAATATTTATGTATCATGTCCTAAATATTTATAATTTATATGAAAACCTATATTAATACAGCAAAAGTTGTTTTATTTACATTTTCTATTGCAATCGGATTATGCTATTCTTGTGAAACTTCGATTGGTAAATTAAATAAAGATGTTGTAGATAATGAAACTATACATAAAATTAAAACCATGTTAATAACTCCTGATAGTTTGCGTTCACCGGAAGATAAAGTTTTGTATCAAAAGATGGAAACAGTAGTTTATGAAAAGTGCATAATACAAGGCGGCGAGATTAAAATGACTATCAGCAAAAATGAGATAGGTGCAATGGGAATTCCGGTAGAGCTTTATGATATGATAAAAAAAGATATTGAGGATATAAACAATAATCTTGATACTCCGCCTTGTTCCAGGCAGGAAGTCTTTGAGGCTTTTCAAAAATCAAAGGAAGAATATTTTGCAAGGAAAAAATCTCAACTTCTTGAGTAGTTTATACGATTCGGGGTATCTACTTGGGCGTTGGTGACTTCGCCCAAGTATTTGCAGAATCAAAAAACGTTCTGTAGATGAAAAAAATATTTATTCTTTTTAGTCTCTGCGTTCTTCCCTCTGCTTTTGTTTATTCGCAAACAGAGGTAGAATCGGTATGTAAATCGAATCTGGAAAATATATTTAAAGCGAATACTCTTAAAGTTAAATATGAAGCGGTTCAATACTTATATCATGAATTGGATATAAAAGATTCGATCATAAATAATAAGCATTGTTTCTTATCTGAAGAGGATTGGAATCAGTATTTTTTGTCAATCACGGGATCTCCAATGGATGGTTTCAAAGAACCGGCACGGATAGAAAGAACAGAAGAGGAAATGAATTTATGGAAATTGTCATCGGAAGAAATGGCACGATATATTGAACGGACAAGAGACTCAATATCTCATAAAAAACCAGTGCCGGTGAGGAAAATTTCAGAGGAAGAAATGTATAGATACATTAAATTACTAAATTGTACTCCCCAAAAAGCTATAAAAGAATATATAGATTTTATTCGGAATATTAAATCTGAAAAAGAAATATATTTAAAGTGCATAGATGCAGAGATTGCTAAAGGTGATTTATCGGAATATGCAAATAATGATATGATCTACGGTTACCTTCCGTTTATGCAGTCTTTTATTCCTATTATGACACCATTAAATTATTTGAAAGTATTTAAGGAATTTATTCTCAACGACGATGAAGAGGTTTTACCTGACTATACGAGAGTGAGGGCTTATCTAAAATGCGGTTGTAAAATTTAATGAATGTTGATACTGTCATGTGGGTTTTTTGTAATCTAAACTTTTTCAAGGTACTTGGGCGGGGGCAGTTTCGCCCAAGTATTTGCTAAATCAGAGAGGTTGCATTCCGTCAGGAATGTTCGTTTGGTAGAATAATCTTCTCAAATATTTCCGGCGCCACAAACAACTTCTTTAATCCCAAATCATCGCCTTTCAAACCGACCGCTAAACCGAGGGCTTGCGTAATATACAAAACGGGAATTTTGGTTTTCCTGCTCAAATAACTGTCGATATGATTCCGGCGCATATCAAGGTTCGATTGGCACATCGGACAGGCGACAATTATTGCTTCAGCTCCGCGGTCTTCTGCATCCCGGACGATTTTGCCGGATAATTTGGCAACAATATCGGTGCGCGAAACTGAAAATCCCGCTCCGCAACATTCGGTTTTGAATCCCCAATCGAGCGGCTTAGCGCCTGCTTTCCGCATCAGTTCGTCCATCGATTGCGGGTCTTCCAAGCGGTCGAATTGCAAAATAGCGTGGGGACGCACCAAAAGACATCCGTAATAGCAAACCACAGGACGGTCGAAAGGACGGACAATTTTCTCTTCTAACTTACCTGCAATATATTTCTCAATAAATTGCATCACGTTCAGTATTTTGCATGTTCCTTTGAGCGGCATATCTATTATTTCGGATACCCGTTTTTTCAAAGCTTCATCTTCATTCCATTCGTATTGCGCCACATTCAGCCGGTTGTAGCAGGCGGCGCAAGGGACGACAATGTCATCAAAGCCTTGTTTTTCAGCCAAAGCCAATATCCGGGCAGGCAATGCTGCAGCAAGTTCCCTGTTCAGATTATGGGCAGCCGTAGCGCCGCAACAATTCCAGTCTTCAATTTCCGTCAAGTGAATATCGAATACTTTTGCCAACGCCTTGGTCGATTGTGCATATTCCGAAGAAGTACCTTTCAGTGAGCAGCCGGGGTAAAATCCTATGTTCATGATTTTGAATTTTTAAAAATAGCGCTCATTTGTTTTTTATTTTTTATTACTTCCGGTATAAGCGGGAGTTTCCCTTTTGCAAACATTTTCGGCGCTACGTCCATATCCTGAAGAATATCAAAAGTACGTATCTTATAATCCGCAATCAAACCGATTTCATATAAACGTCCGGTATATTTTACCGAATCGAGAAATGCGCGGTGAAACGACAGAATATTTTTCGATTTCTTATTGACCGTTTTTTCCCGGAGCGCTTTCCCACGCAGATAATCCATCAGTTGCGGAATATCGATTTCCATCGGACAGCGTGTGAGGCAATTCTGACAAGAAACGCACAGCCAGATGGACTGGGAAGACAATATTTCCTTGTAGTTTTCCGTGTCACGGGTTTGAAGCATCCGCATCACGCGACTCGGCGGATAATCCATTTCATCCGCAACAGCACAGCCGGCAGAACATTTTCCACATTGATAGCAACGATTGACATTGATATTCGTATTTGATTTTATTTCAGATATATATCCTTCTTTCTCCATATCGATTTTTTACAAAATGTTATTAATAGCTAAGGACAAAATTACCGTTTTTTATTGGATTAGGCAAAAGTAAAAGCGAATAATATTTTGCTGTTAGGAAATTCCAAAGAAATTGCTTATATTTGCATTGAATTATTTATAAGTATTTCATCGCAAAACACTGAAACAAGTGTATTTATCAAAATAGCGAGATACATATAACTTATAATTCTCAATTATCAATTAAATATGGGAAGAGCATTTGAATACAGAAAAGCGACAAAGCTGAAAAGATGGGGCAATATGGCCCGCGTATTTACCAAATTGGGTAAACAAATTACAATCGCCGTCAAAGAAGGCGGTTCCGACCCCGATACCAATCCGCGTTTGCGTGTGTTGGTTCAACAGTCGAAAAAAGAGAATATGCCGAAAGAAAATGTGGAACGTGCAATAAAGAAAGCGGCTTCCAAAGATGCGGCAGATTACAAGGAGATTATTTACGAAGGATATGGTCCTCACGGAATTGCAATTATGGTGGAAACCGCTACGGATAACAATATGCGCACGGTGGCTAATATCCGCAGCTACTTTAATAAATATGGCGGTTCGCTGGGAACAAGCGGAAGTCTGCAATTTCTTTTCGACCATAAATGCGTTTTTAAAATTACGCCGAAAGAAGGAGTCGATTTGGAAGAATTGGAATTGGAATTGATTGATTTTGGCGTAGAAGAAATCGAATACGACGAGGAAGAAAATGTGATACTGCTCTACGGCGATTTCCACGCTTACGCAGCCATTCAAAAACATTTGGAAGAATGCGGATACGAAATCCATAGCGCTGAATTTGAATGGATTCCCAATGATTATAAAGAAGTTACTGAAGAACAGCGGACTGGTTTGGAAAAACTGTTAGACAAATTTGAAGAAGACGAAGACGTCCAAAACGTTTTCCATAATATGAAGTGAACATGGCGGTAAATGAGCCTGAAATAGATGCTCTTATCCGGCAAGACCGGACTTTTGCCGTTTATCGTCTTCCAAATGAAAAATGTTTCCATTTTATCCGACAAACAACCGGCGCTGTCCGTATTTTACCTGCAATAGAATCGTTGAACGAGCAAAACGGATTTGTAATCGCTCCTTTTCGCGTATCGGAAACTTGCCCGATAGTCTTGATAAAACCGGATGAAGAAAGCGTTTGCGAAATTCCGGATGGGATTGCGGCAAGTGGAAAAAATAAAAATGTGCAGGAAGAACCTTCTAAGGTTTATCAATCAAAGTTTAACACATTTACCCAAGCGTTGGCAGACAAATCGTTTGAAAAATTAGTCCTCTCCCGCTGTCTGACGATTCCGCGCAAGTCCGGATTTTCTCCTGCAACTGCTTTTTACAGAGCATGTAAGCAATATATCAGTTCATACATCTATTTATTTCATACGCCACAAACGGGAACATGGATAGGAAGTACGCCTGAAATATTGTTATCCGGCAAGAAAAATCATTGGCACACAGTCGCTTTAGCCAGCACTCAGCCGCTCAGGGACGGGCGACTGCCGGAAACATGGGATGAGGAAAAACGAAAAGAACAGCAATTGGTTACCGACTTTATACAGAATATTTTGTCGTCATTCGGCATTTGTCCGGAAGAAAAAGGCGCTTACACTGTGCAAGCCGGCGAACTGGCTCATCTGAGAACTGATTTCCGTTTTTCATTATCAGGCAATCAAACTTTGGGCGAACTGTTGAATGCCTTGCATCCTACGCCGGCTGTTTGCGGTCTCCCGAAAGAAAAAGCATTTCAGTTCATCATTGATAACGAAGGATACGACCGCCGGTATTATTCCGGATTTATCGGCAGGCTTCATCCGGAAGAACAAACCGATTTGTACGTTAATCTCCGCTGTATGCAAATCGAAGATAATTGCTTGACGCTCTATGCCGGAGGCGGATTACTTGCTTCTTCCGACCTGCAGGAAGAATGGATGGAAACCGAAGATAAGTTGCAGACAATATGGCGAATAATTTAATTCATACTTGGGGATTGCGGGTCAAGCCCGCAATGACAAAAATTCATAACTCATAATTCATAATTATTTTAATGTTTTCCTCTAAAAAAAATATTCTACAATTAGTTGCTTTGCTGAAAGCGCATGGAATCAAGAGAATGGTTTTGTGTGCGGGAAGCCGCAACTCTCCTATCGTACAGACTTTAGCGAATCATCCGTTTTTCGCTTGCCATGCCGTAACGGACGAAAGAAGCGCCGGATTTTTCGCCATAGGATTGGCTTTGCAAAGCAACTGTCCGGTCGTCGTCTGCTGCACCTCCGGAACCGCTTTGTTGAATCTTCATCCGGCGGTAGCCGAAGCATTTTATCAACAAATTCCATTGATTATTATTTCCGCCGACCGTCCCGCAGCATGGATTGGACAAAACGACGGTCAAACGATTCCCCAGCCGGATGTATTTCGTTCCTTAGTGAAAAAATCGGTCAACCTGCCGGAAATACAAAACGAGGAAGATGAGTGGTTTTGCAATCGCTTAATCAACGAGGCACTTCTCGAAACCGACCATCACGGCAAAGGTCCGGTACATATCAATATTCCCGTTTCCGAACCGCTGTTCCAAATGGCTGTAGAAAAATTACCTGATGTGCGGGTTATCAAACGCCGCTTGCCGGTCAATCATTTCAACGAAAATCCGGATGAATTAACAACACAACTAAATACGTTCAAACGCCGTATGCTGATTGCCGGTCAAATGCCGGCAAATTGTCCGCTTGATGCAGCGGAAGGAGAAGCGCTAAGCAGGCATTTCGCATTATTTGCCGAACAAACAAGCAATTTACCGAACTTCATTCCTGCTATACGAAACATCGACACCGTTTTATCCGCACTGCCGGAAGACCGTCAAAAAGAACTAAGTCCCGACTTGCTTATCACTTACGGAGGAAATATTGTCTCCAAACGCCTGAAAAAATTCTTGCGGTTGAATCCTCCCAAAAAACATTGGCATATATCGTCCGGCGGCGAAATTATTGATTTGTTTGGCGTTCTGACAACAGCTATCGAAGCGGAGCCTTATTCGTTTCTGCAGGAAATTGCCGCTTTGCCCGTCCAACCGACTGATTATCCGCTTCAATGGAAAAATCTTTCCGTTCCAATTCCCGAACCGGAATTTTCCTATTCGGAAATGGCAACTATCGGCGCTCTGCTGAAGAAACTGCCGGAAGGGTCGGTATTGCATCTTGGCAACAGTTCGCCGTTGCGATATGCTCAACTGTATGCTCTTCCGAAAGACATTGACGTTTTCTGCAACAGGGGAACTTCCGGAATTGAAGGCTCTTTGTCCACAGCCGTAGGATATGCTTCAGCTTCCGACAGACTTAATTTTGTGGTAATCGGCGACCTCAGTTTCTTTTTCGATATGAATGCGCTCTGGAATGGACACGTCGGAAACAACCTCAGAATCTTGCTGCTCAACAACGGAGGCGGAGAAATATTCCAAGCTTTGCCCGATTTGCATAATATGACGGAATATACGCGCCGGTTTGTTTCCGGAACGCATACCGCATCGGCTAAAGGCTGGGCAATTGAACGTGGATTTCATTATACTGCTATTCACAATAAAGAAGAATTGACTGAAGCCATGCCGATTTTTACACAAAAGGATTCAACCAATCAACCTTTGTTGTTGGAAGTATTTACCGACCAAGCGGAAGATGTGCGGCTATTAAAAGAATACTACGAGAGTGTGTCAAAAGTCAATTGAGACGTGGTTGCGATACTAAAATAAAAATTTGTTAAAAAATCAAAACCTTTACAACGTTTTGATACCTTTGTGCATCTATAGTATAAAATGGAGCTTTATCCGTCTGATGAAAAATCGCTGATTGCCGGATGCAAAAAAAATGAGTCTTGGGCAAGGAAGAAATTGTATGAGCTTTACGCTCCCGCAATGTTAGGTTTATGCGTCCGTTATACACACGATTATGAAAAGGCGAAAGATATTTTGCATGAGGGATTTATCACAGTATTTACGAAGATAGATTCCTATTCGGGCGAAGGTTCTTTGGAGGGATGGATGCGGCGCGTTTTTGTTACAAAGGCGCTTGAGTTTTTGAGGGTCGACCGTTTGCGGCGGCATACGGATATTATCGAGTACGAAGAAATAATTGAAACGGTTGAAATTTCAGTTGTGGAAAAACTGTCGGCAGAAGAAATTTTGAAATGTGTATCCGAACTGCCTGAGAGATGCCAAACTGTTTTTAATCTGCATGCAGTAGAAGGCTATTCACATACCGAAATTGCCGGTATGTTGAATATTGCGGAAGGAACGTCCCGCTCCCAATTTGCGCATGCCAGACAACTGTTACAAGAAAAGATACAAAAATTACAAAGTAGAACGAATGTAAAAAATAAATATGGATAACGAAAAAGACAAATTCATTGAGATTGTCAGGGACAAATTAACAAACTATACCGTACCTGTTGACGATGATTCTTGGGAGAAAATTGAAAAACGGTTGAGTCCGGCTCCCGGGAAACAAGCGCAGCGAATATGGCTTGCAGCTATTGCTGTGGCTGCAAGCGTTTTATTGTTATTCCTGTTATTTCCGGTCGATAAAAAAACGTCTCATCAGGAAACGGCAAATCAATTATCCGGTCAGGAAAAAACAATAATTAAAGATGTACCTGAAAAGGAAATTGCTCAGTCAGTTTTACATCAGAATATAGTACAGCAGAAAGTATTCACTAAATCGCAACCACTCAAACCGTTGGTGGAAAACAATCTTACAACTGAGGTGATTACTGAGAAAGAAACTGCTGAGGAAAATCCGCCTGTTGTTCCGGTGGCAAAAAAAGAAGAAGAGCAAAAAGTTGCCAAGAATCAACCGGTTCATCCGAATTCTGATTTAATTTTTGGCGAAGAAGAACAAGCGCCGGTAATCAAGCATAAAAAACACCGAAGCCTCCGCTTTTCTTTCGGTTCGGGCGCTAATCTTTTGGCGGAAAACACTGAAAATATGGCACAAAGCCCGATGAAAAGTCCCGGAGTATATTCAAATCTCGATGCTTCGTCGTATTTCAGAGCATCCATTCAAAATGTTGCCGAATCTCGAACAAAGGAGATTTTATCCTATCAAGATTATTCCGATATAAACCGTCATTTGCCTCTATCATTCGGAGTGACGGTAAAAAAAGAATTAAACCGGACGTTTGCCATTGAAAGCGGTATTGTTTACACATTTCTTTCGACGTCTTTCTACAGGGAAGCTTTTCCGAAAGCTAACGCAGACTTGCAATTGCATTATCTGGGTATTCCGCTGAATTTGCATACCCGCCTTTTTGGCGATCGACTTTCGCAATGGGAAGTGTATCTTTCTACCGGCGGTATGGTTGAAAAAGGGATTTTGTCGCATTTCGTACAAAAAACCTATTACGACAATATTGGTAATGCTATGGAAACAATTGTTTCAAATGAGAAAATCAACGGGTTACAATGGTCGGTAAATATTTCGCCGGGGGTGGATTACCGGCTTTATAAAAATTACAGCATTTATTTAGAGCCGAAGGTAAGTTATTATTTTGATAATAATCAACCGGTCAGCGCCCGGACTATTCATCCGTTGGCGGTGGGAATAAATGCGGGAATTAGATACGCTTGGAAATAGTTATGAATTATGAGTTATGAGTTATGAATTATTAAAAATAAAGAGTTATGAAGAAAACAATTTTATTATTATGGATTGCCGGCTTATTAGCCGGATGTACTTATAATTATAAGGAAACTTATACTTATAAAATTAATGAGCCGGTGCTT
>Ga0209629_10002277_pt1 | contig 12929 bp, 6 predicted proteins | sample TergutCu122P5_FD_187286 | JGI IMG/M metagenome (GOLD analysis project Ga0209629, IMG submission 187286) | Cubitermes ugandensis P5 segment gut microbial communities from Kakamega Forest, Kenya - Cu122 P5 (SPAdes) (version 2) | ecosystem: Host-associated > Arthropoda: Insects > Digestive system >... | reverse complement strand
TTGTGGCTTCACTCTCTCAAGGTCGCACAGCTGCTGCGCAGTGCGGCTTGTTTACACACAAATCAGTCCCGGTCATATTTGAACCACCTTGTACCATATGCCATAAGCTACTGCCATGATGGCATTTCAGACCCAAACTGCCTTCAAAAATTTGCACATTCTGAAGAGGTACTTCATCACATATATTGTCAGGGTTTTGCATTAAAGTGGCAAGTATAACTATTATTTAAACATTTTCCATGGCTGCCATGCTGGCATCACTGAAGGTGGGGATTTTAAGAAAAATGAGCCTCCAATAACATGACCATTCTACAAAGTTTATACCACAAGTCAATACATATATAAAATTGTTAGTCCTACATGGCCATTCTTATTATTGGAAACAACCCTAAAAATATAAATTCAATATGACATGAGAATAACTAAAAATCATTTTGTTTACTGACATTGTCTGCAATTTTCACTCAAAGCTTAAACAGTTTTTTATCCAACAATCAAGCACTCAAAGATCAACTTTAAAAATACAAGCCATTCTGCTCTGGAGACCATAGGGGCTGTCAGCAGGAGATGTCAATAATGCATTAAACCTGACATGGTCACACACTGCAGGAGAGCCAAGAGTGGGAGCATGAGGAATATGTGGAAGACAGCAGGAATACTGGTCCATGCTGCACGTTATGCTTTATTTGCAGATATTTACTTCTGAGTGAATAATCCCATAAAATATACAATATTAGTTTCTAAATCACTGTGTCTTACATATTCTTAGTCACAATTGTACTTTACAGAATAAGAAACTAGACAAGGAAAATAAAAACTACACCAGAGATGTAAGACCAAATAACCATATGTTTGACAACATGACAAATTTTAAATAGTCCAATGAGTAAAATTTTGTATCAGTAATATAGTGCCAAGGAAGATGATGTAAATAATACGTAACAGAAAAATCAAAACCAAGTAAGAACACTGAAGATCGGTGTATATAATGCTAGGTTATGTTACTCCCCAACCAAGACGCATTGAAATTTATGCCTACAAGAAACGGATTTCAGGTGGTGAAAAAATGATCATACATTACTTATGAACTTAAAGTAAAATGGCTGGCATAAAATACCCCGATTTCATAGATGGATTTGTGACTACAAATCCCCCACAGCAGAAGTATCTTCACATGAACGATACCCACTTATATTTTCAGTTCATGCTGAGTAAACTCTGAAAGTTCAGTCAAGATGAAAGTCACTCAGTATGTTGCCACATTCACACACCAAAAGATTGAACTTTAATTCATACACTGTAATATTCATCCTGCCCTCTCTCTCAGCTGCCACAATGAAACCATCAGCACAGTAACAATGTAACATGTGAGAAGGAATAGAAATGACAGAAGTAAATGTAACATATGATTATCACTGGTCAACAAAATTTAACAATTTTTTTGTCCCACAAACTTCAATAGATGAACTTAGCAGTACTTTTTATGCTGAATTCAGATATGTATACAGAATTTTTCTATCAGGCAGGGTTTCAAAGATACAGAGGAATTAGTTAGGTAGGTTTCACCCTTTAACAGGCCACGAAGGCCCTTAGGGAGAGTAGAGATATAGCTCTACTCTATTTTAGACCTCTGCACCAGAAGGGGGTGAGGGGTCAGTGTCACGCCCCGGCAGCACCTTACCCCCGGGAAAGACCCGGTACCCATTGTACAGGAGGCTGGGTGGGCCTCAGGGCCGGTCTGGACTGGTGCAGAAAATCTCGCCACACCGGGATTTGATCCCCGGACAGTCCAGCCCATAGGCAGTCGCTGCACCAACTATGCTACCCAGCCCACTACATAGGAATTAACATGTGCAAAATAGTACTTTACGTGCTCATAAAACAGGCAGAAACTTTCCTCTAAAACTATAACTTTCGCCAGTATTTGGTGACAGGTACATCCCTCTTCACTGTCCAGCAATAGTCTGCCAACATACTTGAGGTCCACTTGCCTTAGTACCGCTTTTCCATAGACATAATATCTTGGTGAAATCTTTCACTGTGTTCGTCACTGACTTCGCCGGGATTTTGTGGGAAAAAATCCAAGTATGACTCCAGAAAGTGGATTTTCAGACTCATTTTGCATCCCATATCTTTGTACGAAGTCAACAGGTCCTGCACTACATTCTGATAGTTCGCTGCTGTGTGATTACCTAAGAAGTCCTTGCAAATCCTCTTAAATGACAACTATGCATATCTTTCAGTCTCATTCAGATCTTCATCAAATTGTTTGTCTTGCGTCAGTTCCCTGATCTGGGGTCCTATAAATATACCCTACTTGATTTTTGCATCACTCACACCTTAGTGTCCTGGTGCAGAAGATTCCAGCCCTTTAACCTGGAGCCTAAAAGTTCAGCTTGCTTCTTTGACTGGTTCAAATCACGGATGATATCATTCAGGTCCCCTTGAGTCAGCAGGTATGGTTCATTGGAAGAACAGACTCCTGCAAAAGTTGGATCACAATCCATATTGTTGTTAGCTTGGCCTACATCTTCATTACTTGACTCACTATCAGCGTTATGTTTGTTGGAGTCTTTGGCACAGGTAACTCTGCACTGTGAGGTACTGGCCTCATCACAGATGGTAAATTAGGATACTGAGCAGTGTGTTTGGACTTTACTCTTACACCAGTGATACTGGTCAGGCAGAAGTAGCAATCTGAAACATGGTCTGTGGACTCTCTCCAAACCATAGGAACGGCGAAAGGTATACAGCATGAACCTTTTGCACATGCTGCAAGAAGCTTGGCACACGTCACACAACAAAAATGGGGAGCCCATCTCTTGTCCTGATCACCCACTTTGCAGCCAAAATAATGCTTATACTTACTTACTTACTTACTTACTCCATGGAGCAGTGTCCTTCTTGAGAAGCTAACTGGTTCTGCAGCTAGTCAAGAAATTTTCCGTATTTTATGGAACCCGAAGGTTCATCACTGTACTCCCAAGTGCCCGCCACCTGTCAAAATAATGCTCATAGCATTTCTTAATCAGGGGTGTGAAAGACTATCTTTGGGATTAGAATGTCACCTCACCGCAGATGTAGCAGATGCATCCGATAAATTTACGCACTTTCTTGGCATATTAATGGTGGAACAAACACTGTGTACTGCAGAGACAATAACACACTGAGCTCTGGCCAGCGACCGGCAGAGGACTGTTAGTCACACATGTATGACATGTGACTGCTTGTTACAACATGTCCAGACTACCTCCTACAGGCCCCCAGTGACTCACATATGTAGGCTTGTGCTTTCACATAGTCTGATGCGACGCTAAAGGTGTGGGTGATAGAGAAATTCTGGAAACATATTTGAATTCAGCATCCAAAAATACATCAGTAACAGACGTTTTTCCTAACAGGACAAAATCTTTGTTGACCAGTGTTATTGAATCTTGTTTGAAAACCTTTATGGAAAAAAGGAAAATGGGAGAAAATATAGCACATCTCTGGGATGTAAAGGTTCTGATGCTAGTTTTCTCAATATACAACACAAACTTTATGTAACAATTATCTCTATATAAGCAGATGCTGTCTTTATCCTTCGTCATTACTGAGTAGTTTAGCACAGCAGTAATGTAGTACTGCAGCAGTAAGATTTAGATTTATGAGTTAATTGTTTTGAATATCATCCAATGAACCAGGTGTCATGTAAAATATTTTGCTACTGTCTTCCTTGGTCACTGCAGGACTCTGCTCATATGGTTTCTACAAATAGACCAAATTCTTATTCTTATAAATGAGCATCACCAACACCTCATTCAACAATACATAACGTACAATACCGATACAACATTGCTAGATAAATGACCAGATCCATTTTTACTGCTAAATTAAAAATGAAGTATTAAATATAACTCTCTGTGAGTCGCCTCAGACATGGATTTCAATTTAATTCAAAAATGTTGTACGAGACAAGGTAGGGTTTCTTCATAGTTTTCACATCACATGAAAAGAAATTAACAAACTTAAAAGACATAAATTGTATCAGTCACGGAGTTTGCTGGAATCATCCTAATCAGGCAGATTATTTTACTTACTGTAAGTGAAAGAGTGAATGTGTGTGTGAGTGAGCTCAAGTATTTAAGTTTGTTTTAAAATGAAAGAAACTCATGTCACAACTGGATAACAAAAACATATGAAGCTCCACAGGTGTCATGGAATTCTAGCAGCCTGAGGTTGATACCAACACTAAGAAACTATTATTCTATTATTTCAAAGTCCTACATATGCCCCACACACTGTGTCCGCTGGATCAATAACCACCAGCATTCACACCCCTACCCACCCTTTGTCTACTGTTATATATAATGTGACAGTTAACCACGCCTGTTCAGACACTTGTTGCTTTGTCTGCCAAGTAAGAAGCTGCTTCTGAATCCCATGGCCTGCCAACAGCCTTCTACACAACAGACTGGTATGTAACAAACTAGTAAAGTAACGTGTGTTCCCAAGACTGGCAAAACAGACACTGGAGCATATGTTCCTACACCAATGGACTAAGCTCCTAAAATATCAGACATAAACTAGACACATGCAAAGTGAAAGAACTCAACAGAATACACACTAGTGTTGACCAACTCTCAGTTCCTCAGTTTCAGGCTGTTTCATAGCCCATTTACATGATATCTGATCATGGTAACACATAACATTCAATTTCCAGGCAATCATTGCAGGATTTTGTAGTAACCTGTTGGCAATGGGGACAGGTTGTTTAAAGTGCACTTCAGTTCCACCCTGCTCATCAGATTTTAACCAGTGCACCACACTGAGGTGTCACTGCCTGTATGATGTACCCCAGGCCTGATCAGTGAACATAATGTAATTTCACTCCTCATGTTATTTGCATGGATACAGTGTAGATCAGTTAAATTCACAATGAATGAATGCTTTTATGCTTTGCTGTGTTTGCTTAAATCTCTGTTGATATTCAAGCATTAGTACTCTTATGGATGAATGTATAATGATGAAATTTGGTACCATCCACAAATTCACTGTGGTTTAAACTGTACAACATGGTGAACCACTCTGTATATACATTCACGGGTATTTTAAATTACTGCATTCGGTGTGGGCTGTAGATTAGACCACAATCATATTCTTGAGGTTTGCTCACGTGGCCACCTCTTTAACCAAATATGTTTTTAAGATAAAACAATGACCAAAGCCAAAAATTCCTCTTCCTGTATGCTTTCTAAAAACAATGTACAGTATTTCATGTTTGTGTTTATGAAGAGCACAAATGTTGTACAATGGTGCTCATTAAGTTCAACCATGTTCTGATTTCATTGCATGGTTTTGTAGCTGCGCCAAAAGGATTCTGTAGCTTCATCAAAGAATCTGCCTCATGGGATAAATGACACGTACAAAAATCCGTCATGACAGTTAGCTCCCCAGCTAAGATTTGAATTGATCATTGTCGTGCAGCTACACTACTTTATAACAAAGTAAAATAGTTAACTTTTCCACATTTGGACATTGTATATGTCACACACTGTTGCCATAGGTGCAAACTCACCCATATTCCTGAATATATTTTATGTGAATAATTAGCATTACCATCTCATACACAGAAGATCCAAGAGCTGATTCTCTTGAAGAAGACAGTAATTTTAACTGAGCATTTTAATAGTTTCCTTAGTCCTGCCAAACAAATAACAGGTGAAAACCACCTTCTTCCCAATTGTTCCATAATTTGACATTTTATAGCTTCTGCAGCTGCAAACAATGTTATGTAAACAATGAAACAACCATTTATCAGCTGTTTCAGCTGTGCTGCTTCTATCAATTGTCTGTATTGTGCTGGTGGATGCAAAGGATGATTGTCAGGTGACACCAGTCATACATGTTCTGCAGTACCCAGGCTGTGTGCCTAAACCCATCCCATCATTTGCTTGCACCGGTCGCTGCAGCAGTTACCTCCAGGTAAATCTCCCTGCTTCACACTGGTTTTCTATACTGGTCTATAAACATGGTGGCTGGTTCCTTGACATGGTTAGGGTAGTATTTTAAACCCTGTAATTATTTTAAATAGCAATATGATAGAATTTGGATCACATGCCCATGCAGCATAAGTGGGGAAAACAAGAGGTGTAAACAAAACTGAGAGAAATGAGAAATGGATGACAGAATGACCTCAAAGAAATAGGTTATGAGCAAGTAATATAGGCTGTCCTGGCTGAGAACAGGATCCACTGATGAGTTTTCTGCTGACTGTGTCAAATACCTAATACAGCAGGTCAGCGTTTCAACAGCTTGAAACAACGCCATATTTCTGTTATTAAATAATTTACAATATTCCAACCAAATGCACATCTTTATTATTTATACATTTTCTATCACATCTCTCCCACATATTTCAGTGTGTTATGTAAAAAGTTGGCACTAACTTCGCCGACCGCTCTGTCGGTATAGTTCGCTCGCGGACTAAGGCCACGGAGTTTAGTTTAGTTTTTATGTATACCTACTTCAGGGATTACATGTATAAATAATAAAGATGTGCATTTGGTTGGAATATTGAAAAAGTGTTTAATGTACAAGAATGCATGCAATGGAACACTAAAAAAATCCACATTTCTGAAATCATGTCCATGCAAATACGAGTATATGCATAACAATAAGATCTTGAAGTTTGAAACACATAACACTACATATCATTTTAGATGTTTTATGGACATATGCTAGCTTGTATGAGTTGATATTTTGGCAGCACTGTTGATGAAGGTTCAACTATTCTGGGATGTTTGCAACCTCCAACACTGCTTTGTTTACTCATAGGTTTTACAGTCTGTATATCAACAGAACAGCTGGGCAGCATTCAAAAACACATCATAACTTTTGGATCTTCAATAAGTATCTTTCACAAATTTTATTTGTAAGTTTATACATATTGGACTAGCAGGAACTCATGCAATTCCAGAATGAGGGGGAGGGGTTCAGTTTTTCTTTTCTCTGCACTTTAAAGGCCATTCACCAAAACCATTTCTCAGGCATCTCAATGACTATTAAGTGTTCCTATGTTTACTAATTGGTACTGTAAGTAAAATTTATGTACACAAACATGGCACCTGCAACATGTACTAGTACTGTGCACAGGAACTGGACGCAAGGTGTGAAGTACTGCACATGTACTACAATGGGATTGTCATGTAATTTACTTTTTTATGTTTAAAAAATGATTACATCATACAATAAAAAGTTTACAAAAGACAATTTGCACGCAAAAACAACAATGTTGCTACCTTATACAGAACTCATCATTCAAAAAAGTTCATACTGGTAATGTGTCCCACCCCCGAAAAAGTTTTGCTGGCACTGATGGTACTGTGTACTTTATAATCACATAAGACAGGGAAATGCATTAAAAACTCAACTCAGAGTAAAAGTGTTAAGCTGGAAAAGTTGCTATTTGAAAACTACAAAATCTTAGCAATTAAAAAGAAAAGAACCCAGCTGCAGATGTCTCTTTAATAATAAACATCAAAATGGTAGGTTTTGTGTTGTCCAACCACCTCATGTGTACAAGATGACCCAGTATGGCTGGTTGGTGATGATCTCACCATAATATGACTACCAACAGGTTTCGGGCTCCAAGATCTGGCAGATGGAACGCTCATGCATGTGCTGTCAGGAAAGCGGCGAACGTGAAGCAAATGTCTCTTTGTTTTGTCCAAAAGCCAGAGCTGGTGAGCGTAAATTCAGGAAGGTGAGTTTGTTAAGACATTTTGAAGAACATTGCAAGTCACGTATAGCAATTATTAGATATTTTCTTCACTTGAAAAACTCATTTTCTTACATACATTCCAATGGGAGTTGTAGAAAACAATAATGCTGTCATTAATTTGTCATCAGGAACTTGGACATGTAGCAGAGGTACCACAATGTGGCCTGCATAAGTTGCCTGTAGAGATGGACTTATCAGTGGTTTCAGTGCACACGAGACTGACTGTAAACAGCAAATGATTTCGTACAGAAATGAGACTTATCACTAACTGAAACGAATGTAAACATGTGGCTCTTCACCAAGTTGCTTCCTGAGGTTCGTCTAGCTGGCCACCTCTGCTACATAGTATTAACTATTAAAATGATTAATCAACTGGAAAAGATCAATAAGGAGTCAGTCATAACCCACTAGAACTACCATATTTTCGAGACCATAAGATGTATTACATTCCTGCAAAATATAATACAAAATTCTCCTGCATCTTATGGTCTGAAGGTGATTTATACAGCAACTGAGATTCCCACATTTGCTTGACAAATAATGGTGGATAACACATGGGGGGCACAGACACAAAACTCTAATGGTGATTGTTCCTCATGCTAATTGTTCAGCAACATGTTTCCAAGTAGCATGAAGTCATAATGGGTTTACTGTAAGCATCTATAAATCACAGACTTAATGGTATCAATGATGTATGGAATGAACAAAGTTAAATTACTGAAAGTAATTGTGTAGTGAATAGATGAGGACTTCGTATACAGTAGGTTTCATAATAAATGTGATAAAATACAGCAAGAGCATCACTGGACAACTGAAAGACATTTTAGTTCATCTCCTACTGCAAAATATGTTAATGGAGAAGGCAAGGCAAGAATTACCGAAGTTAGAGAAGAAAAAACATTTTTTTTGTACATACATTGCAAAATGGTCTGACCGAGAATCAGATGTGAAGAAATGGATAACAGTTGCCAAAAACAACAGAATTTCTGTACCTAAAATATGATCATTTTTGAAGAAAAAGATGGATGGTTGCACAAGGTACCATTGACTTTTCTGGGACTTTGTGGTGTTAATTTCAATGAACTTTCAAAGAATATAATAAGGAAATTACAGACATTCATGGTGGTACCAAACTCCTGTATGTGCGTGACAATGGGATGTAAAAAAACAGCATGAAAAAAATGAGATGGAATTTCTGAGGTCAACTTCAGGATGACCACAAAACAAATGAAGAATAAAAACTAGTCAAGTACAAAATAAAAAATTTGCTACTTTAGAGTTTTGTGATTGATGCTAGGAAGAAATTGTGTTTTGAGCTTCCTCAGATTAGTAACAGTGAGAAAGTTCCTCTAACTCCCCATCACACAACATTGGCTACTATACTATCACTGCTATAATTGATCGGCCTTAACCCAGCTGACCACAAAAATGTAGGCCTAGCAGGGCTCTAGACAATACTAAACATGACATCCTCTTTGAAGAATTGCAATGACAACAATAATCATAATAGTAATAGCCGTAAATTTAGGGGATTCTATAAGCAGTAGGAAATTCATACTCCACTGCCATTTTCTCAAATGACTATTTGTGAATTGGAGCTTCCAACGTAAAATATATTTTCCCTACATTTGCCACTGAAATCTTTGTGTGTTTCATGGTCCAGGAAATATGGAACCACCCAAGCATTTGTAAAGAGGGACTGAAAAAAAAAGTTACAAAAAATACTTCACTTCATTGAGTCAGCTGAAGCACACAAGAGGCATATCCTGACTATAAAAACAGTGTATTACCTTTATATTGATATGTTTGGTTTGCAGCTGCATCTGAAGTCACAGTCAGAAACAATAATCCAGTCTTGCAAGTGTAGTCATAGAGCTTGCAGCTTGGACATAGCAGAAATTGGTACATGGCATCACTGGACCACACTTGTTTCCCTAGTTAAGTTCTCACATACTGCTGTCATGGTTTGTTGTGCAAAGGCTATACACTTGTACCCTTTGCATGTAGAGAGTTATCACATAAGCTGACACAGTTCAGCTGAAAGTGGAAACCTGCTAGAGAATCTACAAACTCACACCTACAGCCTGTGTTGTGTAACTTACTGTATGATAGAGCAGGGGTTGGAAATGGACTCCAGACATGTTTGACACATTGCTAACGAATCATTGGACTTTTTTTAAAAGTTCTTGTCTACAAACTGCCAATCCTGTGCACCTCAATGATTTCTTTCGGTTCATCCTCTGTGTGGCTTTTTTGAAACTTACAGACTACTGCTGATTTGGTCCCCAAAAATGTTAATGGCCACTGGATCACTATATGTCTGGTTCCACAGTCTTGCTGGAACCCTTATTCCTTATCCTCATCACTTAAACTTTTAAATAATCATGCAGGAGAATATGTCCAATATACCTTTCTGAATTTACTGTGTCTGGAAAGAAAAATTATTCTTGTCACAATGACAGCATACCATACCCCAACTTAATGTCACTTAACAGCATATCATCCACAGAACAGTTGTCTGTTGTAAAACCATGTCACACCAGTTTAGCAAAGGGTCAACTTCATTACACACTGCTTCACAGAACCAGTTACAAACATGCCCTCGTAACACAGCCTGCCTCCTGGGGCATTTACACAACTACACATTTGTGTGGTTTATAACTCAACAATCTTGTGGCGGTGTGTACAGATGACTAACACATAGATTTCCTGTGGCAACCATCTTAAGATTTCTGTGGAGATGTCTCAAACATGATCCAGTACCTATGTACCTTCAAACAGAACACACTGCATTTGATGTTGCTTTGTTTCAGGGAACATGTTCAAAACTGTCAACCAGGTGGTGTACTGTTGATTTCCACAGGCACTGAAACACCAAGAACCTGTCCTCTAAATTTGCTAAATTATTAAAATGATTTTTGTCTTGTATAGGTTTCCAACATAAAAAATGTCCTTGATTACAGTGTACAGCATATCCATAAACAGAATCAATTTTTGCCACAGTGAAAGGCTTCAGTGTTGTGCTGTACTTATATTCACCAACCACGCAGACCCATGCATGCTACGCACAGAATAAGAAATTATGCAATTCACACTGCTAATGGTTAGGCTGCCACCGATATGTTCCACTTTTAGCTAACACATACATGTACCAAGTCACAGCTTCTGGTGGGGGGAGGGGGGCAGTGGTTCAACTGCCCTTGACAGCAAAATGAAAATTTTAAATACAAAACAAGATTTGAGCTCAAAAAATTTTAAATTATGAAGCCAAATAAAGCAAAATTCATTAATGATTATGATTTTTAAAGTTAATAATTTTTCTTCAGAGCAGTCTTTGCAATTACTTGCTCCAAGCACCAAAAAGCCACTACATCCAATTGCAGAAGTACAATCAAATAGACACCAAAGGTACCAAAAATATTATTTGAAACTGACAGTTCTATCTAGGATGAACAAAAAAGTAGAAGCTTCTAAATTTTCTAGCCAATTACATCGAGTTTCAGGAACAGTATTTAAATCTACTACAAACTTCTCAGCCTGGTAATGTGCTTCATATGAACATTGTCATAGGAGACTTCTAACACTCTTTCTGGAATTAGAAAACAGGTAACAATGTCACAGACATTTCCATTATCTTTCTGCACTGTAAAAAAGTCACTGTTTTTTAAATTCTGACATGTTGAGACTGAGGTCAGGCATTTGGCTATCACTGGTCTATGTCAAATCACTAATGGGTGGACAGAGTATTTTTGCAGCCATGGTTAAAACCCAATACTATACTCCAACGTCTTGTTAATCTGGGAATTAATGAAAATGTCCTTTTCTCTGTCGTGTCATATTCCAATTTCCCCATTCTGGTATGTTAATTTGTGCAGGTTAGCACAAAAGCACCATTAGAATGTATGTGTCGGCCCTGCTCAACAGTGGAAGAAAGTGCTGTCATCCCACAAGAAATAGCTGGCTATGCAGATGAAGGTCCACTCAGCAACCACTTCAGAAAGTCTCTTTAAGACTGACATGTCAATGAACCTATTACCTGCTTTATTATTGTTTAATAAAACAAAGTGTTTAACTTCACTATGGGAAATTAATTTAATAAAAATCAGTAATTGATATAACACATATATCCTCCCATATCCTCCGTTTCGTCGATAACTGCATACTGCAGGACGCTGTACACTCCACAGTTAATCTGATAATATAAATTTGTATCTCTAATAAAAGTGATAAAAACTACTGCAAATTTTCATTTCTTTACAACTTCCCACCAAGCTGCTGTTTTTAAAAACAAATGCTGTATGCAACATGCTAGAGAATCAACATTACCTACTGACATGGTAGTACAGGTGAAAAAACTACATAACAAACAGGTCATGATATGAATATGAATGAAATGTACTGTAAATAAAATTCTATTTTTGAAAAAATTATAATACCATTGGATTTAATAGAGGATTAATTAGAGGATACGTGTGTGTGTAAGCTACGCATGTTTCAATATGCACAATGTGGGGGGGGGGGCCATTACATGTTTTCTAAGACTTTCACATACCCATGAATATTTTGGGAACAATGTGATTCCAGTAAATCAACTTACCTTTATGTACTTAGCTGTAGATTGAAGTTCATCATCCAGGCACTGAAGATATTTATTGAACATTATAATATAGTCTGTCGCATGTTAATATCTAGTTCAAAGCAGTGTTCCCATATTGATGGTAAGAATGCTTATAACCAACCTGACAATAAATGACGTTCCAGTACAAGAACTTTCAAATGCCACAATGAAAGCAAGACACAGACAGTAAATGGTAACAAAATGTGTTCCACAGTTCTAACAGCACTTGGGCGCAGGAAGAAGGGAGATGGAGAGGAAGCGACTTTTTAGGAAACTTGCACAACTTCATAAAGGATACTCAGGCCACACAAATTTCCTGGAATTGTACACTCGTGTCAACAAAATCCATCGGCCTGAAATTCTCATGTCAACAAAAATGCATCGGCCTGAAATTTTCTAAGTCCCAAACCGGAAGTGACGTGTGGTACAGTTGCCATCATAATTCGAGTCGTTTTACTTTCCCCATATTTGCGCATTCGTGCCGTTTCTCTGTCCTCCATTCATTACAATCAATCACACCGCGTATATATTAACAGAAGACGACAATAC
>Ga0209629_10002276_pt1 | contig 12930 bp, 6 predicted proteins | sample TergutCu122P5_FD_187286 | JGI IMG/M metagenome (GOLD analysis project Ga0209629, IMG submission 187286) | Cubitermes ugandensis P5 segment gut microbial communities from Kakamega Forest, Kenya - Cu122 P5 (SPAdes) (version 2) | ecosystem: Host-associated > Arthropoda: Insects > Digestive system >... | reverse complement strand
AATGATAATAATAATAATAATAATAATAATAACAATATTTTGTCGAGTATTACGCTGTTTAATTTATAACTTGTCAAAATTTGTCCAAGTAATTTAACAACGTAAATTATTGTTATTATTATTATTATTATTGACCGGGATAGCTCAGTCGGTATAGCGACTCGCTGCGGTCTGGACGGTCCGGGGATCGGATCCGGTTGAAGGCGAGATATTCCGCACCCGGTCAGACGGGCACTTGGGCCTACACAGTATTCTATGCAATGGGTACCGAGTCTTTCCCGGGGTAAAGCGGCCGGGGCGTGGCGTTGACCATCTTGGGTCGAGGTTAAAGAAAGAGTACAGCTGTACATGTACTCCCTCTCTGGGCCTTCGTGGCCTGTTCTAGGCTGGACTTTACCTTATTATTATTATTATTATTATTATTATTGACTTGATCACACTTATCAGCATTTGTCTGCCGGGAAACCTTCACCTGTCCCAGATTATCGATGGGATTAAGTTCAGTCAGGGAAGGCATTTCCTCCCATTCCCTTAGGTCAGGGGGCGTGTCCTAGGAATTTGCTTGCTCTATTATTATTATTATTATTATTATTATTATTATTGCGTACATTTTGTGCCGGTTTCATAATTAACAATTACGCTGTTAAATTAGCGCGCTAATAAATGAGAAATTAATTGAGTTGGTTGTACGGTATTCTCTGGGCCACGTCCTGATGATTGTTTTAAATTAGACCTAAGTTAGAATAGTCCTTTGTTGTGTGGAATTCAAGTTATTCTACGGGGCCAGTAAGCACAAATACATCCAGCGGACGTTATTGTCCCTTCTTCATGGTAATTCCATAATTATGTACAACATAATTATGAAAACGTTTTAGGTGGCTAGAAATTCATACAAAATCGTGATATGAAATCCGAAGGTAAGAGTCCCCTTGGAAGAATGAGGCATAAATTTAGGGTAATATACAATTGTATATGACGAAAATAGGATTGTAATTTTGTAGACTGGATTTATCTGGCTCACAACAGGGTCGAACGTTTGGCGTTTCAAAACGACTGTCAACGTGATTGTTTCAGGAAGAGCAAGGAATTTCTCAGCTGGGTGAGAATTCTGTTCCCTGGAGTTAGTTCCAGATCAAATAGGAAGTCGTAGCCTGATTTTCACTTTTTGTGTTACTGCTGGCAGTGTCTGTGCCTTTCTCTGTTCTTTTATGAAATTCATAGTTTTGAACAGATGACAGTATTTCTGTAGGCACTGTAACAAAATCTCAATATTCAATTATTTTTCGTCGTTGGCAGCACGTAAACCTTCAGAATTTACCATGGCATATGAACAGCTGAAGAGCTGCCTACTGAATACGTGTAAACCTCTCGCTTCCGCCCTCCCTTCCCCCTCTTTTGATTTTGTGATCCCCTGCGGCGCAGAGGGTAGACATGGCTTATCGCTGGGGTTGAAAGTGATGGATGTGCTCAGTACCCTTAGCTGAAAGTTGTTTTATGAGCAAAAACAGAAGCTATTTTATAGCAAAACATTCTAATTACTCTACTCACATCTCTGGCGGTCTTGTACTGTTGAAGGAATCAAACCTAAAGATGATGCTCCGAATATCCTGAGTTGTGGTCTTGAAATAGGCTAAGTGAAATTTCAGCGGTTTCTCCACTCTGATAGTTAAAGATGATAATTAAATTCGGTGTGGCATACAAGTACGTAATTTCGGTATACCGTAAGAATAAAAAACTACGCCTTTTCAAATGTGTTTGCATTAGTCTGCAAAGGGTATAATTGCTAGTTTCATGGAAATAATATCTTGACAATTTTTCTGAATGAAATGTGCGGTGGTGCAGTTGGTTGGGGCCCTACGCTACAGCCGAATGTTCGCGGGTTCGATTTCCGACAGGGTGTCCGGGATCTTTCATAGACTTAATCCGCCCGGCCGCACATTGGCGCTGGGATCGACTCAACCTCTGACAGAAATGAGTACCAGAGGTGTCTCCTGGTGAGTAAGGACGATTGTCTTGAATTTCTGCGGACCTCAACTTTCTGGAGCGTTCAGGGCCTGTCCAGACCTGTAGTGGAATAGCTTGTATAGGACCTGAATACATGTTTCGAATTGCTGCTAACAAAATATATCTTTATAAAATACGAATCCATTGTTTTTTCCTGGTAATATTAGGTTTTTGGTTTATTTTACGACACTATCGGAATCTCATACTAAGTTATATAACGTCGAATGGAAGGATTATTTAATGAATTGGAAAGGATATTTAAAAAAAAGCCTTTGTTTTCTTCGAGGTAATATCCCGGCATTCACCTGGCGGGACGGAGATAATTCACGAAAGAACGCTGGCCGAAATTCGAAAGAAGTATATCCCATCTACAGCACGGCAGTAGTTATTTAGAAAATTTTTGTGTTCTCTTCTCACAAAGAATATTTCCAGTTTCAGGAATTTTACAGGGTTTTGAGGGTGTGTTAAACTAGTGAAATGTGTGGTCGATGTGGGTGTGCAGCCGCATTGCGCGCAGGCATTACGTCATAACGGAATGGTATAAAAAACATTAACGTTACGCGTGCCTACATGTTCGGGACTATTTCATTAAAACTCTAATTGGATATAATATAATAACACCACCTGACCTCTATATTGTTTTATAAGTCACATGGTATGAGTTGACTGATCATGTTTTTACTGTGTGTACGTACCAAATATGTCACATTTTTGTTCACTTTTTGAACTTACAGTTCTGTTGGCTATTTTCAAACGTAGCATAAAAACTACTGATAAAGGTTAATTTCACTTTTAATGCCCGTCATTTATACTTGTGGGCTGCGTTTTAGTTCTGCCGGGAAAATTGTTTTGATCGTATCCGCTGATAGCTGGATACTTCGCCCAATCTGTCACGTGATAGAACAGGTTGGAATATTTTGATATGTACAGAAAATCTCGGATTGCTGTGCGTTACCTCCTGACACCGTCCTGTCTTGAATGTAGATTCTATATGACTGATGACTTGGTCAGCGGATTGGTTTGGGGCCACTAGAAATCGCTAGGCAATCCCGTCTGGCTTGATGTTTTACGTTGTGTGAATAAGTAAGCGCTACAGGATATTTCCTTATAAGATTATTGACCACGTACTTTTAAAGTAAAAGCATAATCGGTACCCTATTCCAGAATGTTTATTAAGAGTGTATTAATACGTAACTGTAGAAAGTGGCATGGAGACAGAAGACATTCTTAGTACTCTATCTCTGTAATATTCGCAGCCACGTTCAGTCTCTCGCCACAGTGCTGAAAACAGGACAGTTTCTGTGATATTTGAGGTTTTCCTGGCGGTGTTTCTTAGGATTCAAGTCCTTAGGGACGTTACACCGTGTAGACTGGCGAGTCCTTATCGGTTTTGATCCCTGAAGTTGAAGGCACTATAATTTTTCGAAATTGTTCAGCAATAGGCACGTTGTGACACACCCAAAAACTTTAATCTTCCAAGTCAGTTTCTATTTGTAGGTTAATCCAGATTATTTTAGCGGCTTTAAATATCAGATTTTCGAGTGAGAAATTGGACGATGAGGTTCTGGTAAGTGGAAGATGCTGATATGTGTGTTCTTGGCCCAGTGTAAATCATTACTTAAGCGATTTATTGAAGAACTAGAACAGCCGAGAGTAGGACTAGGATTGGTTCAACTCCTGAAGCCTGTACTGCGCTGCACGTCGCTGAAGGTCGGATTGGAAAACTCTAAAAATATTCCGATAATTAAATCACGCACGTAATATCTACGTTAATTCCCTTCTTCGCATTTTACTACAGAGAAGGGAGCCGGGAGGTATGTGACGAGTATGACGAGCCTGATGTTACGTAGCTGGATGTGTTGCCTTTGTGGCAGTACAGTAATTCGCCTATAGGAGAGCTTTCTTCTGTTTACCGTGAAATGCTACAATGTAATCTTTATATTATACATCTTTCGTGTAGTAGATATACATATACAAGTTTCATTACCGACAGACTACACAACAAATTTCACTTTCCTACATGTATAGAAATATACTATTAAAATATGTGGTAATATATTTACAATGTATTTTACCACACGTTGATTTTTAATTATGTATTGACAAAGTATTGTACCATTTACTATGTCCTTTGTATATCAGTGCTTCCAGATGATAGCTGTAAGAAATAGCCGGAGCATGGTGGAGTAGTCTCCTGTGTATCTGTGTGACTGATTTTCTTGAGCAGTTGGTTGGTAATAAAACTTATTAAAGCTAGTTTGTAAGTTTGCGAAACAAATATACCAAGAATGATAGCAGACTTTAATTTCGTTTGTTTCTGGGTTATAAGACGGTGTCTTGCCAACTGCCTATGATATTTGGCTTGAAATGTTATTCAAAATAATTAAGCTAATTAGAAATGATTGCGAATTATGTGAAAGTAAGCCTCTTCTTTTGTTTTGAGCTGCTATCCCATCACTTACGTGGAAAGACTGATAAATAGGCCTGCTTCGGAAACTTTAGTCAGAATACAGCACGAGATTCGAGCAGTAGCCTGTCGAAAACGAATTAATGGTGGCGGAATGGACTGATATTCTTTTACACAATATGTAAGAATCTGATTTGCATGACACGGGTTATTGGGCCGCAAAATCAACAAAAGTATTGATATTGCGCAGACTGTAGTGGAAAGATAATCAACAACAGTCCAAAACGATGGAATGCGATAGGACTGGAAATCACGGCTGGTGCAACACATGTTCCCACATTTTGTAATCAAAGTTATGACGTCCTGCCGCTTACATAACATCCTCGCAAGTTAATTAAGATTTTCATACGCTTGTGTATAGCGTCCTATTGAACGTAAAAATAAGAGGCAGTTTCACAAAACACCACTGTTAATGAGAATTTTAAATAAAACTCAAATACAGCTTGAAGTGCTTGGTCTAATAACCAGGATGGATTTCAAAATTCGATACCACGATGTTTAATGCAGTTTGTAATTTAAAACACACACGAACACAAAATCATATATATATATATTCCAGTTCACTAGAAGTTGTATCTGACGTAATCTTAAATTTAATTGTAAATGTAAGATGTCGTGGAGTTTTTAAGTTACTGACTAGGCTACTAGCGGACGAATTTAGGGCTGTATGATTTGTAGGCTCGTTTGCGAAGTTGCGAAAATCGAATCTTAGCTTCGTCATGTCCGCCAGTTTGTCCATCCGTCAGTCCATCGTACGCATGGTACAACTGGGCTTCAATTGTACGGACTTCTATAAAATCGGTCACGAAAATTCAATTTTGCCGCAAGTCTGACAGAACTATCGGGCACTACACGTGAGCGTAAGTACGTTTGATATTTTTGGCAGCTACATTTGTAGTTCAACAATCCACATGAAAATTTATTGGTGCATTTCCATCGCAGAACTTTTAATGTGCATTTCTCCCTTCGCTCGAGCAGATTTTCATGCACAATATTTCGAATGATAACGTGCGTTAAGCGAATGAGAAATGCGAAAGCCCACGTTGTTTCATTATACGTGCATTGCCTGTCTTGTAGAGTTATATTTTGAAATTTACATGTTTTAGGTTTCTAATTTACAGGGTTATTCATAATTTACTGATACATTTTACAAAATGAGCACACTTGAATGGCGGAAAGGAGTGTAACCTGCGACCTACAGATGGTTAGACCTCAAGCCGATAATCCATTTCCGCTTATACCCGCTGCAACATATAGCGATCGATTTATGCTGTGGTAGCCTTGATGCGTTTTCGCAGTTCAGGCCGATCCTGTAGTAGAGGCGGTAGAAAGACGAAGTCCTTAACATATCCCCACAAGAAAACGAAGACGAATCATCGCTGTCATTTCAGAAATCGATCGTGACATGCTGCAGCGGGTATGGGAGGAAATGAATTATCGGCCTGATGTGTGTCATGTCGCAAAGGCCGGAAACTTAGAGCAGTTATGAGGTATGCAAAAAAAACTTGGAGAGTTTCCCTATCCATCTGGACGTCGCATATTACAATGCTTTACGCCATTCAAGTGTACCCATTGTACGAAATGCGTCAGGGAATTGTGAATAACTCTGTAGGTTAAAGAGACTGTAATATTTTAGTTACAAAGATGATGGCTTTTAAAGTAGTCCACTTATCATTTCGTCTGTGTGAGGGTAGTATTGCTACGAAAATATTTAGTTACAATGACGCGAGTAATTTCTTAAAGCATTGTCCATTGTCTTCATCAGAACGATTGAAGCCGCTAGTTCCAGGTTGGAACCCGGGAACAGGCTTCCGTGAGATATAACGGTTTTATTTAAAACTCATAAAAATTTTTTGTTACGGTTTACATCGGCAAGTCAACGTTTGTTCTGCTCACTGTGCTAATTCCTGCCTTGGCTGTCCGCTTAGCAACCGCTGTTGCAGGTGTGCGGGGATCGTATTACAGAATGGATGTCAGGTGGCCAACAGAGTAACTGACGTTTGTGACGAAAGCGTTATTCACGGGATCACTTCGGAAATATCAAGACAGCCAGCAGGATGTAAGTGTGTGTGCTCTGGTAAACATTAAGTTTTTCGACTTCAATAAAAGGGGCTGTTTTCTGTAACTTCGATTTGGCGTATCTTCCATGTCGTCTCCCCCCCCCCCCTCTCCCGGATATTCCCTGTGACGAGGAGGATCACTAGAAAGGCCGGTTACACAATGTGTCACGTATCCGAGTTTACCTTTGCCACAGACTTTTGTTAAACGACAATTAGCAAAATGTTGCTCTCTGTACCTCACATTGGGAGAGGAGATTCTCACCTCTAATTCCAAATGTTACATGTACAGATGGTTAAAATACGGGTAGAATAAAACAGAACAGAATAAAACGACTGACTTGAGGTGTCTTTTTTTTCTATTTTAACGCGTCTTAATGCACACTTTTATTATTATTACTAAATGCAATTGAGTTGTCACTCGGTGGCAATAGTCCTTACACTAGTACAGACAAAACAAATAAGATAAATATACATGAACGAAACAATACAAAAAACGCAGTAAAAACAATAAAAAACAGAGTAAATACAAGTACACATATTACCAAAACGCCCACATATTACAAAACCCACACATTACACAACAAGTTAAAACAAACACTGGTCAAGATACACCCAAATGAAATAGTCACAATATAAACAAGTACCCTCAGTATAAGGTCACCCTAATGTGCATGCCACTTTTGTCCCCAAGATTTTCCGTAATTCCATTCACTTCACTTCACTTCTCTTCAAAATAAAATAACTTCACATAAATCATGTCAGATCACTCTACATCACTTCACTTATTTACACTCAATCTCCACTTGAATTTCCGTGCTTGTAACTACATTCTTAACCCTCTTTCTAAACGTGTTTAGTTTACAGGGGAAAGACGCTAGTAAGCCTGCAGGTAATTGGTTCCAGCTTTTATTGGCCCTATTTACGAAGGAATATTTACCAACACCTGATCTTTGTTTCCTAGTCCTAGTTTTCCGATTACGATCGTCCCTACTCAGGTAGCATGGTTGTAGAAGTCTATCCCCTATCGCTTTCCAAGCCCGTCTCCTGGTGTATGCCTTGAAGAAGACGCATATTCGGGCTGTCTTTTAAAATGTTTACGAAATATTACATGTAAACCATCCTAAGATGACGTTGTAACCGAATTCGACTGTACTTCTTAATAATGGAGTACATTTAATTATCAACGCGTAAACTGTGATATTATTAAATAAATGATTGGAAATGTAACGGTACTGATGTCTTTGAAGGAAGTACGAAGCGCCTCGTCATTCTTTTCGCTTGAATTTGTTTTCATTTGGCTTGACTCTTAATTAAAATGCGGTTTCTATTCACGCAGTAAAAGATTTCCTCTTATTTCAGGTGTGAGAAATAACCTTTGATCTTTTGAATATTTACTTAGTACGGGACAGTGTTTCCAGAGACCCTTAGGGGTTGGAAGTGACCGATTACCTTACATTCCCCTACATCACCGATAGGGGTGAAGAGGTGAGGTTGGAGTTTAACAACGTGTGTCCATTACACCAGCATGTGACTGAAGAATAGCGTTCCCTTGAGGTGCAGGCTGCTCCATCAACAAACGGCTGCAGCCCTTCCAGGGGTGTGAAGGAAAATATCCGTCAGATATTCGTCACAATCTCGTTGATCGTGCCTAAAGCAACATTGCTCAGAAATTCTGAGAAAAGTTTATTTCTCCCTACGAAGGTACCTTTTATGCTCGTAATTTCGTTGATCAATTCTTATATTCTTTATACTATACAAATATGGCAGCCGTGTGTATTTTTCAGTTGAAAGACACTATATTTGTGTCTGTGCAAAATGTGCAGTGTGTTAAAGGCTCTTTTAGTTGTGGGAAAATAAAAGTTGGCGGGTATGGAAGTAATAAATTTGTGTTTAGAAGAACTGACCTGCCTTATTGGTAGTGATGTTGCGCCCATTACAAAGAAGCACGTAGTCCCAGTCACTAATAGAGATGTTCACGCGTCCAGTACGAAGAGGTAACTAGCATTACTGACAGAGCTGTGGGGCCCATTAGAGACAGCTAGCCTGCGGTGCTGATAGAGTTATAGGGCCTTTCTGAAGTGGTTAGTTTTTATTACGGATAGTGTTGGATCCGTTAGAAAGAGTTAACCCACATCACTAATAGAGACGTTGAGTTCATTAGAAAGAACCAGCCTGTATCACTAACATAGATGCTGGACCCGTTACAAAGAGCCAGCCTGTGTCACTAAGATAGATGCTGGACCCGTTACAAACAGCCAGTCTGCATGACTAGTCCACAGCACTGTTTCCGCCTGAAGACGCAGACCGTTGCAGTCTGCGAAAAGCTGTTTTTGATAAACGCACACGAGGACGATATTCAAAATATTGTTTGTTTATAAAATACTCGTATAAAATATTTGTCTCTGCAGAATGAAAGGTTTCGTATTCCTGGAAGATCAGTCATCACTGTGAACTTCAGGGATTTTGTGTTAAGTGCATTTATAATAGCTACCGTGTAGAAGTTCTCTCCCGCCATGTTCGGATGATGGGGGAGGGACAGAAAGTGCTGTTTTGGGGTAGTTTCCACTGAAAGGATATATGAGTGTATGTTACCTGAAGAGGATTTAATATTTTCTTCAATCAAGTGCATAAGGCAGGCTAAAAGCCCTAATTTATGTCCTGAATGTGGTTGGCCAGATCAACGTTACCTTAATTCGTCAGTTATTGTTTCGAAATTAAGGAGCTTTTTTTGTTCTATACCACCTTCATACCAAAACAATCGAAAAATGTCTGTACATTTTTCAAACACCAATCGTCATATAGCATTGCCACATTCTGCATTAATTGGTCTCAATACCAAAAATATCGCACCCCCATATTTGTTTTGTTGAATGTATATTCAGAATATTTAATATTACATGACCTTCAAGAACAAGATCTTCTAATGGGTCCGTGAAAATATGCCGTTGGGATCACAGGTACTGAAGAACACCTGCAGATTCAGTGTCACCAAGACCCCTTTCCTCCACTGGAAAACTGGACGAACTGTCAGTTTCTCATTACCACTTCTGAACGTTGATTTTGACAGCAATACAACTCCTGCAGACTTTCTCAAGAAATGCGTGAATTCAGGCTTCTGCCACAGTGTAATTGAAATCTTCGCTCTTCTGAGGTGTTACGTAGCGGTTATTGGTAGTTAGTTACCGACGTTTCTGGACAACCTATATGTCTCATCTTCAAGGTACTGCAGTACTACCAGGTACTACCAGTCTGCGCTGCGTAACTTACCAGAAGGGCGCAGATCTCATTTATGGTAAAGTTAAACAAGCTGGTATATTGTATAACACTAGTCGCCATGTTCAGACAGTATGTCTGTTCATCGTACACAGTGTAGTTCCATCGTTTTAGGGGGCTTCAAAGCAGTGCTTTCATGTAGATTCAGAAGCTTGTAAACGTTGCTTACTCTGCAGTGTTGGACGTAATGTCACAGAAGTAGTGATTGGAGTACAGTTCGTATATAATGGAAGTACAGTTTCCCAACTTTAACGCGTCCCGCATATGAATGAAGGCTCTCAAATTGGATCATCCACAAGGCGACAGGAATGTAATGACGTGCACTCAAATGAGGTGTGGGGAGACGAGTTTGAATTGTGGTAATAGTTTGGGCCTATAAGTAGTATGTCACAGGTTAATGAAATTGTGTCTACCAAAATTTGGTTGTTCTGCAGAGTGCATCTACAGAAGGATTTCTACTAAATATCTTGCTTTGATGGATAGAACTTTCCAAGACCGGTAATTTATATTTCCGTATTGAACTGTACATTTCAGTGTTATTCGTTATATTTGTACATGGTCAGACAATAAAGTTCACGAACTCACCTCATTGCTGAATACCACCGTGGTCGCCTTCAAAGTACTCCCCTTGGGAAGCTATGCACCGATGCCAGCGCCTAGTCCACCCTTCAAAACAATTTTGGATCTGGTTCCGTGGAACGGCCTTCAGAGCTGCCATTGTATTACTCCTTATGTCATCAATGTCATCAAAATGCCTTCCTTTCAATATCTCCTTTACCTTCGGGAACAGGAAAAAGTCATTGGGGACTAGATCCGGTGAATAGGCAGGATGTTCCAAAACAGTTATTTGTTTAGTAGCTAAAAACACTTCTTTGCTTTTGTTCTTCGGTGAATTCTTTTGGGACCATTTTTGCTCACACCTTCTTCATGTCAAGATCTTCAGATTTTCTTAACTGTTTCTCTGTCGATGTTCACTTGCTCTGCTATGCTCCTGACAGTCAGCCGACGATTTTCACGCACAATTTGACGAATTTTTGCAATGTTTTCTTCAGTTCTGCTTGTTGCTGGCCGTCCTGATCTCTCTTCGTCAGTGACACTTTCTTTTCCCTCTTAAAAACGTTTCACCCACTTGTAAACTCCTGTTTTCTTCATAGCATTATCCCCGTAAACTTGCGCTGACATCAGTATCAACTAACAACAAGAAATTTAATGTTCGTTAGTTGCTCAAATTCAAGCTCCGACATTCTTGCGGCGGCACACCAAACCACACGAATACAGTAATAAATGCCACTCAGAAAGAGACTGCCATAAATCAACAATAACACAGCTGTGAAACGCTGATACGTCAACGGCATCAAACCATACTAAGGCTTTTGTACAGTGCTGCCACGGCAAGCACACGGTGGCGAGTTTGCGAACTTCATTGTTCCACCACGTATGTGTCTTGTGAAATTTTGGAAGTTGTTGGGGAAGCATGCCAGTAAAGTGACGCGTCTGTATGTTTCTGGTGAATTATACACAATACAGATAACTGACTGATTTATCTCGTATCACCTAAATTATTAAGGTACAAATTATTCATTGTCGCCTGTACAGCCTTGCACTGAATTGCACGTTAACAAAGCGTGATGTTTTGAGTAGACAGTTTTCGCATAACGACATGTATTGTGTAGGTCGTAACGCACAGACGTTTAAATCAATGAAGATTAAATGGGCAGATAAAGTAGCGTGCACAGGAGATGTATTTTCATAAATTCTTGTAATCATTATTAATGTGCAGGAAATGGAATGCAATTGTTTGAAATTTCGTATGTCCTTAGAAATAATCCTTTCGTTTGCAGATTACAGTTTCATTATCTAAGAGGGAATGCATTATTAATTTTAAATTATTTATAACACACTGTTCTTATGAATGTTCACAGTTTTCCACTCCTAAATTTTCAAATAAATTAAAATATGGTGCCTTTCGAGAGTTTGTTTTTACACCCCTGAATGTTCCCCGTACCTATGCGCCCGCTGTGGATGGCAACCCCATACCGTTCAGCAGACCTGTGTGAATCCAGCGCACTCACATCACCACTCCATCACTTTGAATTCCGAATTGGGCTGGAACCTGAATAGCACGCACGTTCAATGCTCTTTGATGCCACCACAGTTGTATTGAATGTTTCCTCTCGAATTTCTGCTCTGTGGTTCTTTTGCTCTGTACGCCACTCACAATAGCCTTGTGACACTCTTCACTGAAGGAATCTATGGAAATGAATCATAATGTTGCTTTAGGTTTGCTGATGATGGAAACTTCAGCAACACAATTCACATTACATTTAATTGAGAATGGAAAAGGTACAAATATATAAATGTGAAAATTCCATTCCTTTGAATGTGGGAAAAATAGGCCTACAAACTGACACTGACATTAACATGGTTTTATTATGTTGAATTTAAAATAACTGAAAAGGCAGCCATATAATATATAGTAATGATATTATTGTCACATTCACAGTATTTTTGTAGAAGTAGCTGCAGTTTTTAGAAATGACTGTTAGTGAGGTTTATAATACTGAAAATAACAAATACAGTCGGAAGATTATGTATAGACATTTAAAGGCAATAAGCAAATTGACAAGCAATTAATTTCCTTCACTAAGAAGGATAATCAAAAGCTCCATGTTTTACCATTTTTATTAGATAATTCGGTGCTTTTGAAAACAGAGCTGCATCTAATATGAACCTACTGTCTTCAACCGGCTCACATGTGTAACATTGCATGGCACATCGGTACAAAAAGTTACTTAAGTTCCTTCTAAGGATACGGGTAGGCCATTGCGATCAGCGTGCTGTCTTGTGTGTGTGCATGTGTGTATATATATATATATATATGTACGTATGTATGTATGTATTAATGTATATATATATCTGTGTGTGTGTACGTATGTATGTACATGTATGTTCGCGTGTATATATGTATATATATACACGCGAACATATATCTGTGTGTATGTATGTATGTGTGTATTTGTATACGTACGTACATATAAGTATGTATGTATGCTTGTATATATGTATATAGATAAATCTGTGTGTGTGTGTATTTATGTACATATATGTATGTATGTATTGTGTATA
>Ga0209629_10002275_pt1 | contig 12932 bp, 6 predicted proteins | sample TergutCu122P5_FD_187286 | JGI IMG/M metagenome (GOLD analysis project Ga0209629, IMG submission 187286) | Cubitermes ugandensis P5 segment gut microbial communities from Kakamega Forest, Kenya - Cu122 P5 (SPAdes) (version 2) | ecosystem: Host-associated > Arthropoda: Insects > Digestive system >... | reverse complement strand
GTCATTTCTGCCCTACGGTGTTTATTCAGCTGTAGGCCAGCTAATCTCCTTTCCGAGGTCAATCAAGCCTCACTTAAAATCCAGCCTATCAGCCTATCTACTCTAAGAACTCTTTTTTATTATTTTTGTTTTTTCTTAGAGTTTACCGTCTATCTTTCTTTTGCCGATTTTTATTATAACATCTCCTTATTCTTTTATATATCTTCCGTTTGCAATCATATTTGCTCTATATTTGGAATAGCCGGCCGCCCGTAATGCGCCTCTAATTCTATCTCCTTCATTAAATAAATCTATAACTCCGGCAAACATATTAAAGATAGTTTCCACGGGCACGCCCGTTGCCGCTTTCGTCGGAAAATCAAGCGTATTTATCCACGCGTCAAAAGAAGTTCTTACTTCATCGTCTCTAACGAGTTTATTGATTTTTTTAAACCAATCAAAAAAGTCCTGCACACCAAATACTTCGGCATTGCCTATTTTTGCCGTATTGCCGCCCGTCGCAAGCTGCGCAATCAAATTTGAGGCATCGTCTAAAAACGGCACTGCCCCAAAAAACGAAGTAAACGGCGAAACTATCAAATTTGTTATATCTTCGTCTTTGTCATCATCGTCAAAAAATCCGGTTATGCCGTAAGTTAAAACAGAATAGATTATAGAGTTATAAAAAAGATATATGGCGCCAACCTCTGCAAACTTTGCCGCAGTTATTTCGCCTCGCCTAAACTGCACATACGCGTCCACAATTTTACGGGCATACTGTCCTTGCGCGTTTCTAAACGCCCCTATCATCTTTATTATAATGTGTTTTGAAGCCTGCCACTCGGCAATAGCAGCCGTTTCTCCGCTTTGCTGGGTGCGTTGCGTTGCAAGCCTAAAATCTTTAAACGCATCCTCTTTACTCATCCCTTGAGACATCAAATATTTTATCCTTGCATATCCGCCGGCGCATACGCTTATTGCATCGCCGATGCGAATATTTACGGTAAGCCATTTAGACCACTTAGAAAACTGCGAAAAGTTGTCTGCATTAAGCGCGTTTGCAATAGTTTCATTCATAGTTCCGCCGCTATAGCGCGCCTGCAAAAACGGATCTTGCATCATAAAGTCATAAGCTTTTTTAGGGTTAGCGGCAAATTCGGCAATACCTTTTACAAACTCGCCCTTTGGCAAACCTTCCGAGTAATTTACAAACGCAACTATTTGCTTTAAAGCAATCTGCGGCTTAATTGCTATCGCGCTTTTTAAAAAATTGTTGGCAAGCTTATTAAATGTGCCCTCAATCTCGGTAAGGCGCTCTATTTGTTTAGGCAGCGAGTTCATGTCAACGGTATTTCTAAGTTTTTTATATATGCCCGTCCCAAAAAACGGCTTATTTGTTTTGCTTTTTTTATCAATGGCAACGGCATTATTGACATTATCGATAATTTCTGTTATCTTTCTGTTGAAGCCCGCAATTGCCGATGTACGCGCATCAGCCGCGTTATCGGGCTCCGGACTCACAACTTTGCGGGCTTCTTCTATTTCCATAGCTTCCACGCTGTAAACAGAGTTTCCTATGTTTTCATCGACAAATTTCTTGACGGTGAGTTTTACCGGATAATACTTGCCTTCAAATTCCATTACTGCGCCGAGCCTGCGTATCTCTTCTATATTAACGTCATTATTTTGGTCTCCGTGCGTAACTTCAAACAACGCCCTCTCAAACAATTTATCTATATTAACAAGCGCATGCGCGTGAGCGGCCGGCGAAACGGATTTTTTTACGGCCTTTTCCTCGTTCATTTTTCTCAAATTTGCATTTGATATAAATCCCGCAATTTTCAAGAGCGTATTTATAGGTTTTTTGTTAGCTTTTTCTTTTGCCGTTTCTTCAGCCTCGGATGTAGTCTTTGCCGTCCTTGGCAAAACGGCGTTTTTAGCGACATCCAAATAATAATTATCTTTAGTTCCCGCATTTTTTATAGCGTCGCCAAGCATAGCGCTTTTTGCTATTTTCCTAAGGCGTATGTTTGCCTCTTGGTTAAACACATAATAAGAGCTCGCCTGCAAATGCTTAATCAGCACAGACAGCGGGTCAACGGGTATCTGTCTTATCTTGTCGGATTCAACGCGCTCTTTAACAAATGACGGGTTCTTTATCGCCTGTATAACCTGCATTGCTATTTCAAGGTTGCTGATTTCCTCGCGGCTTCCGGCGATAGACGGAAAATAATTTTCGCGTTCGCCAAGCAATAATCCGGTAAGGCGAAACTTAACTTCGTTTACGCTCTCATAAGGTTCTTGCGCCGTTTTCTGAAAAAGGTCTCCAAGCGCTTTTTCCTGCGGCGTAAGTTTGTTAAACATATCCTTAATGTTTGACGGTATCGGCGCAATCTGCTCGCCTTTTTCGTTAAATCTAGGCTCTTCAAATTGATACAAAAGCCTCTTCATAATATCAGGCTGCTTGTACCCTATATAAAAATTAAGTATTTCTGCTTTGCTTAAATGTACGGTTTTAGGCTTTCCTGAAGGATGTTTATAATCAATATAGCTGTATAAGTGCATATCTTCTCTGGACATCATTTCTTTATACGCGTTGATAAATTTCGAAAAGCTTTCGTCTTTCCCGTTGCCGCCGAATATCAAATCGGCCGCAGCAAATAAATCTTTAATTTTATTTTGCGCGTCAATGCGCGCAAGCGTCTGGTTGTCTAGCAGCGAATATGTATCCACGGCGTCTTTCCCAAACAATAAATTTAAAACGCTCTCAAGGTTTCCTTCTATCTGCGTAAATATTTTTGTAAACGGATTAACGCCTTTAGCTTTATCGCCAGAAAGTATGCCCCGCGATAAAGCCTCTATCTCTTCGGTAAAATTTTTCCTGTCTTCAAGCTGCTTTAGCGACACACCTCTGTTTGCTTCTTTGCGTATATCGGCAAGCTCCTTATATAAGCTTGCCGCCATAATATTTTTCTTGCCGTTGCTCATATACTGAGGAGCTAATAAATACTGTATCAATTGATTTTCTATTCTTTTTAAATAGTCAATATGCTCTTCAAATTGGGTGTCGGCGGTATCTGTAAAATTGAGCTGTTTTGCAAGCTCCTGCGGGTCCTCGTTTAAAATCTGCTGTAATCTTTTGTACCACTCGTTTGTGTAGCCGTCATAGCGGCCTATTTTCATGCTGCCGCGTTTTACCCAAATATTTTTTGATATTTCTTTTTTTATCGCTTCGTCAATAAACTTTTGATATTCAACGCTGGCGTCAAACTTCACGCCTTGAACAATCATGTCAAAATTATCAATTAAATCCTGCCATGAGCTTATTGTCTGCCATTTTTCCAAATGCTGCTCTTTAGCGGTCTTGGTTTTGCTGTTTTCATCATACGCCTTATTAAGTCTTATATTGCTAAAATGCGGTATGCCCGACATAAACGATCGCAGCGCAGCCCTAAAACCCGTTGCGTCTTTTTTATCTTCAGCTCTCTGTTTAGCCGTTTCAAGCAATGTTTTTGCTTTTAAATTAATGATGTCGTAAGGGTTAGCGTACTTAATCTGCTCAAACGCATACTCAGGCGTTCCTTCTAAGTAATTCTCCACTTCCGCCATAGCGTCGTTTACGGCCGCAAGCAGTTTCTCCCTGTCGCGCTGTTTTATTGCGTCGTCAATATCTTTTTTGTTTATGCGTTTTCCTAAATCTTTGTTTCTTTCGGCAAGCCGGTCTATTGCTTCTTTTATGTCGCCGTACAGTTTTTTATCTTGCGCAAGCGCTTTTTCTTTTTGCTCAAGGCGCGCCGTATAATCTTTTATATACTGCTTATCTTCCTCTATTTGCTTATTGGCCTTTGCAATAGCTTCCCTTGCCTTTTTAATATTAATTCTCTCGCCGACAAGCTTATAGCGGCGTTCGGCTTCCTCGTTAAACGCTTGGGTTTTCTTCTCAAGAGCTTCAACGTTCATCTTTTTTTGCCTGATAATTTCTCTTTCTTTAACAATTTCTCTTTCTATATTTTCAATCTTTTCGCCTTTGCTAAGCTTTTCATTTTGCTCGGCAACCCGCGCCGCCAAATCGCGCAGCCTTTCAAGCGCGTCCATACTCACAACGCCAAAATTTTTATCAGCCAGCGTGTCAATAGCTTCAAGCACGCGCTGCGCCTCGTCAAAATTCCCGCCAAACATCTCGTCTATTGCGTCAATATTGCGGTCATAATCTTCTATAGCTTCCACTGCCGCCATATTGTCCGCGCTGTAAATCTTTTCTCCGTCCAAAGCGCGCTCAAGCAAATTCAAGCTTCGCTTATGTAAATCGTCGGAAGTAATGCCTTCAAGTTCAGTATCTCTCGCGCTGGCCTGTAAAAAGCCGGTTCCGTCCAAAAATCTTTGCAAGTTGTCTTCGCCTAAGGCTACTCTGTACCCTTCTTCGCCCTCTTTAACAACTTTAATGCCGGCTTCCCGCGCTTTGTCTATCAGCGGGAAAGTTTCTTTCACGCCAAACCGTTTAATGTAATACATCAAATCGTCTTTAGGCGCTTTGGGCCTGCGCCTGTTTATCTGGTCAACGTAGTTGCGTATTTCGTCAAGCCGCTGCCCGCTTACCTCAATATCTTTTCCGGCGCGTATATCGCTTATTTCCCGTTCAATCTGCGCACGCTCCGTCTCGTTGTAAGACGTGCGCTCAAAGTCCATAGGCGCAAGCAGTTCGCTAAACACGTCATGCATTTCAGGGCTTGCCTCAAGGTTAGCCGCTTCGCTGTCAACAAGCGCATCCCTTATCTGCATAAGCCACTGCCTAAACATCATAAAGATTCTGTGCAGCGCTGAGTTCGGCGCTTTTCCTGTCCGCACAAAAGCCGTAAAAGAGTTGGCAAACTTTTCATGCGGCGTAGCCGATGTTTCGCCGCTTCCTTCGGCGTAGGCTTTGTTATAAAGCGCGTTTCCATCGGCGTCGTATTCCACGTGCAAGTAGTCGTCAATTTTTTTCTTAAGCGCCGCAAATCCGGCGTCGTCGGAAATTTTTGAAATACGCTCAATATCTTTTAAAAACAAATGCCCGAGCTCGTGCACAATAGAGCTTTTATCGTGGCTTTTCATAAGCGTAATAATCGCCCTTTCGCTTTCAAAACTTATACGCGCCCGCGGCGTATTGACATTTCTACCGTTTTGAGGTATATTGTTACTGCCTCTGGTTAGTAACGGCGTAAAACCCGTATCTCTGCCGGAGGCTTTTGTTTTTATACCCGCAAAATTTAATCTTTCATCAGGCAGTATATCCGCTCTAAACTCAACATCAAACACTTTCCCGTCAGGCATTTCTATTTTATTGACATACACTTCTTGCCCTAATACTCCGGACCTGTCTGGCTCAATAAATCCGCGATATTTAGAGTTTTCAAAAATCTCTCTAAATTTAAGGTAAACATTTTTATTGGCTTGCTTGCGCCTATTTTTCAATTCACGCTTAACGCCGCTTTTGGTAACGCTTATATTTTGCCCCGTTTCCTTTATGGTAAAATCGCCTATAACGTCAAGATTATCTTCTATGTATCTAAACAAATCCCTTACATTTGAAAACTGCGGCAAGTTGCCTTCAATTTTTACAGGCTCAATATTATTAAGACTTTGTGATACCGCCTGATAGTAAGTTTCCTGTATGTTTATCAATGCCGGATCAAATACAACAAAATTTCTCCCCTTAGCATTGCCCGTTGAAAATTCATTACCCTTAATTCCATACTCGAGAAGTTTTAAACTAGACGCCTTATCGCTGCCTAAGGCGTTTTCTAGCGATGCGTAAAATTCTGCTCCGGCCATATTATCTTGTATTTTAAGTTCTGGTACTTCATTATTAATTCTTATAGCGGCATCTCTAACTTTTGCACTTTGCTGCGAAATAGTTTTATCCAACTGCAAGAACTCATCGCTATTTGGAATTTCTACACGATAAACTTGGCCGGACGATTCTTTAAACTCTATATTTTTTGCATGTTCTAATTTATTATAAATTGCTTTAACTTCTCTTTCGGTTAAACTGTCATCATATATACCTGAGATTAAATTTCTAGCTATATTCTGTCTAATCTTTTCAATATCATTTCCATATCTTGCGTACATTTCACGTAAAATATCTCTCTCAAAAGCATAATCAACTCTTTTGCCATCTATTGATATCTCATTTGTCTCAGTTATACTTTTTCTATACCACTCAGCTATCTCTTTTAACGAAGTAAAATAATGCCCCCAACCAAAAGCTGCTGCGCCTTCGCCTGTTCCAATAAAATCGTTGGAAAATCTATTAATTTTTTTTATTGCGCCGCCGTGAAAAGCAGTCTGATAATAAATGTTCGGATTCGCAACATCAAACGTCCCGCGGTTTTCAACGGATTTTATTTGATTGGGATAGAATGCAACAAAACTCCTACTTGGAGATTTTCCGTCCCCTCTTTTGTATTCATAGTCATCCAATGCAATTCCATCATATCCTTGCTCCATTAAATCATCTAAAAAAATTTTAGCAGCCAACTTATCGTTATCATTATTTTGTTCTGATAGATATTTAAGGTCTTCCATCAACTCTCTATTATCTGTTATGTATGGATTTTCTATATTTAAAAATACTTTTATACCTCCATTTTTAGCAGGGCTTAAATCCATATCAGAAAACCAAAATCCCAAATAACTACTAATAGCTCCTGTAGCACCAAGTTTTTTTCTACTAAATACTCTTATATGTTTTTCTTTTAACTCTATTGGTTTTCGTATATATGGAGCAGCAAACGCTCTATCTCCATATTTATTAGTTATTTTTTTATTCTCTTCCTCTAAAACTCTATATATTTCTTTTAACCTGTTCAAATGTTCAACATCTTTACCTTGTTTAACAATCTCTGCCCAGCCGCCAAGCTCTTTTTCTTCTTTATTTAATACATGAAGTTTTGCCATTCTATCCATTGACGCCTTGTTTATTTCCGCATTAATTTGCTCTCTATCATCTGTAAAATAATCGGGATTAGGAATAGATTCTGTGGAATCGCTGCTCATTGTTGTTGTGTGATAAACCACCAGCGGCTTATCTTCGTCGTCAACAACCTTACTATCTCCAAACCACTCTTTAAAATACGGGCTCTCAACGCCTTTTTCCCGCCATTGTTTAATAGCGTCTTGGGTTTGTCCTGCGGCTGCTCCCGCAGTAGCCGCAGACTGCTCATAAACCTCATACGCCGGTGCAGAGTAATCAACTTTGCTTCTTTGATTTTCAAGATTAGCCAATCTCTGCTGATTATCCGCAAGCAGTTTTGTAAGCCCTTCAACGTTCTCGCCCCTGTTTTGAGCTCTTTGCAAATCATACTGAATCTGCTCTATGCTGCGGCGCGCAGATTCTATATTTGAGTCCAGCTCCTCAACATTCTCATCGTTTGCAGATATCTCGTTGTATCTTTTAACAAGCCTTTGTGTCCGCTCGTCAAGCTTCTTAAAAGCTCTGCCTTCATAGTTATCTCCGTGATTGGCAACAGGAAAGACATAATGCACAGGAGTTTGAGGAGTTGTTGCTTCCTTCGCGGGAGCGTGAATTGAAATATACGTACTCCTTGACGGGGCATACCAATGTATTCTATAATAAATGCTGTAAAATATACTGTTGTCAAAATGTAAGGAAATATAAAATGAAATCAGACGAAATAAAAGAACTATTTACTAAATTTGAAAGCGTTGCAACCGAGGTTGGCGGGGTTGAGTGTTGGAGTGCGCGTGAATTGCAGGAATTATTGGGCTATTCAAAATGGGAAAATTTTGCATCGGTGTGCCCAACAGCCGGCCTCTTGCGGATTTTTTACCCACTGTAAGCATAAAAGCAAAAGATTTGGCCGCTGAGATGACTCATGTAAACGTTCAATCAAAAGATTTAAAGGGGATATCTCCTATAGAAACAGAACATGTAGATAATAACAAAGCTGTCCGAAAAATGTAGGGGTGTGATGGTACAGATTACGCGCATGCGTTTGGCCAAAACTAGTCCAAATGCTAGGCGCGGCGACGAAGCAATAGTGGGGTCTATTGATAGGAGTCGCAACAACGCAGTTGGGCTAGTTTTGGCCGAACCCCAAAGGTGCTGCGGCAGCTTTTTGGTAAATTTTGCTTTTCTTGCTTCGCAGATACGTCACTGTATCTTTGGCACAAAAAAAGCAAAATTTCCTCAAAAATCCTAGCAGCGCATGTGCATAATCTGTATCATCACACCCCAGAACGCGGAATTACTCCGGAGAATCTTCCTCCTGCGGAAGATGTTAAAAAAGTAGAACGCCGAATTAAAAGCGAAGATAAAAAGGCTCTTAAATTAAAAGGATGAATTTTTATGTCTAAGTTTTCTGCAGGGCAGAGGTTGGATGCGCTTAAAAGGTATTTTGGGCACAGCTCATTCCGCGGGGCGCAGGAGAGGGCGGTTGAGAGTATTTTGGGCGGGCGCGATACGCTTTGCGTTATGCCTACCGGAGCGGGGAAGTCTGTCTGCTTTCAGCTTCCGGCTATGCTGCTTGACGGAGTTACGTTTGTAATTTCGCCGCTCATATCTTTGATGAAAGACCAGATAGATTCGCTTTCCCAAAACGGCATACCTTGCGCGTACATCAACAGCTCTCTTACATTGTCTGAGCTGAAGGACGTTCTATCAAAGGCTGCCAAGGGCAGCTATAAACTTATTTATATTGCTCCGGAAAGGCTGGATAACGAGTGGTTTTTATCTTTTGCAAAATCTCTTAAAATTTCCATGATCGTGGTTGATGAAGCGCACTGCGTTTCTCAATGGGGTCAGGATTTCCGCGTAAGCTACACAAAAATTTCTGATTTTGTAGGGGGCATATCGCCCCGCCCGCGTGTTTCAGCTTTTACGGCTACTGCAACGCCGCGAGTCCGCGAAGATATAGTTAAAATGTTAAAGCTTCAAAATCCGGAAATCATAGTTGCGGGTTTTGACAGGGAAAATTTGAATTTTGAAGTGCGCAGGCCTGCCAAAAAGTTTGAGGAGCTTTGCTCATTTTTAAAGGAACGAAGTTCCCAGAGCGGAATTATTTATTGTTTGACAAGGAAAACCGTTGACGAGCTCAGCGAAAAGCTTAAAAATCTGGGCTTTAGCGCCGCGCCTTACCATGCCGGCCTTCCCACGGATGACAGGCATAAAAACCAGGAAGATTTTATTTTTGACCGCGTCCGCATAATAGTTGCGACAAATGCCTTTGGCATGGGAGTTAATAAGGCCAACGTGTCTTTTGTCGTGCATTACAATATGCCAAAAGACATAGAAAGTTATTATCAGGAAGCTGGCAGAGCAGGCAGAGACGGCAGCCCGGCTGACGCAGTCATTTTATACAGCGGTCAGGATATAAGGACAAATCTTTTTCTTATAAACGAAAGCAAAGATAAACAATATACGTCTGCCGAAGAAGAGATGTATTTAAAATCTTTGGAAAGAAAAAGATTGAAGGAAATGGATCTGTACTGCAACACCCACGAGTGCCTGAGGCACTACATATTAAAGTATTTCGGGGAAATACCGTCCGGCGAGTGTAAAAGCTGCGGGAACTGCAACTCTAAATCCGATATCAAAGATATCACGGTTTTATCACAGAAGATTTTATCTTGCGTTTTCAGAATGCGCGGAAATTTCGGCAAAAACACGGTGATTGACGTATTAAAAGGAAGCAAAAACGCGCGCGTTCAGAGATTTATGCTGGACAAGCTTTCAACTTACGGAATATGCAAAGAACACAGGACGGAAATTCATGATGCGATGACGTTTTTGCTGGTCAACGGCTTTTTAGAGATGACAAACGGGGAATTCCCGGTCATAAAGCTGGGCAGCCGCGCGGATGAGATATTAAAAGATAAAATGAAAGTCGAAATGAAGCTTTCTGCGCATAAACAAAAAGAGTCGCAAGCCGCAGACGAGCGTTCGGCAAAGATTACAGCCGCTAAAACAGCAAAAGCGCCATCCAACGCCGACATTGACCAAAAATTATTCGCAAATTTAAAAATCCTCAGGGCAAAACTTGCCGCCGCCCAAGGCCTTCCGGCCTACATAATTTTTCACGACAGCGCGCTGATAGATATGTGCGCCAAACTTCCCAAAACCAAAGAAGATTTTTCCAACATATCCGGCGTGGGCGCCCAAAAATTGGAAAGATACGGCGATGTGTTTATAGATGAGATAAAGAATTATGTAGGCAGCTTGTAAGCTCTAAAAACCTATGCTTGTCATCCCGGAAAGTCTTTGTCCGGGATCTGCCGTAAATCTTTGTCGACGACAAAAAACTGCGGATACCCACCAGACTAAGACATTCTGGTGCAGGGTTCTGAGGAATAATGTCTTTTAACAACTTTCCGGTATTGACAGACTTTAGGGGTTTTTAGTGTTGTTGCGGCCTCCGAGCCGCAATCTCGTCGTAAATTCTAGATTGCGGGTCAAGCCCGCAATGACAAAAACAGGAGTTTTTAGATAGACCCAATTAGGAATTAACTGCAAAACGGCAACTCTATCTCCGGGCATGTAACCCCTAACTGTCCATCAGCGAAAATATGAAATTTGTGAAATCTATTATGTTTCCGTTGACGCTTGCTTGTTCTAAACTTTGCATATATTCTTCTCTTCTGGCGACGGGGACAATAGTCCAGGGGTATCCTGCGGACGTAAACATAACGTTCATTAAAAACCGTCCCAAGCGCCCGTTGCCGTCCATGTAAGGATGAATATAAACAAAAAAGAAATGCCCTAAAACAGCTCTGACTCTTGCGTCAGGCTCTTTTTTTAGCAAATCAAATAAAACGGGCATAGCGTCGCGTACTGCCGTCGGGTTAAGCGGCGTATGCCAAGAAGAGCGGATATAGACTTGATGATTTCTGTAGCCTATCAAATCCGAAGGTTTTAATAATCCTGCGGATACGGTTTGAGAAAAAAGCTCTTTATACCAAATATGATGTTCGTTAGCGGCAATTTCGCCCGCGTTTTTGCCTTGCAATATTTTCTTAATACTTTTTTTAACGGCTTGAAATGTTTGCCAATATCCGCGGGCAGCCATAGCGTCGCGCTGCTTGGCGTCGTCTTTATTTAAAGCGGGATCAAATTTCCCGGTTTTAACTTTCTCTACTAATTCGTCGGAAACATTGTATCCTTCTATGGATAAAGAATTATAAGCATCGGCTTTATATTTTTCATCTATATCTTTAAAACACTCTTCAACGGTTAATTTTTTTGGTTTTATATCGGCAAAAATTTCAAGCACGTTTTTTCGCATGTTTTCCCACATCAATTTTAGCCTTGCGGCATACGGAGATTGTGAACGGGAATAAGTCAATTTGTAATCGTCAATAAACGGGTTTTCTTCCTGTATATTATAACCGAAACTTTTCATGGTTTTTATAATTGTTTCGGCATCTTTTTGCCGTCCTATGGCGCGAAATGCTCCGGCAAGCCTGCCGGCTTTTACGGTTTGCCCTTTGTCAGCCAAAATTCCTAATATATCCGAAATATCATCTATTTGCGACAAACAAACTTTTACGGACACGGGGTCGGTCTTAAAAAAATCCGCATTGCACTCAATAAGCGCTTCATTGATTGTATATAAATTGAGACCGAAAGAATTTTCTTTGTAAAAAGGGTTTGCTATTTTAGCTTTGAAGTATAAAATCGAGGTGTCGTGTATGAGTTCCAATAAATTGCCTGTAGAGTTAAGCGTTCGGATAATCACTTGTTTTGGCGTTTTTGTATTTGCGCCGTAAAAAGACAACGATTGCTCTGCCGACAAGCACCAATCATTTCCAAAACGGGAATTTGCGTATTTTGCTATAAAAAACCAAAATGACGCAAACCAGCTTGTTGTATCACCCGGATTTTCGGCAGGGTTAGATAATATGTACCAGCTTTTTATGACTTCTTTCAAAAATCCGTTTTTTACCAGTCTTTCCAAATGCGCCCGAGACAAATCCGAAGTATTAACAACGGCAACACCGCTTCTGATTTGAAAGCCCTGCAGTTTTTTTAAAGAATCCGCTAATTTTTCATGAATGGCAGCCATAAGTTATACTCTTTTTATGCGTTTAATTTTTACTATTGTTTCGCGTATAAGTCTTGCTATTGTTTGGTGTAATTGTATAAACTTGATTTATGTTTGTCAATTCAGCGTTTTTGTTCTGTCGTTTTTGTTTTTTATTACGAATATAATATAATAATACGACACTCTTTATTTATTACAGAGGCATTATGAGTACACAGTACAGGGGACAAAGTCCCCACAGCACAGGGAACAAGGTTCCCACAGCACAGCACAGCACAGCACAGCACAGCACAGCACAGCACAGCACTACTAATAACTAACCCTGCCTTAAACGCGTCGTTTATAAAATTAAAAAATTTAAACTGCTGTCTTCGGACAGCGGTTTTTTCTTTTTTGCCGGAAATCTTGTTGTCATTGCAAAAAAAAAGAGCGAAGCTCATTGACGCGGCAATCCGCAAAGCTGTAAAAGAAAAAACGGTTTTACCGTCTTAGATTGTTTCGACAGCTTTGCTGTCCGGCAGACAGATAAAAAAAGGAGAAAAAACGTATGAGCAAAACACCATTGAGGAAAGTATTTTCTTTGTTAGTCGCAGCATTGTTTTTAGCAAGTTCGGCTTTTGCAGGGCAGAACATCGTCATTGACGGAACTGTAAGCGATAATATTTACGGCAACGGTACGCTGCCAAACGGCGCGGAGCCGGCAGGCGGATTTCCCGCCAATGCTGACGGCAACAGCGTCACCGTGAGCAGCGGCGCCGTCGTGATCTGGGGTTATGATCTCTTTGGCGGATATGCCGAAAGCGCCTCAGGTTCAGCTGCCGCCGACGGCAACAGCGTTGCTGCTAATATCGGCGCAAAGATAGAAGGGGGCAGTCTTACCGGCGGATATGCCTATGCTAAAGGCTCGAATTC
>Ga0209629_10002271_pt1 | contig 12942 bp, 5 predicted proteins | sample TergutCu122P5_FD_187286 | JGI IMG/M metagenome (GOLD analysis project Ga0209629, IMG submission 187286) | Cubitermes ugandensis P5 segment gut microbial communities from Kakamega Forest, Kenya - Cu122 P5 (SPAdes) (version 2) | ecosystem: Host-associated > Arthropoda: Insects > Digestive system >... | reverse complement strand
CCAACATTTGCTCAGCAGCATAAACATAGCCACCACAGCGAGGGCAACCCTCACCTTCCGGGGCCTTAGCGATGGCCTTCGGTTCCTGAACAGCATGGTTCACCACCACACTGAAATATAAAATAACACATTACATTTTTCAACATGTCAAAGTCACTCTACTCATAATGCAAACCTGAATCAGTTCATTCTTATGTAATAAATTCTTTCACAGTAAGTAGTTGCATGTTAAACAAAGCCAAAAATATCTCATGTAGAGATAACAAAAACATAGCTCTGTTAAAGCTGAAGTACAATAACAATTCCTAAAATGACAATAAAATTGGCTAACATAAAAAATTTAGAACTTATTAATGAAAAATTTATTTTAGTGATGTACTTGCATTTGATTTGTAGACAGTCTCAAAATTTAAATTTAACAAGCATTTCTTGTGGTTATTTATTAAATCTAATTTTACATTAGAAAAACGTAAGCAAAAGTAGTATAAAAATCTCTTAGTAACTAGAAGCATTAAAATACATGTAGCTGAATGTTATATGCAGCACTGTTGTGTGTCTGTAGTATTAATATTATTAGTTGTACTATTGCATCTGAAAAATGTCAGCTATATGACATGGATTAACAACACGTAAAAATAAGTCATTAAACTAATAATTATCTGTTATGTGATGAAGTCTCAACCTGAAACAAAACAGAAAGACAGGAACCCAAAACAGGAAGTATATAATGCAAATCTGTCAACAGAACCAAAATAAGGTATTTACTTTTTCACTCCATTAGCCAAAATATACAGAATTTAAAAGAAAAAAATTACAAATAACTTTTAGTTGCAATTTAAGTATTCATTATGCACCAGTACCTCCATGAAGCGGGAATAAAAATCTATGCCCTGATGAGGAAACTGAACTTTGTACATCTACACAGACCTGTTTTGGAGTTCCTGGAAGAAAGACCAATGGAGGTAAGCAATGGGAAAAGGTTGAGCTTGAAGTAATAGCTCTGGCATCCACAGGGGTGCAGGATTAAACATACATGAATGTCCAGATTCCCGGAGCGTGTCTTTTCTTTAATCTCCTTTGTTCTCAATAACTATATATCCCCTTTTAACTAATTTTATTTTTGCATTAAAACAGACTGCTATATTGTAGAGGGCACTTTCCTTATCCCATTACTTTTACCAGCATGGGTCTGGGTCAAAACATTCACGTCAAAGAGTTAACAAAAGCAGGCCTGTAACATTTCACAGTCACTGTTGCATTCGAGTATATGGTGTGCAACACTTAATGGATTAATATCTTAGTACCAAGTGCCTACAACATCAAATGTCAAAGCTAAATAAAAATAAACAAAAACTATTAAATTACTGCTGACTGAAATACACTAAAATTACTTTGAATTACATTTTAGCAAAACTAAAACTTCAGTGTCAACGTTCTCCAGTTTAGCTTTAAGTAATTTCTAAATTCCTTACGGGTTAGATAAATGTATCTCTTTGTCCTTGCTGTCTGGTACCAGAGCTCTTCTCTGTCATTACACAACATGAGATTGTCACCATTTTGTAAAACATAAATTTTAAAATGTACAATAAAAAGTGGGAATAATGTAATATCATCCTCATCTTTAAAACCTTTCACACATGCAATTCAGTTTGCATAATATAATTTAATGACTCCACCCATTCTTTTGTTCATGTTACTACACACACATCTGATTCCCCTCTTATGATTTAATGAAACAGCAAACTATAGACAGAGTCATTAAAACAGCTATCAGTTTTTGTTACTGGAACAATTCTCTGTATGAAATCTCTCATAAATTCTTGCATCAGATGGCATTAATTGTTGCAAGGAATAAATACTGTTCTTTCTATTAAATGTGATTCAATTTAACTTTATATTCCTTGGAGGGTATTTAGTAATTGTAATTGTAATTTATTTGCTGTCCATAAATCCAATTTAGGATACAATCCTGTGGATGTAGACATTGTCATAAATATACCATCTAACATAGTATTCATAGAGTCATAATAATTTGGGCTACAATTGAAATACTATAATAAAATACTTAAAACCTAGTGTCAATTCACTTTTCATTGTTAAATAATATAATAGAGTACTTAGATCCTAATTTGCAATTTTCATTGTTAATTAAAATATCTCTTATGATTAAAATACTCATCACTATTATAAAAGGAATTTGTAAGTAGATAACTCTTCAAAGCATTCCGAAATGACATTGGCTTATTAGCCAGATCTTTGATATCATGGGGAAGGTTGTTAAAGATTTTTATAGCTGAAAAGTACACCCCCTTTTGGAACTGTGTTTAGTGTTTAGTCCACAGTAAAATATGCAGAAACTGTAAATGAAGCACAAATCAGTTTCTGCATATCAAAACATGATAATGATTACTAAAGTGTAATGACATGGTTTAGCCTTTCACTCTACTGATATTCAATGCATCCCATTCAATTATTTGTATTCTAACAACATGTTCATTCATACATTCATTCATTCATTCATCCATAATGCATACTGTTAATCCACACAAGGTCAATCAAACCTATAGGATATAGAACTTGTCACAATATCAATCATTACCTCGAAGTTGTTTTATGCAGGCTGAGTGCCTTCAAGTCATGAAAAATGCCAAAATTAATATAAATAATGCATATACAAACAAACAGCTATAAGAAAACTGTGATTATTTGAATATGCAGTATAAACAGCTGGTTGTTTGTTATTCTGTCTGAGGTAGGAAATGGATATTTATGTATTGTATGGAAGAATTTTCAAGCTTAAATGGTTAACTTTCTAATGGAAAACAGCATAGCACAAGCTTTGCAAAACAACACAATATCTTGCGGTTGGGTTCCTTCCAGTTGCAGTTTAGTCCAGTCTACAATCATCCACCTCTTTGTGCACAATTCTAATATTACCTTCCCTTCACCACCCTGTAAATCCAAATGGTTGCTTTTCAATATATTTCCCCACAAAGCTTTGTATGTGTTTCTTGCTTTTTACCACACAAAGTACGTGTTGAGCCTATGGTAATGCCAGTGCTTTGGGAGCAAAATGTAGTAAATGACAGTTTCATTCATAGTATGTGTGTAATTCACTCCATTCTCCATGCAGTTTTTTTTTTTTTATATTTGGCACTTGCAACTTGTGTATTTTTCTCAGGGAAAGAAATAGTTTCATGGCCATGGAAGAAACTTGTCTTACCATTGTGTATGAAATCAAAAGTGTGGGTATTTTTTCAAAAGACAAACTCTACTGCCATGATATGAAGCCAGGGAAATTCTATCCTAAGCCAGCAATATATTAATCTGTAGCTATGGCAATATTAAAAAATATAAAAATCTTTTCATTAAAACCTTGCCTGTTTCAAAAACAAAAATACATTATCATACATAAACTAAAGTTAGAACTTAAAATACGTTAAAATTCCTTGATGGTGAAAGGAAAACCATCAACTTATAAAATAGATTCAGTAATCACTCCCTATGAAAAAAATAACATTAATATATGACTTCACTTTCATTTTAAAAAAACACAAGAGATACATTTTCAACCAAACATATTAAAAATGAGCATCTGTGCTGTAAATCTCCCATGAGACAGAAATCCATTCTGCAGACACATACATTTCTGCTAAGTGTTGCACAACCAGAATTTTAAACATGAAAGCAAGAGAAGCATATGTTGCTGCATACTGATTGATAAGTGAGCAGTGTATCTAGATTATGGTTACTTTTAGCAGGAGTGAGATATTGTAGTACAGTACATTTTTCACATGCATGCACATTTTATGAACTGTTAACAAACATCCTCAGTTGCAGTTAAACTGTTTTGATAAATCTCACCCGTTTTTAGTCCTTGAATTCTTATCAGCTTTCAATGAAGCCTCGTAACACATGATGCCCACTTAAAGTTTCCTTTCTATTGAAAGTGTAAGGTAGCCTCTCCCTGTTTCTATAGAAATTCTTGTGGTATTAGGTTGGTTGCCTATACTATGAAGCGTACGTCATTTTACCGTAGTGTGTAGCATTAGTTTTTATGGATGCATTCTAATCCAAACACTCCACTAATTCAAAGGTACAAGTGTTTGTTGCGATATTCAAAATAGAAAATTTGGATCTCCATAAAAATACTGGTGTGTATGAGACGTTTCTTCATAGATTACACCTGCTTATAATGCATAGTTATTTTATATCAGTGTAAATGTTCGATACTGTGAAGCCGCGACCAGGATAGCGTAGTCGGTATACCAACTCGCTACCGGCTGGACGGTCGGGGGATCGAAACCCAGTGGAGACGACATTTTCCGCATCTGTCCAGGCCGGCCCTTGGGGCTCATCCAGCTTCCTGTACAATGGGTACGGGATCTCTTTCCCCGTGGTAAAGCGGCCGGGGCGTGGCGTTGACCACCCACCCCATTTAGCGCCGAGATCTTGAGAAGCCTAATAAATTACCAGTGGTTGATATCTTAAGTTCATTGCATCATACAGTGATTCCTTGCTATGTAATAAACAATAAATGAAGTATAATTATTGCAGTTTTCCTTCATACGAACCAGAAAAGTAAAGTAGAAACAATGTTGTATCCAACCAGAAATTTAATTTTGCGCAATTTCAAATCTACGTCATTTATGACCTGTGAAGTCTACTAACGCCAATGAACAAAACGTGATTCTAAAAGTCACGGCCCATAGGTGAAGTATACGCTAATAAATTTTTATGTATACAGTGCCATTACTGACCGAATTTCATTGTGGAGAGAAACTTTGTTCCAAATCAACTCTTAACCCCAAAAACATACTCTTTAAAAAATTAGTGTAGAAAGTACATACATGTTAAAAATTTGTCACAGTAAGGAATGGGTGACTTAGAACGTGTACAATGATTTCTTTGGTACTGTCGTCTGAAATGGAATTACTGTACCAGCTCTAGGTGATAGACGAATCCACAGCATTGATGAAATGATAGCTGGCCCGACTCTTTATCCACCACGAATTCCAATTCATCTACCTGGGATTGCACCCAGTTCTGCATGGTAAGAATCTAGCGACCTAAGCGCATGAGCTGTGGCAGTAATAGTACTTAATGACTTATTTCTAATAAGATGAAATATGAGTTTCTTTATTACATCCCTTTAGTACGTCAATTTCTTTGTGATGTTGAGACACTCAAACTGAGTATTACAATTCCAGATTTTAAAATACTGCGCATGAAAACCAAATGTAACCATTATTGTTTACAGAAAGGAATCACTGAGCAAATGACGTACTGGTCCAGCTTCTAACAGTGACGTGTTTCACGTGCCGGGAGGTTAGAATCCGTTTTAGTAAGTAGAAACGAACCTAGGCACTGTATCTTGAGAAGTATCTTGTAATGTATTTCACACCAAATTCGATATAAATGTGATTGATAGGAAGGCAGGGGAGCATTTATGCAAGGACTTAAGGTATTATGTATACGTAGATACCTGGCTCTGTTTCTCCATGCTTCAGCCCAGACTGAGCTAGAATTTACTTAAAAGTGATTTTAGATGTGTATGAAGGTTGAGATCAAAAAGGTCCTATTTTCAGCATTTGTTGAGTCAGAAATATTGCCAGTTCTAAATTATATATTCAGCTCAACTGAGCCAAAACATGAAAACAGCCCTCTCTTTTCTTAATTAATTTTTATTAGATTCTTTCCATTATGTTTTACAGAATGATGTGACATCCTCACATATAAATAGTAAAGTTTTATATGGTATGGAATTAGAAATGATTCGAAGCACATTGTACTACTAAAATGTTGGAGTTGACCAGAATAATAAATACATAAAAGAAAACTGTGGTGAAATTTACTTGAAACCATTAAAAAAATAATTCTCTACAGAGTACATGTCTCTTTTTTTTTATAACAAAACATAGTTTTGTACGTCAAGTGTGGCTATGACTGGTTGTACCTAACGACAAGAGACAAGGTTTTGGAACAGAATGACTTGTCAAAGTCTATACCAATGAATAAGTGGTAAAGAGGGAACATTGTTAGTATGAGGCTTACTAGTAATGGGAATTGATCAAGCGTTTCAAGGAATTATAATCTCTTGCCGTTCATGTTTGTATGTCCTCTGGAGAAGCCAAAACATATTTCTGTAGATGAGGCCAAGCATATGTCAGAATTCTGCAGGGTTTGCACTTCTTGTGGCTAGCTTTTAGCTAATAATTGACATTATGTCATGCCTGTGTAAGAATGAATATTGTATGGCAATACAGCATTAGTTGAGAAAATGTGTTTTTTTAAAGGGCCATACATTTCATGTAAAAATGCAGAAAACCCCCCACAAGAATATCAGTAACATTGATATTATGGGAATGTTTTTCTCATTGGTATTGGTTACCAAACTTTTCAGTTAATTTTGTTGTATTTTGTATGGTTTTGGACACACAGATAGTGTTAAAAAATTGCATAACACTAAGGGCCACATTTAAAGAAAATCAGCAGCAACAATACCCAACTTGAAAATATATTTTACTCTAGTTTGGAAACCATTCTACCACAAAAGGAAGCGCTTGATCATGCTAAAAAAATAAAAAAAACAAATTAAAGTTGCATGTGAAATTGCTTTCATGTTAAGAGATAATAGGTGTGGGGGTATTTGTGGTTGTGAATGTGTGTTAGTGTATCATGTGTGTATGTGTACTTTTTGTGTTTGTGTGAGTGTGGCCTTTGCTCGTGATGACCAAACTGATGGACGATGTGACACAAGATGGTGGCAAGCTCCATAGAACAACCGTCGCCACATGTGCCACCACGTACATGTTTTTCGTATGAGACAGACTGGGGGAGCAGGGCTTGTCGCTTGCACACGTGGGCGGGCCAATGGGCAGGACACTTAGTTGCTGTATGTGAGAAGAAACAGAGGTGCAAACACCTCAGTGAGAGCATGTAGTACACACCACAACTCACAAGACTCAGACTTGCTTGAATAGGGGTAAAATATCAACAGTTCATTCCTCTGCATGTACAGAACAAAGAGCACAAAAAGCTTCAATTTAAAAAAATAGACGAGAACAAATTAAAAAATAAACTTATATGTGACATTTAAAACAATTAGACATCGTAGGAGTGAATGAAATGTCTGAATTTCAAAACCCTGTGAAGTACTAATTGTACAGTAGTTTAAGGTACTGAACATGGTAAGGTGACATTCTTCATTCTTGAAAATCTGTGCTCAGATCTCACTTACAGTGTGGATATTTGTAAATTTCATATTATCCTCTTTCTGTTACTTGGAATAGAACCTAAGAATGCAGTTCTTTAACAGGAATCATATTTGTTGTAAGTTATTTGTGCGAAGAAAAGCTACTGACATGTCTGCTTTTTGTTGCATCATTTACTTGTAATTCCTGGATTCATTTTTGGATACAGATAGAAGTTTTGTTTGGTGGAACCTTTCTAGGGCATACGAATTGTGGTGTTTACAGTTGTGGAAAGTATATTGATCTTCCAGACCCTTCACTCAGTAGTCTCACAGGTAGTTCCATCATTTCAAAGCAAGTTTCTCACTTCTATCCTGAAGACAGAGGTAGCAGGTTTTGCTGAAACACTGATAACTACCTATGCAACTACACTGTGTCTTGCCTGAAAAATTCAATCCGAAGCTTATGAAATCCTAGTAACAAATTATAAATCTGGTATATCGATGAGTATGATTTACTCAAAGTCTTTACATAAAATCAGGCATTTTATCTTGTTAAATATTGAGCATATGAAACATGTTTTAAACAAAAGTTATGGCCTTTAACTGGATGATTGTTTTATACTTCATACTCATTCTGTCCATATTGAGCCGCTGTTGAAAAAGTGGCTAAATTTGACCATAATGTTCATGGTATAAAAATAAATCCAAGATTTTAAGAAATGTGTAGTATGACATTGAGAATAGATAGTTTAGGATGCAATTCTGTAGACTTTCACACTTTACAAAGAGGACAAAGATAAAAGTTACTAATTCTCTGACAATAGAACCCACAAACAACACTGCTTATCCTGCAGCCCTCCATTAGATGAGATAACATGCCCAGTCAGTCCACAATTCAAGACTTATTTATCATCTCATATCCTCCAGTTTCATACTATTATCAATCAGAATTATATACCTCATCCCCTACATGAGCAATCCATCATAATATCCATGGTTTCACCACTGGTCCATACAAACCATTAAGTTTCTTTGATGTAACACCCTACATTTTGTACTTCATAAAATGAAATATCCATGTATGCTTTTTGATCAAACACACACAAGTATAGTTTATGTTATTCCACGATAATAAGAGACAGTGTATCAGAATGCTGTAAAACAATTTGTGAAATTATTGTTTATTAATAGTCATCTCAATCTTTTGGAATAGTATAAGTTTCTGCTATAAATGATAACTTTCATTTCATGAATTTGTTTTTTGTGATTTCATTTAGTGTCTCATGTGATTTTGCTTTGATCTGACAGTATTTAATGTAGAAACGTTTTGGACAGATGCATATGAACTGTGATATAAAGGAATTTGCTGTAATCTACAGCTGTTTCACAGTCTCACTATTATATATTTATTGTTCATATGTTTTAACTGAATCCACTGTTTTGTATCTATTAGAAGAATATTGTTGTCTCACAGATGATGTTTTGCAGTCAGGTAGAAATTAGCTTGTGTTTTGGAGGAACCCACGGCCATCATCTTTTGAAGATCAGGGTGGTTGGTTCCTCTGAATTTTCGGCAAATGCCTACCAGGCTACATGACCTCATGTCCCAAAAAACTGCACCCTTCATAGTCATCTCCTTGAGAACCTCAAATCTCGTTTTCATTTTCTAGTTTTGTGTAAATTTAACCGTGTCCTACGATGTGATAAAATGTTAGAATATTTAATAAATACAAATATCCACTTTTGGGGTGGGCTCAAAACGCCATTCATAATCATAAATAGTAAACTGAACAAAGTGAAATTATAATTGTCTAAAAATTTAAACAATTATTTTCTTAAAATTTACTGACAAATGCAAAGTTTTACTGTTGATTGATTGCAGGATGCTTTTAACTGACCAAGCAAGAAACAGGAATAAAATACAATCAGATATTTACATAATGTTGGAAAGATATGTAATATAAATATCAGACAGGTTAGCTCAGTTACATCTGGCATGTATCTGTTCACTACTCTGGAGTAGGTCTGTGTGAATTTACTTGTCTGTTATTTATGTGGAGGAAAATTAAAAGGAACATAAAGTTGCTGGGAGATCATAGTTTGTTTCTTGTAAATTACATTAAGTGCAGAAGTTGTGGTAATGTGTCAGATTTTCAGCTGAGTTTGCTAGTGCTTTAACCATCTCATCTTTGTAGCCTACAAGTACTAACTGACTTTTGGTCTGTATAATTTAGTCATTCAGTTATTTTTCAATGCTCTGTCAGTTGTTTAGGCCACATAGCAGCAAATGAAATACATCTCATTAATTATGACTGAAGAATCAGAAAGGGTGAGGGAGCAGCTGTGACCTATTTTAAGGCATGCTTCTGAAATTAGCCTGATGGGAATTGTAAATATCTGACACCATAATCTCTGTAGCACATTCCCAGCCAGTATTCAAACTTCATACCACGTCAATGGAAATATAACATCTTGCCACTGTGTCAACACAGTTGGCTGTGCAAATTGAACAGTACATTTAACAGTATTATGCTAATATTAAATTAATTTTGGTAATCATTATATACAAGATAACTGTGTGCAGAATATTTACGATGTTAAGAGCAGTACTGTACAAACAATTTTTGTTGTTCTCATAACAGGTTATAGGACCAGATCCACTATTCGCAATTAGTGCTCCTGAACAGTTGATACTGTCCAAAGGGGCTAATGAATCAGAGCTGTTGATTTTTAGTGATATTATTTGTATGCAGTATCTTCACTTTTTAAGTTCACACATGTGTCTACAAGTGTATTTGCTTGGTCAGTATCTGGATTTGGGGTAAAGTGCAAAGGTATACATGCCAACAAGATATGAAAGTACAGGATTCAGCTTTTTGGTTGCCTTAAAGACTACACAGACTCATTGCTGTTTTTGCACCAGACAGTATAGAGAAACATGTGTTGATGTCCCATTTAGAGAGGTTCCAAGAAGTCCTTGTTAGTATTATCTTGTTGCTAGTATGTACAAACATTCAGAAGAATGTTTCAGTTTCAATTTCAGAAAACTAAATAGGAAATTAAGGTGAATAATGTAAGTTCTGAATAAAAAAAATAAATCTTTCAGTTATAGCTGTAAGTAACATAAACTTTCCAGAACTTCTTGAATCTCTGTATTATGCTTCCAAAATTTACTTTCAAATTCCTTCCTTCCTTCACAATCACATGTGTCAAACAATTAAAGCATAATTATATACAGAACTGTACACACACATTTCATTGACCACTTCAAGAGGTTTAAGGATACATGTTTAAAGAGGCAAAGGATAATAATAATGAGGACTGGAAATGAAGTTAGTTTGGTTGCAGATAGTGAAATGAATTAAAATGTAATGTAATGTCACGCAATAAAGGGGCAGAGCGATACTACACAATTATTTTGCAGACAGTAGTGCAAATGTTAGAACAATGAAGATAAGGAAACGCCCTCTTACATAAGTTTTCTGAAAGGAAATATTTAGAACTTATATTCCACATCCCCAAATCATATTAGAGCAGGCTAGAAAAGAACAGAGCCTGAAATATAAATTGTTTGTTACAATATTTCTGATTATATATAACTGTTGAATTAAAGCTAATCACCAGCATATAAGAAGAGGAGGAATCTACAAATTTTATATGGTATTGGCAATTCAGTTATAAAATATAAATTTTACATCTTCTAAAGAGCTATACCTAAGAAACACATAACATGTCCATACTGAAAAGTAGGAAATTATAGCTTGCATCCAAGAAAAATCACTCCCTTTTGGTGAAAGAAGATTCTGTTGATAAAGAACCAATGTGCAATAACTGGTTAAGTTTCATAAATGAAAGTTAGGAAATAAAATCAACATGATCAGGCTTAAATTGCCTACCGTTAGGAATGTGCATATCACACTATACAGCAGTATCATTAGAATCTCCTTCAGTAATGTAGGTATTAACTACTGAATACATCGTTATGTAATAATTAAATGACAGTATATGTTCACACTGCAATGATTACGTCAGAATAAGAACAAAAGTTTGGAACATTGATAACAATTCTGTTAGAAAGAAATATGTTACCTAATACAGTTTTACATTGGCTTTTGAGATGCAGCGTAGACAGTGGACCTAAAACCCCAGAAAATGTGTAAACTATGAGAGGAGATTGGACATTTTTCCCTGCTTCTGAGAAGACTCCTTTCCCCCTATATTAGCGCACCCTTCTCACCCTTCTTCTTGCCGTCATCTTACAGTTTACACTGTTGTCAAAATACACAATGGACTTAGTAATTTTGCAGTGCATAGTGAAAAACGAACACAGTCTGGCAACTCAGTTTACCCACACAATACTGTCACTTATTGGTGAAGGGGTGCAGGGGTGGATTTGTCCATCTGCCAAAATGAACACAGAGCACTGACCTCTTATTGCAGGTTTTAGCTATGTTGCTCCTACTGTAGTACTGTCTGTGTGTGTATGAACATGTGAATGTTCAGTGTCGTGGCTGTTATTGGAATGGCACCTACAGTGAAAAGATGGCTGATCTTCTCTGTTTGATCAGTTTAATGATATTTTAGTGGTCTAGGTTTTGTTCCTGTGGTTTCCAAATGGAAAACTCTGTGAAAATCTAGATTTTATATACAGGTGCATGAAGTTTTACATCTCCTCGATGTATAATATTTTGTCACTTCTTTTACTGTATTCTTATCTGAAATTACAATAAACACAAATACTTTCATTTAAAAAAAAAGTCTTCAATTTTCTTTAATGCTGGGATTTTAGAGGTGAGTTTAAACTATTGCTGAGATCGTTATGCATTTCTTAAACAGTCTGAAAATATCTGAGGTTCAACTCCATGACTGGATGAATATTTTGAACTCAAAATTACAGCACAATATTAACTAGATTATACTTTTTTTTTTTTCTAGCAGAGATTCAGTAGCTTGTACAATTGTTTTAATAGGGCCAACTAAAATATAATTTCATTTACATTTTCTAGCCCATCAAATGTCATTTTTAAAAAGCAATTAAAAGTTATCCTGAATGCTGAATTTGGAACTTACATAATGTTTTACATGGGGCTTTATACAGCATTGTGCATGAGTGTCATTGATCCAGTGCCTTAAATAAAGCTCATTTTAACAGAAACAATTGTGGGTACTCAATCAGAAGAGATGCAACAGAAAGCTGTTACTGAATTAGAAAAATTCTGCAATTACAAAGTTACAGCATTGGCAGATTGGCTGTTTCCATATGCAGAATGTTGCACGACTGCAGATAAATACTTCATGATCTTAATCTTGAGGTTGCTCACAGTTGGAACACTGATATGAACATGATTTGATTGTCAGTAACTTTATAGATTGTACAGCCAGCTTGCAATAAAAGTTTTAAATAACCACTGTGAGTTTGGATACACATTCTCACTTATTTTCATGTAGAATCTATCACTATATATGAAAGAGAGTAATTTTTGCATCTTGCAGCACCTGAAATTTCATCCAGTAGTTCACGTCCTATGTCTGCTTTACTTCAGTAGTTCATGTCTTATGTCTGCTTTACTTCAGTAGTTCACGTCTTATGTCTGCTTTACTTCAGTAGTTCATGTCTTATTCAGTAGTTCATGTCTTATGTCTGCTTTACTTCAGTAGTTCACATCTTATGTCTGCTTTACTTCAGTAGTTCATGTCTTATGTCTGCTTTACTTCAGTAGTTCACGTCTTATGTCTGCTTTCTTCAG
>Ga0209629_10002270_pt1 | contig 12943 bp, 9 predicted proteins | sample TergutCu122P5_FD_187286 | JGI IMG/M metagenome (GOLD analysis project Ga0209629, IMG submission 187286) | Cubitermes ugandensis P5 segment gut microbial communities from Kakamega Forest, Kenya - Cu122 P5 (SPAdes) (version 2) | ecosystem: Host-associated > Arthropoda: Insects > Digestive system >... | reverse complement strand
TTTCAAATCCGCGCCCGCGATCCGGGTCCCGTCGGCCAGCGTCATCATCCCGTCGGCCGCCAGCACATCCATCAGATAATCGTCGTATTCTTTTTCGTTTTGCAGATACGCCTGCTGCTTGCCCCGGCTGACGCGGTACAGCGGCGGTTTCGCGACATAGACGTACCCGCGGTCGATCGCGGACGGCATGTGCCGGTAAAAGAACGTCAGCAACAGCGTCTGAATATGCGCGCCGTCGACGTCGGCATCGGTCATGATGATCACCTTGTGATACCGCATTTTTTCGACATCGAAATCGTCCGCCCCGATGCCGGCGCCCAATGCAGAGATCAACGTGCCGATGGTTTCCGAGGACAGCATGCGGTCGAACCGCACGCGTTCGACATTCAGAATTTTTCCGCGCAGCGGCAAAATCGCCTGAAACTTTCTGTCGCGGCCCTGTTTCGCGGTGCCGCCGGCCGAATCCCCCTCAACAATAAACAGTTCGCAATTCGCGGGTTCCTTGTCCGAACACTGGGCCAGCTTTCCGGAAATGACATTCAAATCCGGCCCGTTTTTCTTGCGCGATAATTCGCGCGCCTTTCTCGCCGCCTCGCGCGCGGTCGCCGCCTCGATAATCTTATCGATAATCTGTTTTCCAATCGCCGGATTTTCATCCAAAAATTCATACAGCAAATCGGACACCGTCGATTCCACCAACGGCCGCACTTCGCTGGACACCAATTTATCCTTGGTCTGGGACGAAAACTTTGGGTCGGGGATTTTCACCGAAATGATATTGGTCAGCCCTTCGCGGAAATCTTCGCCCGACAATTGAATGTCTTTTTTCGTATTCTTTTCCGCGATGTATTTGTTCAGCGCGCGCGTCAGCCCCGCCCGGAATCCGGCCAGATGCGTGCCGCCGTCGCGGTTCGGAATATTGTTGGTAAAGGCCAGCGACGTTTCGTTATACGCCGTCGTCCATTCCAACACGACCTCGATATACGTCTCATCAATCTGTTTGACGATATGAATCGGCGCCGGGGTTAATTTTTCTTTGGATTTATCCAGGTACGCCGCAAACCCCTTTAACCCGTCGGTCGAATGAAATTCGCGGGTTGCGGGCGGATTGGTCCGCAGATCTTCCAAAATGATTTTCACATTCGCGTTCAGATACGATTGTTCGCGCAGCCACGTTTCCAACGTGTCGAACGAAAATTCGACGGCCGTGAATGTCGTCGGACTGGGCAGAAACGTCACCTCGGTCCCGTGTTTGTCGCCCGCGTTTTCGGACAGGATGACCAATCCCCCGTCCGGCACGCCGTCCTTGAACTTCATCATCACTTCCTTGCCGTCGCGCCAGACGCGCACCTCTAACCATGTCGACAAGGCATTCACGACCGACACGCCGACGCCATGCAGGCCGCCGGAAACCTTGTACGCGCCGGATGTTTCATTGTCGAATTTTCCGCCGGCGTGCAGTTCGCACATGATGAGTTCCAGCGCGCTGCGCCCCTCGGCATGATTGATTTCGAACGGCATCCCGCGGCCGTTGTCGCGGATCGTCGCCGATCCGTCGGGGTTCAGCGATACGTACACGCTGTCGGCGTAACCCGCCATCGCTTCGTCGATACTGTTGTTCACGACCTCGTAAATCATGTGGTGCAGACCGGTGTAATCGCCCACGTCGCCGATATACATGCCGGGGCGTTTTTTGACGGCTTCCAGCCCCTTTAAAACCTTGATCGAATCGGCGGAATATTCGTTTGTCACAGCCATAATTTTTATCCTTTTTTAAGTTCGTAATTTCACCCGGAAAATATAGCAAAAACGCCCGAATTTAGCAAGGAAAAAAGGGGCAAAAAATGAATAAAAAAACCAAACAAAATCCGCGCTTTGCGCGGATCAAAAAACAGATCATTTTCATCAATTGTGCCGACTGGTCGTAAAAAATGACCCGACGTGTATTAGACATACACGAGGGTCGGCCGACGCCGCCAATGCGGTTTCGGATAAGGTAATCAATTTTTTTAAGATAACGCCGCCGTAATCTGATCCTGCATTTGGAACGTTCCAAACACGACCCAGGCAATGACGGCGGAGACCAAAATGATGCCGAAAGAGTTCATAAAATTGGACAGGTCTTCCATCCGGCGGACGCTGCTATCCAGATAATCGCTGGCGATTTTCGCCAGATTCTGATCGAATCCGGTCATATCCGCATAGATGGCCAGATCGCCGATGATCTCGTCATTCGGAAAATGCGTGCCGGTATTCTGCAACGCGCGGCCCAGATTGTCGCCGTTCGTGATGAACCGGTTCGTCCGTTCCAAAATGTTTTTCAGATACGGTCCCGAATTGTCGGCCAATGTTTTGATCGCGACGGGCAACGATCCGCCGCTGGCCACCATCGCGGCCAGCGACATCATCCAACTGACCGATACCGAAATCTTGTACATCGACCAGGGCGGCAGCCGATCGACCAATGCCCGCGTCCGCCCCGCCCAATTGGCGAACGAATACCAGATCAGCAGGGCCAAAACGATAAACCCGATCAGAATGGCCGGCCAATACGTATTCGAAAAATCGGAAACAGAGATCAGCGATGCGGCCACGCCTTTCCAGACAACATTGCCGCCCGCGGCCTCACTCAACGGCGGCACCAGATAAATTCCCACGGCGATGATGACGATAAAGGTCAGCACGAACAAAAAGATCGGATACGTCACGGCGTCGCGCATGGCGGATTTGATTTTGGCCACGCCCTCGCCCACGCGGACGACATTGTCCAGCGCGACGGATAATTTCGACACGTCGCCGACCGATAGCATCAATGTTTCGTTAATCGGCACCCACGCGCGCACGGCGTCGGGAAAGGACAGGCCCCCCTCCAAATTCCGCTGCCACGCCTTCATCGCGATCGCGAACGGTTCGTCTGGTTTTTTCCCGCCCTTGGATTCCACCTGATAAATGCGATCCAGCGCATCCATCAAGGTAAAATCATTGCGCAGCAACGACGCCAATTTGCGATACGTTTCCATCCGCTTTGCCGATTGCATGCGGAAAGACAGTCGTGCGTATAAAGTGTTTAATGATAGTGCCATTTTAAGCCCATAGCCCATAGCCCATAGCCCATAGCCGACAGTCTTAATGACTATGGGCTAATGGCTAACGGCTATGGGCTAGTAAACGCTGATCTGGTCAAGAAGCCCCACCCATCTTTCCAACTCTGATGGATCTATTAAACCTTTCAGCATCAATTCGATCGCCGCTTCCTTTAATGTGCGGCCGTCCAATTCTTCCATCCAATATTTGACCGCGTCCGCCGTTTCCCCATTCAATGCGCGCGCCAGGAATTCATTGTCCGTAATAATAATCTCGCCCGCTTTCACGCGTCCGACCACGCCCTTTTTGTCGCAAAATTCGCACCCTTTGCCACGCACGTAAATCTGGGCCGATGCGGCTTCGCCGAATGCCTCGATCACGCGGTGATACGCCGGATGTTCCGGATGCGCCGTCAACGGTTCCTTGCATTTCGGGCATAAGGTACGGAACAGCCGCATGGACACCAGTCCCCGCATCATCGTTTCGTCTTTTAACTTGAACGCCTCTACCCCCATGTCCAACAGGCGCGTCAACGCCGCCATCGCCGAATTCGCGTGCAGCGTCGTCCAAACCGAATGCCCCGACAACGCCCCCTTGACCGTCAATTGCGCGGCGGATAGCGTCCGGACTTCGCCGACCATCAGCGCGTCCGGGTCAGAACGCAGCGCGGCCGCCAATGCCTCGGTAAACTTTTCATCGCGCAGCTCTTCGCTGGTCGCGTTGGTCACCGGAATCTGATGCGCGCCGAAGATTTTCCGTTCCGCCGGATCTTCGACGGTGATCAGGTTGATTTCGTAATTATGCTCTTTCAGCATCAGCGACATATTGTGGAACAGCGTCGTCGATTTACCGGAACTGGTCGGACCCGCGACCACAATCAGACCGGTCGGGAACGCCCGCATGCGCATCAATTGCCGCTGCTCGTACTCGCCGAATTCCTGTTCGGTTTTGATCCCCTCGCTGGGATTATCATACAATAAACGCATGACGACGTACCGCGATCCGAACGCGATCGGATTGAACTGCATGCGGATGCCCATCACCCCGGTGGGCAGGTACAGGTCGCGCGTCCCGCGCAGCGGCGTGCGGCCGTCCTTTTGCGCACTTTGATATTCGTTCTGGGCGTAATTGGAATTGGATTGGTCGCTTGAGGCGAATGCCGCGCGGACGAATGATTCGCCCCATTGGGAATTGTATTCCAACACCGTCTGCATGTTGCCGTCGATGCGGAACGACACCGTCGTCTGATCGGCCACCTCGATATGCACGTCGGACACCTTCATCGCGGCGGCGCGCGCGATGATGTCCACGAAATCTTTCTGCATCTGATTGTCGTAATCCAGACGCGTCCGCGACGCGGTGCCGGAAATCTTGGCATCGTGCGTTTTGTAAATCCCGGACAATAATCCCAAATCGGAATAATACGGATCCAGACGCGACCGTCCCTCTTTGGCCAATAATTCCAAAAATGCCAGCACGCGGCCGTCGTACCGGTGCGTGCGCGAAATGACGATTTCCCCGCCGGAAAAATAGGCCAGCAGGTTTTGCGTTTCCTTTGCGATTTCCAGTTCGCCCGCCGCCGCGGTCAAAAGTCGATTGTTGTTCGAAAACAGATATTCCAAAACGTCTTTTTGCGGCGCGTTTTCCAGACCGGCCGGCAGCGACGTGCCGCTGACGCCGCGCGGGGTTGTTTCCGCCGAAGGAATCCGTTCCAATTGCGCCAAGATTTGCTCCGCTTCGCTTCGCAAATAGAGCATAGATAATAGAGCACAGAGCATAGATAACAGAGCATAGATTATTTGCTCCCTTCTATTCCCATTCCTTTATTTCTATTTTCTATCTGCCTCTTAATTTCTTTCCGGCACAAAGCAATCTTGTCTATGCTCTATGCTCTATTATCTATGCTCTGTTAAAATTCGTGAAACGAATTTTAACTGTTGCTCTTATCGCTGCTTGGGCTGCTGCCGACGCCCAGCGTATCCGTCGTTCCATCCTTTTCGAACACCACGCCTTCGTCCAGCGAAATCGATCGGATGTTGTATCCGGCGACCTGGCCACCCACCGAAATTTTCCGGCGTTGGCCGCTTTTCAGGTCTTCGATTGTCGCCTGCAATTCGCGGCCGACGCCGATGATCTGAATCAGACGGAACTGCGCCGAAACACCGTCCGCCGCTGTTTCCGTATCGGCGGCCGATGCCGCGGCCGATCCGGCTGCGGGCGTCGGCGCGGGCGCCGTTTTCAGTTTATCCATCTGGGCCTGCAACACCGTCAGTTTATCCTGTAACTTGGCATTGTCTTTTTGCAGTTGGGCGATCGCGTCCGCCTTGGCCGACTGATCCGGCCCGCCGGCGTTATCGCCGCCGCGTAATTTTGACTGTTCCGCCGCCATGCGGTCCAGGTCCAGCATCAGTTGCGCCTTTTCCTTTTCCAGTTGCAGCAACACCCGCGCCTGTTCCAGATCGGCGATCTGTTGGAACACCGGGCGATCGTCCGCCGCAATGGCGTCGTCGCATCGCGCCGCCAGCGGCGCAAAGCAGAGCAGAGAGCAGAGAGCATAGATAATAGATATGCTTGCTTTCCGATTTGAAAATTTGTTTTTTATTTTAATCATTTGATTGCCCCTTATTCTATATTAGCCGTTATCTATGCTCTATTATCTATGCTCTCTGCTCTATTTGACATAGATCTTCACCTCATAGTTCCAGGTTCTGTCCCGCGCGGTCCAGCCGACGGACGGCACTGCGACCGCGGAATAGTCCGCGAATATTTTTATAAATTCCAACGGTACCAGTTTCGACGCCGCGGACGCCAGCACCAGGTTCACCGCCGCGGTCGTGTTGTTCGGGCCGGCGACGGTTTCGACCCCCGGGCGCGCGTCGACCGTCTGGCCCATCAGTTGGAACGTCGAATTCACGTTGCGCGACACGTCCGACGCCGACATCACCGGCGGGCGCGCCGCGGTCGGTAGCGTCACCAGATCCAGGGTCAAAACGATGTCCGAATCCGAATTTTCCGTAATCGTCACGTCGGACATGTTGGCCTTTACGAAATTCAGCACATCCGTCATCGCGCCCCAACTGCGGTGCAGGTGCGCCGTCGCGGTGGTGTTGTCGCAAGTGGCGTCCACCTGATTCCATCCCGGAATGATCTGCATCAGATACGTGATCGCGTCATAGCATTGCCGCATCCGCAACACCGGATCCGGCAACGCGTCGTACGGCATCGAAAGACGCGCCGGCGCGGGCAGGTTGTTTTTGACCATCGCCGCGCGCTCTTCCATGCTTTTGCGGTATTTTTCCGCCGCCAGCTGATCCACTTTTTCCGGGTTCGCGTGCATCGAGAGCATGCCCATGATCGGATTCTTTAACAGGTACCCCCCGATCCCCGCCGCGATCAGCAATAACACCAGCGTGACCATCCATTTGCCGAACCCGCTGACGGATTGGGCGACCACTTTGGTCTCGCCGGACACGACGTCTTCCAAATGCTTTTCTTCGGCGCGCGGCGCGGCCCAATTGCCCGGCGCGATCAGCGTCCCCCAATCGGGCAATTCGGACAGCTTGTTGTATTCCGCATGCGCCGCGTCTTCACTGGCATGCAGCCGATCCGCGATGATGATGCCGTTGCGAACGGCCAGCAAATACGATCCCTGTTTGACCGCGAACACGCCCAGGAACGAATTGTATTCGGAAAAAGACTCCATAATTTCGGCCGCGGCGATGGGCATCGCGCGGCGGTGTCCCAAGGCAAAGCTGCCGATCCCGACCATGCCGTGGTATTCCGTGAAATATTTGATCCGACCCGGCACGAATTTGGCGATTTTTCGCGCGAAAGAGCGCGGATTTTGGCCGCCGGCCACCGGCTGCCAGAACAATCCGGAGGCGTATTTTTTTCTGGCGATGGTGATGACCTGTTGAACCAAATCTCTCTCTTTTACACGGATTATAGCACAAAAAATCAAGGGGGGTAAAGGGAATTAGTGAAGAGATAAGAGATAGTAGATACTAGATAATAGATAAAAGCCCGCCCATATCCCAACCCGGTATCTAATATCTAGTATCTACTATCTCGTATCTATTATCTATTCACAGGAAAACCTTCCAATAAGGGAATTTCTCGATTTAGCGTAAAATAATAAGTGCCATGTCGACCCTAAAAAAACAACTTTACGCGGTGCACCATTTGGTCTTGCGCGTCTTTGCCGCGGCGGTTTTTTGCATGGGCATCATCGGCGGCGCGGCCGCCCACCCGCATAACGATTGGGATGATTTCGAAGATTGCCATGCCTGTTACAACGAAATGAAAATGTTCTGTCAAAATTACAAACCGGCGACGAACGCCGTGCTGAATTGCCTGAACGGGCATTATGGGTATTTGTCCCGGAAATGCTGGAAAGATCTGGACTTTTTCGCGAAAAAATTCCCCGATTCCCGCTGGTCGATCTTTAACGGAAAATTGAAATAGAGCATAGGTAATAGAGCATAGAGCATAGACAATGTGTTGCGCATTTGCGCAACAATCTAATTTTTAGTATTCGCGAATATTGAAAATTCGTTTGTCGTCGAAGGCGACACAATATCTATGCTCTATTACCTATGCTCTATGCTCTAAAAAATAAAAGCGCGAACGCGCTTTTATTTTTTCCGGAATCCCTGCTTTGCCTTGAACTTCGGCTTGTCCGGGTCGATCAGGACAATTTGCTTGCCCCGGCGGATCTGTTTGACATTGCCGCGTTTTTTCCATGCTTTAACGGAACTTAAAAATTTCATGACATTATCCCTTTTTTTATAATTACCGGGTGATTTTATATGTTTTTTTGCAAAAATCAAGACAAATATATTTACGATTTATGATTTACGATTTACAATTTATACGCTAGTCTATAATGGGAAAATCATAAATCAGCAATCGTAAATCATAAATTCCACCATGCGCGACACCATCAAAAAACATAGCGATTTCATTTCCGGCGACGACGATGTGTCGCCGAAATTCATCTGCGAATTTTTCATCGCCCGGTCGCGTCCCACCAAATTCGCGAATGACGCGCGATACGGGATTACGGCGTCCAAACGCACGTTCCGGCACGCCGTCGACCGCAACCGGGCGAAACGGCTGCTGCGCGTCTGGATCCGCATGAACGAATCCGCCCTTTGTCCCGATTTGGATTATACCTTTATCGCCCGGTCGAACATTCTGAACGCCCGCCTGCCCGACGGCGTCGCCTTTATGAAACGGGCGTTGAAGAAATTAAGTCATACCACCAATTCAATGAAAACGGAATAGTCCATGTTATAAAGTGAGTCGTCATCCCCGCGACCCGGGCCCCACGGCCGAGCGTAAGCGTAGGCCGTGGGTGAGGAAGGCGGGGATCTCAAATTGTATCAAAGCGTCGCCGCAGGCGACACTTATTTAAACGCCTCTTCGTACAAATCCAGCCAGTTGGGATTCTGATCTATGATCAGTCGCAATTTCCAGTTTCGATTCCAATGTTTTAATTGCTTTTCGCGTGCGATCGCGGATTCTATGTCATCAAAACATTCATAATACACCAATTTATGAAGATTATACCTATCCGTAAAACTATCCGGATAACGACCGGCTTTGTGTTCGCAGACACGTTGTGCCAAGTTGCTAGTCACGCCGATATACAGCCGACCCATATCGCAGTTTGTCATAATGTAAACGCATCCGCCTTTTTGAATCATAATAGGCATTATATTAATTTAACGGACTTTGGTAAATAAAATAAGTGTCGCCCGACAACCCCAAACAATCTACGATTGTTCGGGGGCCCCGGCATGGCGACGCCACTCCCGTCATTCCCGCGAAGGCGGGAATCTCAAGTTGTATTTGGTGTCACGGCTCTGCCGTGACAACCTTTTAACAATTTGAGATCCCCGCCTTCGCGGGGATGACGACTCACTTTATAACGCGGAATATTCTGTGTTCGTTAAACTGGTGCTATAAAAACCAAAAATCCCGCCGGACGGCGGGATTTTTTAATCAGAATTGCGTGTCGTCGCAGGTATTGACCGGATCAGCCCATGTCTTGCAATACTTGTGCCCAAAGAGCGGATCGCCGGTCTTGGTGCATTGCTGCGATTCCGTGCACCGGTGGCAAACCATGGTATCGCAATTGAACGTCGTGGTCACGGTGCTTTTGTAATTCCACTGATTCAGTTGCTGGGACGACATCAATCCGCCGCCCTTGTTATCATCTGTCTTGTTATCATCTGTTTGGTTCGCTCCTGTTCGGTCGGACGCCGTCTCGTTCGCCGTTGTCCGATCCGCCGTTGTCCGGCTGGGACCGACCAGGCAGACGTTCCAGGAGTCATCGGTAATGTTGTTTTCAGTGCCATTCGCGGACCCGCTATTACCCAGCAAGCCAATTGCCGCAATACCACCGACACCGCCCGCGGCAGCCATCCCGGCCCCCGTGAGTCCGGCAGCGGTACCCGCTGTAAAGGTCGTTCCAAGGATACCGGTTGACATGGAAGCGGCGGTTCCGGCAACGGCCAGGTTTAATCCCGGAACAGCCATAGCCACGACGCCCGCGGCGATGACCGTGACCGCCAATACTTTTCCGAACGGATTTTTCGGCGGTTCCGGCGATGTGGGCAAGATGCTGCCCGCCGCCAATCCCATGCACGCGCGGCGTGCGAATTCGCGCCGGATATCTTTATTCCGGGCATCCAAGATCGCCGCCTGACGTCCGCCGATTGTGGCGTAATCGGCCAGCATTCTTTTCGACAGTTCGTCGTATTTCTTATAGTAATTCGCCTTAGCCACTTTAATCGCGTATTGGGCGATAATCATGCGCATCTGGGCCGTCAAGTTCGGGAAACGGGCCGCATCGCCGTCGGTACTCCCGATATAATTGGTTGCCCCAGACTTTGCCGCGGCGGCGCCGATCCCACTGCCACTGCCGGTGCCGGTCCGCATGCCCTGAACCTGACGGCCCGTGATACAGAATTGAACCTTTGGATCCGCCTCGATCGTATGGATCGCGGCATTGATCGAATTTTCAACCAGTTGCATTTCGCGACCGGCGACATCCGCATCAACGTCCGTGGTCGACGTGGAATCCTCTAACTTTCCCGTCGTTGCATTGAACGTAATATTTTCCCAATACATGATGCCGCTGATCTTTAGCATCAACCCGCCTCCGGCTTTCAGATAGTCGTCGGATATTTGCGCGATATCATCCACACATGTTTTGGACCGGTCGTCTGTGCAGACCTGGTATTTCAGTCCCCGGCTTCCCACGCCGTCGTCGACGGCCAGCTGGTTACACTCTTCTGTTCCGCCGCAGACGGTCGTCATTGCGGTATTGGCGGCGGTCTGGCAAGCGGAGAGCATGTTGTTATCGATGCCCAGCATGATTCCCTGAACCATTTTCGACAGCGCGTCGTACACGGCGTCGCCGGAAATGCTGGTCTTTTGACCGCCGGCGGAATACTGATACGAACAGCTGACCAATTTATCCGACGGGCACATATGAATAATGGTATCGGTGTCCAGCCCGATGCATTGGGTATAGTCTTTGCCGCACCGGTCGGGACTGGTCAGACAGTTTTTGACATCCATCGTGCACGCATCGACGCGCATGGCGGCCAGGCGGGCGAGGACGAACCCCCAGATCTGGGCGGCGGAATTCGTGGCGGCGGCCTGATTCAACTGACTGGCCGACGGGATGGATTGAATGCCGCAGGCGTTCAGCGGTATCTTGCAGATATTGAACATCGCCTCGGGCCGGGTAATGCACATATCGAACGATCCGTCGGGATTGTTCGGATCGATGGTGTCCTTGCATCCCTTTTGAAAACAGGCGGAAATATTCCCGATGCATGACATCCGGATATTGGATTCGGCCGTCAGCTCGGCCGATTTGACGGCCGGTGCGGCCTCGGCCAAGAACGCCCGCCAGACGGCGTCTTTGTCCTGTTGCACGACGGCGACGCAATTGTTCGTCACATTGTCGCACAGCACGCGTTTCGCGGCCAGGGAATCATAAGTGGATTTCGCGATCTGGATGCTGGACAACGCGCCCTTGATCGATGTCATCTGGGCGCTGTTCATGCCCATGGTGTTCGCCGCGTTGGATGCCGCCGCGACCCCGACGCACCCGGTGAAGTCCGCGCCGCACCCCGCCGTCGTGATCATGCATTGCTTGAACGCGACCGTGCATTGCCCCAAATCGTATTTGTTCGAATTCTGGAAAGATTCCAACGCGGCGTCGCGGATCGCCTTTTGCGCCGCGGCCAGCTTTTGCGCCGATGCCTGTTGCTGTTGCGTCAGATAGTTGTTATACGCGCGGCAATCGCTTTGGATCGTCGAGCTGTACATCGTCTGGATCAGGGCCAGGTCGCGTTCGCATCCCGCCATCGCCGGCACGCATAACGCGTCCGCCGCGGCATGCAGGTCGTCGCCCGTCTTGTCGGCCAGCGCATTGACATCCCCGCCCGCGCCGAACAGGCTGCTGGTGTCTACGAAATCCGTGTTCCATTGCGTCAAATCCAACGCGGGCCCGGTTGTCTTTTTGGGCGCGGATGCGGCCTTGTCCGCCGCGGCCTGTTGTTGAAAGACATAATCGGCCTGGGCGCCCAGCTGAACCTTTTCGACCCCCTCGGTCGCGAGCTTATACGATTGGGAATCCGCCTCTTGAATCTGGGTTAAAATTTTATCCAGCGTCGCCTTTTGATTCGAACACAGACACCGGCCGCCGTTGTTCGTATCGGACATACAGAAACTATCCATGCAACCGAAATATTTGTCGCGGCACGCCTGATCGACGACCGTGGCCGCGGATACGGCGCCCGTAACCGTCGTGCCGGCGTTGATGACTTTTTGGTTCGGAACGATCGCGGCGCGTGCCGCGACAGTTGTTGCGACCTGCGGAATCGCGCTGCGAACCGCAACGCCTTGGGCCGCCTGCGTGATGGCACTGCGCGATGCGACAGGCGCGGGCGCCGCCGATGTCGTTCCGGGTCGCGCCGTCGCGGATGCGGCGGGTGCGGCCGTTGCGCCGGAAATGGCGCGCGGATTGACCGGCGCCGCGGCATAGGACATCCCGGCCACGGAAACCATCAGGCCGACGGCAAATAAAGACCGAACAAAACGGGGCATCAACTTCTCCATATTGGATAATTATATCATATTCGGTGGATGATTCATAATGGATAATTTAATAATGGATGAAGGATGATGGAATATGGCAGATGGGTGGTGTCGCGGCAATGCCGCGACGGTCAGATTTTTAATATTCGCGAATTTTAAAACACGCGAATACTGAAAATTTGGCGTTCGCGTAGCGAACACATTCCATCATCCATCTGCCATCTTCCATCATCCATTCAAAAAGGCTTCGCGCAGAATTGAATCGACCGCCGATGCAGAGAGCCCGGCCGTTTTCAAGTATTCGATTTGTGTTTGCGTTCCGCGCCAGATCGATGCCGCATGTTCGGCGGAATCGGGGATGGACGCAATCTTTTGGTTCGGGGATAGTTTGATGTATTTGATATCCGGGGCGGCCATCGCCGCAAACGAAATATCGGAATGACAGTTCGGGCATTCGCCGACGATTTTCGCGACGCCGTATAATTCCGTTGCCGACCCGGGGCCGACTAAGGCGCGATTTTTGACGAAAATACCGGTATTTTCGGCCAAATGGTCGGCAAAAACGTCGAATTTCAGCTCTGATTCGTTCAAAAAAACCATATCGGCCGAAAATTCGGAATTTTTCCCGGCATTTTCGATAAAAAACGTCAAAAAGGCCGGCTTTTTATTTGACAGCTTTGCTGTCAAATAGAGTTTAGAGTTAAGAGTTGAGAGTTGAGAAGATGCGTTGTTTCTAATA
>Ga0209629_10002267_pt1 | contig 12946 bp, 10 predicted proteins | sample TergutCu122P5_FD_187286 | JGI IMG/M metagenome (GOLD analysis project Ga0209629, IMG submission 187286) | Cubitermes ugandensis P5 segment gut microbial communities from Kakamega Forest, Kenya - Cu122 P5 (SPAdes) (version 2) | ecosystem: Host-associated > Arthropoda: Insects > Digestive system... | reverse complement strand
ACTCCTATGGACGAATGATCAGTCCGTCGCAGAGACCTCTACCTGACAACACACAACACTCACAACAGACAAACATCCATGCCCCGGGTGGGATTCGAACCCAAAATCTTAGCAGGCGAGCGGCCAAAGACCTACGCCTTAGACCGCGCGGCTACTGGGACCGGCCACCCGTTAATATTACCAGGTTTCAATAAAACTTACATTTTATCAACAGATCTTCGCAAAATACTTAAATATCAAATGTAATGAAAAATCGTTCATTTGGATTCGAGTTGTTCCATGCGGATGGACAGACCGACAAAAAGAAGATAACAGCCGCTTTTCGAAATTTTGCGAACGCGCCTTACAACCAGTCAGGTAATTCCGTATATGTAATTGAATGATGTTTGTTCTAAGACCCACACGAAACACACCAATTCAATCTGTGGGCAGAGCGGACAATTTTTTGAAGTTAAATTGGTAACACACATACTCAGCACTGGGATGTGAGGGCTTTAATACCTGCTGTGGTTCGCCAAGGACATTTAACAATGCAATCTTTACCATGTAAGCTGTACATACTGATTAACCTTTTAAATACGAAGCGCAAACTGCTTTATTTCAAGACCCTGTTCGTACCGCGCAGTAAACACTTTTTATCTCGGTTATAAAACCCAATCAGTTTAGGCTGATTGGGGCAGAAGTCACTGCTTGTTCTGAGATGAGTACAGAACATCAGTACATTGTGGGCAGAATTTACAACTCTTGAATATTAAAAATGCTGGTACATCACGTAACCATTAGGCTTTAAAAGGTCAACAAGAATTTGGGGGGAAAAAATGTTCATGGCTTATTTCAAAATGTATTTTCGGTATTCACTAGGTGAAAGCAGGGAAACCCACAAAACAGGTCAGTAATGATATTCGGTGGTGAGCACCGACCATTGTTCGTCTCAAATACAAGTGTACGAAACTGAATGATGAGTTCGCGTGTCCATATGTGTAATAATTTTTTTTGTTAACTTCAGTATTGCAGGATGCCTGCCACAAGAGTTGCAGGGCGAAATTATATTTTTATTCGAATAGGCTCAATGTAACACACATTTTAAATCTTATAAAATAGAATAAAGTTAAAAAAAAAAGGCAACTGTACAATATCTGTTGCACATCACCATGTACATCATCAGTGTGCAGGCAAGGGTCGTAAGGAGAGGACGTGTTTTTAGAGACTATGGGTTGCTACCTGGCTGACTACCGGGCGAGCGTGGGTACCTGGGCGGCGAGGATTTCATGAGTCTCGTGGACCTCAAGGCGAACTGCAAAAGGGAATGGACATGCGATACTGTGCTTAGGGACTATGATTCTGTGCGCAACAACTCTGGCGGTGTTATTGGTAACTGGTGGAGTGGAGGGAAATCCTGGTCCTGGTGTACAGGCTGAGAAAATCATGCGAGTGTTGTGCAGTGAATGTGGCAGAATTCTGAAGTCAGGAACTCAATGTGACACGTGTGGACGTTGGTTCCATAATAGCTGTGGTAATGTTAAAGCTCAAGTGGCAGAGAGCGGAAAATGGGTTTGTGACAAGTGTAGATCGGAAAGGCTCAGACTTCTAGAGGAAAAACTGCAGGACGCTTTACATCAAATTGACACTCTAACAAGGAAAAACAAGGCACTAGAAGGACAGCTACAATTGGCGGCAGCTGGAAGGGAAGTTGGCAGGCGTGATACGGTGCCGGGTCATCTTAAAGGTGGAGAATGCTTAGTGTTAGGTGACTCTATCATACGAAATGTTGGAACTGAATGTCAAGACATGAAGGTTGAGTGCTTTCCGGACATTAGAACAGAACAGCTACAAAGAGTTATTGAAAGAAGAGAACTAGGGAGCCCAGACGCAGTCGTTATCCATGTAGGTACCAACGACTTAAGCAGAACTGGAAATCTAAAATTACGTAATGGGAGATGTTTACGATCTGGTAAATACAGCAAAGACTAAGTTTTCAGCATCCAGGGTGGTCTTGAGTGGAGTGTTGCGAAGGGAAGACGTGTCATGGCGGCGCAGTGGAGCAGTTAACGACAGATTAGAGTGGATAGCGAATACACCAGGAGTAACCTTTGTAGATCCAAATAGTTGGGTGGATGACTGGGACTTTAATAGAGATGGCCTTCACATAAACCGAAGAGAAGCTGTACTCTAGAGTATGTAGTATCAGCGGCGAAAGACAGAAGATGAGAGGTGATTGGCCATGCATGGCGGTAGGAACTTCCATCGAGGGGACATCTGGGGAGACGGGGATGGCGGCAATTCAGGCACACATGACGGCGGCCTAGAAAATGGGTGAGAGTGATGAGCCGACAGCAAAACCGGAGAGGAGGGAAACCGAAGATAAAGCAGAGGAAGAATGTGTAGCGGTAGCAGCGTGGCACAGGACAGAAGGTAAACCGTTGGTTTAGAGGCAATTTAACTGTAGGAGTATTTGCAATAGGATTTTAGAATTTTGGAATTTAATATACACAAAACCCTGATGTCCTAATAGGCACGGAGTCATGGCTTAGTGAGGAAATTAACAATGCCGAAGTATTTAGGGACGATTACATAACTTCCAGGAGGGATAGGTGTACTCGAGGTGGTGGGGTGTTCATTTGTGTTAAAAATTACATTGATTGCAGGGAACTATGGAATGACGAAGATTTTGAGATGACAGCAGTTGAAGTGAAAGGCAGGGACCCAAAATTTTCTTGGAATATTGTAGGGATTTACAGAGCTCCAAACGAGGACATGCGAGTTATAGAAAGATTAGCTGCCCGAACTGGTTATACAGGGAATTCTACAAAGAGTAGCGTCATTGGGGTAACTTAAACATACCCTACGCAGAGTGGATTGGAAACGCGGGTGGTAATAGTGGAACTAAGGCACTTATAAATAGTCTGGTATGGAAAAACGGTTACAGCCAGGTAGTAGATAGCCCAAACTGAGGGGATGCATTACTGGATGTTTACCTTGTCCGGCCCGAAAGTTCGCTCACTTCTAGCAGTATAGTACAAGGGATCAGTGATCATTACGGAGTAATGCTGGAAGTAGAGTGGGAAGAAAGTGGCTGTGAACCTCAGGTAAAAAGGGTAGTACCGGTGTACAACAAAACGGATGATCTAGGCTCACAAACCTTCCTCCGCGACAAATTCGCAGTACGAGCAAGCAACGGCAGTTCCGTTTGGATATACAGAATAATTTCAAAAATACAGTTTACGAGTGCATTGAACGATTTGTTCCACGTAAAATACTTAGAAAAACGTCGGACCCTGAATATCACAATAAAGAAATTAAACGATTAAAATCAAAGGTCAGAAAAGCGTATAACAGAAGAAAATTAGGAGCACATTGCATAGAGGAACTGAAACAACTATCCAAGCAGCTACTTGCAGCCAAGAAATCTGCACAAGAGGCGTTTTTAAAATCAGTACTAAGCAAAGAGGACAAATGTTGGTCTGAGTTCTACAAATACGTAAAAAGGCGAAAAGGAAATAGGGGAAATATTCCTGCCATCAAAGACTGTAATGGACTTATCATCACATACTCGATACAGAAGGCCAATTCTTTAAATTTCTACTACTCGTCAGTATTCAGCAGCGAGGGTAATATTCCGAATATACAGGGCAAAATCTCAAGCGACCCCAACACCAGTGATACTAAAATCATTAGGAAAAGGATTGCAGCGATCGGGAAAATCAAATCGGTAGGGCCAGACTGTGTCTCTGAAGAAATTCTAAAACTGGGTGGGGAAGCCATGATTCCATACCTTGCGCGACTACGTAACATAACAATGAACAAAGGTACTCTGCCAGGTGACTGGAAGAAAGCCACAGTGATTCCTATTCGATCATTAGTAACGAATTATAGACCGGTTAGCTTAACCTCGGTGGTTTGCAAACAAATGGAACACGTTATAGCTTCTTATCTAAGGCAAGCGTGGGATAAAAATGACTGGTTATACGAGGGTCAACATGGTTTCAGGCCGGGATATTCGTGCGAAAGTCAAGTAATCACGGTATGGCTAGACATTGCGGACTCTCCGGATAACGGAGACAGGATTGACGCTATTATAATTGACTTTTCGAAAGCTTTTGATTTAGTTCCTCATGGTCGGCTGCTTAACAAAATTCCAAACTCGGGGGTGGATTCTAGGGTAGTTGTATGGATAAGTGAATTCCTATTAGGTCGCACGCAGAGAGTCAGGGTAGGAGGGCATTTATCAGAGGAATTTAGAGTAACGTCAGGTGTACTGCAAGGTAGCGTTTTAGGTCTTCTTCTGTTCCTACCCTACGTTAACGATATTTCGCGGCATATTGAGTCAACTATTAGACTTTTTGCTGATGACTGTGTAATTTATAGAAAAATTATAAATCAGGAAGACATAGAAAAGTTGCAGAAAGATCTGGACAGACTGGGGGAGTGGGCGGTTGAAAATGCCATGAAAATAAATCCAAGTAAAAGTAAGGCGGTTCGCTGCACGAGATACCGGGTGAAGGATCCACTAGATTCGTTAGCGAACACATTTATACCGGAAGCGAGCAGTTGTAAGTACCTAGGAATAATCTTACGCAGCGACTTAAGTTGGGCGGATCAAGTCAACTACACGGTGAAAAGGGCCTGGAAGGCAATACATTTCACAATGCGAATACTCAAAAAGGGAAATAGTAATACCAAAAGATTAGCCTACATGTCACTAGTACGTCCGATACTTGAATATGGGGCCGCGTGCTGAGATCCGAGCAGGGAGGGACAAATAACTGCGTTAGATAGGGTGAAAAGAAAGCGGCCAAATTTGTACATCATGCGAACAGTTCGAACTTGGAAACTTTGGCTTCGCGTAAAAAAGTTATCACGCATATGTGCTCTCTTCAAAGCGTACTCTGGAGAACGGGCGTGGAAGGCTATAGGTGGCAGATTACAACGGCCACACTATCTGAGCAGGGTAGATCATGAACGGAAAAATAGGAGTAGGAGGCAAAGGACGGATATAGGGAAATATTCCTTTGTGAATAGGACCATTCAAGATTGGAAACAGCTACCTGCAGAAGTGTTAAGAACTCTCCCCTGCAAACTAAATACCTTGAAAATGAGGGCAATTATTATTGAGGTGAGTTAAAGAAAAATAAAGTGTGCGGAAAATCATTTAAATGTGCAGTGAAAGGAAGTGAAGTGAAAATAAGCTAAAAATGTAAAAAGTGTAGTGAAGTGAAGTGAAGGGAAAGGTAGTGAAGTGCAGCGTAGGGAAGAGGTGAAAGCGGGGTGTAATGGGAAGGGTATATATGGGTGGTAAAGTGGCGAGAAGCGAAGGACTGGGGTAAAAAGCGTGTGTGCAATATGGTGGGAAGAATATTAGAAATTACATACAGTACTTTCTTCACTTGGTGTTGTTTTCCTTATGTGCATTTTTGTTAACTGTATTTGTCTTGCGTGTATTGTTGTCAACTTATGTGTATTTGTTGTATCTTATGTGTATTTTTTTGTACCTTATGTGTATTTGTTGTACTATGTGTGTATTGTTGTTCTTACTTTAGATGCCGGACTGCTGGCTAGAAGTCAGTATCCTGTAGGTCCTGCGACCGGCCACCTCGACACAGGTTTTTCTTGGTTTCCCTGTGTCTACAAGCGAATGATGAGATGGTCCGCAAGTTTCCAAGTTGCTACTACATGCCTCTCATGTAGCCCTCCCGACTTAAATTTCCTAGTTACTTTTTTTCATATTTGCGTACATGTAAAATAACCACTGCCACCGGGTGAAAACCCAATTGCAGTTAATAAATATTATTATTATTATTATTATTATTATTATTCAACTCCACACATTTTCTTCGAAACATACTTCAATGTGGCAAAAACTCAAGGAATATGAGAAGAAATAACGTATGCATTTCGGCAAAGGATATCTACAATGAGATTACCGCGACATGCACGATCAACGTCAATGAGGCAAGAAACGCAGCACGAGGGTAACTCCACCCAAGTATATCTATACCACTGCTTTACAGAAACGAATATCCGTATATTTTCGATTGTGAGGAAATGATTCAGAATCCTTCAATGACATGAACGAAACACCTCAGAGAACAACAGTTATACTAAGCTATATTACTCACTGAGTTCCGGCAGAGTTGCACATTGTTCCACTCCCACAGCATTATTTCGCAACACTCACCTGCAACAAAAATAACTTCTGTAAGACGATACATTAAGAGGAATTCGAATATATGAAATTCAAGGCAATTTATATCAGAGGCACAGTGCTATGTAGTCTACATTTTGGTTTCAGGTGGTCGTTTTACGCTTGGGGAAGAACCTTCGACATCTACTGCACAGGAACCCCAACTGGCCCAACAGACTTTCTGGAGATGACGAAAACAAACTCATACGGGCAGCCAGAAAACAAGTTTTAAATACACAGTCTAAAATTTGAGTTCCGAAAGGTCATCGCCACAACTGGGTCACTTTATCATGTTGTGGGAACAGCTTTTACACTCCCTGTCGAAAGAAGACCGTCTTCTGTGCTATCAGCCATTATGTTACAACTGTTTATACCTCGCGGTTAAGATTTTGCTTCAGCGGTGGAAACGGGTGATAACAGCATTTGGACATCATCATCGCGATGTGCTGGTTAATCATCAGCAACCTAAACCATACAAACACAACACCCGAACAATACACGTTCCCTTATTATTATTATTATTTTCCTATGACATGTTGCGGTCGTTCCACCTGACCGTGACCAGGCAGAGGATACAAGTGTATAAATGGGAAAGTATACAGTTTGATTGTGAAGGGGAGGCTTATTCTATAGTATACTTTTCCATTTATGTACTTGTATTCTCTACCTGACAATGGTCGAATGGAGGGGACGAAACATGTCGTACGGAAATAATAAACGAAATATATTGTTCGAGTTTTGTGTTTGTGTGGATTAGATTGCTAAGGACGATAATCGCTCGGTGATTAATTCCTCTGGAATAATCACAATCAGTGTAGGTTCCTTTAGTTACGACATTTGACGTCATGTACGCTCATTTTCTGACCGACCCTCGTATTTTCCCTTCCAATGGGTTTAAGCAACGTTAAGTTACACTGCGTATTCTTAGCTACCTGGACTTGCCCACTGTCCTGTACTGTGAACGGAACGCAGCATTGTGGAAACTGGATCCGCTTTCGTCCTCAACTGATAAGGTGGGAAGGCAACTATGCAGACATCCAGCGATTAGAAGACCTCGTTCTACACAACGGCCAACAGAGGAGGTGCCTCCCAATGCCCCCGCTTGACAATGGAGACCGGCGCAGCATCCAAAACGTTGTTCAGTTCGGAAGGGATAGGGACCAGAATCTACTTTCCTGAAACTCTGGCGATCTAACACGTAGCCACAATCTCCATTCCCTGGCTATCCAAGCTCTTAAATCAGAGGTAAACCATCAGCGTGTGTGCGTGTCAGTGCGAACAAAATTTTAACCTTTATGTCTACGATCCAGCCGATCCCAGTGGCCGAGGGTCTAAGGTGCGCGTTTGCGGCCGCTCGCTCTCTGGGACTGCGGGTCCGAATCTCGCCGCAGGCATGGATGTGTCTCTTGTGAGTGTTGTGTGTTGTCAGGTCGTGCGTCAGGCTGATCACTCGTCCAGAGGAGTCCTACCGAATGTGGTGTGTCTGAGTGAGATCGTGAAGCCTCAATAACGAGGAGGCCTTGGTCCACTAGGAATTGATGCACCATAAAAAAAAAAAAGGCTACGATCCAAGTACTACGCACATTTCGTAAGTCTGACATTGAATGTCACGGTAGTGTATTTTCGTTTTGAATTCCGAAGGTTGCAGGTTCGATTGAGGGTCCGAACCGACTATCCTCAGATATTTTCGGCTTTCCTTGGTCCTCCCATGCAAATGTTTAGTATCTTCGATCACTACCACGTCCTTCCACATTACTCCTGAGTAACACTTCACAAATCATAATACTCGAAGCTGTATTATGTACGCACTACGACAGCAATTAATGCTTGTTAAGTTTCCCGGATACTGGTAACTAACACGCGTCGAATCGGTCTGAACGCGCGGCCCTGACGTTCATTCTATCCCAACAGAACACACTACCACAGACATCATACTGCACAATAAGGTATCAGTTTTCCTTGTATTCCTTTAAGTATTCACTGTATTGCAAAACATTTCAAATAAAAGCCGTAAGTCTTAATAAAGTCTATACTTAATATCACAGCGACCTACATCGTACAGTTAAGTACATTTACATGAAAATTGGTAAAACTCGGTTTCAATTTTCCGTGAAGCAGAGATTACACCAATACTACACCGATAAATATCAAAATGGAAGTGTAGACTCCCAAAATCTCTTTTCATCAATATATTTTAGGTGGCTAGTTCCAAACGACAAAGGGTGACTAGTTATATTAACGTAACGCTGGACACCATCCATCGTTTGAGGCAGGTCTAAATTCAACGTGCACATCTCCAAGCATATCGTAAGTTGAAGCAAGCCTGAAGAAAGTTTCAGCTCTCAACATAAAAGATGTTGACAAAGGAGGTAACGTCAATTCATGTACACCTTGGGCAACGGACAATGCCGAACAACCAACCTTATACTCTGCTTTTGTGCAACTGAGTGGTTGAGGTCGTCACATTCCAGTTGCCATGGCAACCAATATTGTCACGGCCTGGTTTCTGTTATGATACACTGTGTTCTCTACCAAGTATAATACGAGGCCGAAGAAATAGTTGAGATTCGAGCATATAACGCAAAAAAAAGGTCGTTCCCCGTGAGGTACGAGCTGAGGGTGAGAGCACCGAGCATATAATACAACATAGCACAACCAGATCGGAGAACTACGATAAATAAGATTAAGGCTTGGTTTGCTCTAAAAAGAAAGAAAGGACCGAGGAAAGAGGACGTGGCGTATCACGGAAATATTACTGGTGTCGCTGATTGAGCGAGTCACACCCGGATCGATAGTAAGCGATAATAACCGACAGCAATCGACATAAATCGGAATTTAAAGAGGAGGCGGATGACATAGGCTTTGGAGTAGCGCGAGAATGTTACTGGCGCCACGCAGCGAGTGACAGCGAGTCACACCCACATCCAGAATGAGCGATAATCTCCCCTATATACCCGAAGTGTGAGTGAGTCACGCCTTTAGTGTGTGTCACACTCCGGGTTTATGTGGGAACCAAGCTGAGGTCGAAGAAACAGTTGAGTGTCGACCGTGTTGTCTGTGAGGTGCGAGCTGAGGTTGAAGAAACACTTAAACGAGCATAAAATATAGCACATAAAAAATCAGATGGCAGCACTCCAATGGGTACAAGGAACCGCAACAGATAACAACCGATAATAGAAGACAGTAGCGCACCAGGTTCAAGATTAACAATAGACAGCCAGCGAAAACAGTCCACAATCGACGGTAATATGTTTGGTATGAGTGAGTCACAGCAGGGTCGGTAATAATCGACAGTACTTGGTAACAATAAATAGTACTTGCTCCTTTGTACACTTTGTGCAAGTGAAGCATAAAAAGAAACGGCAGCAAAATCGGGTTGGATGGCCAATAAAACAAAAAAAAAAAACCTTTGAAGCTATCAAGCATTGGAGGGTTGTATCAAGTTCCTCGTGCCAAAACTGTACTTCCATTAATACCATCAGTCACATGACATACACACATAACACAGCTTCATGATTCATGACGTATTGGCCTGCCCGCCCCATTATCAGTAATAATCAGCAGGGATTAGAACCTATAATTAATGCTCTAAATTATGTATACTAAGCTTTCCTACACGGAATACAGGTGCAGCGACCAAACTAGCCCAGACAAGTCATGCATAATGAGGAAGCAGATCATGGGATCAACTGGGGAAATGCATGGATTCATTCAGCATAGAGACCTCTATATGTGTTACTGTTGGGGTATATCAACGGTGCAGAACAGATGGGATGAGGGACAGGAAAAAACTGGAAATTAATATGTCAGTAAAATGAACGTGTTGTTACATCAACTCTGACAGCAAGATGGAGCCAGTCAGTGTTCTGACGGATTAAGCAGCTTTGTGCGAGACCTTATAATCTCCCAGAATAATACTAAAACAACCAGTTGCAACAGGTCAGAGGCACTCTTCGTAAAGTGACTAAATTTAACTTGTTGTTAATGAAAGTGTAGTTCGAAGTAACATTCGCAGCTCAGTATAACAGCATTTTCAGCCCTCTTTAGACATTGCTATGGTCCCAACAGACAAAGCATCACAAGTCTCACAAGTATGGGAAGCTGCACTCCAATATGGAGTAAAAGGTAAAGTTGTCCCTCTCCACGCCATTACGGTATACAGGTGGAGCAGAGGTAGACCCCATTTCGAAGGCTCACGGACACACTTGAAACTGGAACTGTTAAGGACAACCGTCCTGCTAATACCGGCTTTCGTTTCCGAAAGACACAACACCGTGAACATTTGTAAGTTTATTTATTTACTACCACATGTTTCAGCCGACTATTACGGCCATCATCAGGTAGTTTCACGATTACATAAAAACAAGTATACTGAGGTAGAGGCCTCTGCTTACAAACAACGATTTCCTTTGTGTACTTCTTTTCGCACCACGTTTTTTAAAGCAAAGATTCTTTCCTCCATCTTGTTTCCAGCCGATATTACGACACACGTCACAAAAGTACAACTCAATGACAAAAACACAACTACGCGCAGCAAGTTACGTAGAAGGGGACAGTGCTACCAATTGTGCGCTGAATTCAAGCCCGGACTCTTTCCTCCGTTGACCATTCACCACATCCCAAAGCCGAGATTAGGAATGCATGAAGAAATTATACCCCTACTGGCCACAGAGAAACATTTTTATGGCATGATGCTTAATTACGCAAAGGACAAATTGATGTTTTTCAGTTTCATAATTGCATACTTGAAAACGACGGTCATGTCGTTACCTCAGCTGTGTCTGGTAGAAAAAAGATGCCACTAGCAAACTGCAAGCGAAGTTGATTCTAACCTCTGGATTTGACCTATTGTTGAGATATTGATAACCAGTGCCGTTCAACAGATTAAAGTCCACAAATCAATACAGGCACACCTGCTCGTTACTGGTATTTAATGTAACACACCATTTCAGTAAAATATTTTAGTTCACAGTAAGAATTTTTGTGCGAAACTATTCCCGTTTTGTAAATAAATAAGACCGCCATTTGTTTGACTTTAATAACAAAATTTCCTATGCAATTTCTTTGCAGAAAATTTATATTTCGTAAGAATGGCCGGGCAGTAGAAGTATTATGGCCCAGCGTACTACGACACCTAGACAGTACACCGCCCACTTGCGCCATGTATGGAGCCTGAACAGTTTTATCAGCAAGAATGGCGGCTCCAGCCGCAAACAGCCCAGGACTTAGCTTTCAAGGATTAGGGGTGCCCATGTTCTAAAGTTTATTATATATTTACGTTACGTTGAATCTGTGTACATCGTGGGGTTTAAAAGCAGCAAGAAATCATTTTGTTCTAAGCCAGATAATGGGATAACAGGCTACTTTAATCCCCTATTGGCTGCTGTGTCTAGAATATACAAGACTGAAGTAGCATATACCATACATCTACAGCAAAAACGATACTTAATATGGCAATAATTCAGCATTAGTGTATGTACAGTCCAGAAGATATACCTCGGCTATACGCAGTGGACGGCAGGTGCATGGAACAGTAATGAAAATATTCCTACAGGAGAAATTAACGTCAAAATAATGAAATATACGTTTATTTTTTCCCCCGAAAATAATTAATCCGCAAACAAATTAGCGTTCCTCATGGTCATCTGGACGTATGTTGAAAATGTATCTCTTTCTATGAAATACAATGGGATCAGACTGACAGGCTTGATATTCTGTTTCACAGCACAGAAAAAAAAAATATCCGAAACGAGTTCAAAATGTGTGCTGTTGCAATGTGGATGTGGACGCTACCTACATGTTCAACTACAAAAATTAAGTATGAAACTGGAGCATACTATGGAGTTTCTACTCAGTATGACTGTATGGCACTTCGCTATTTCATGTAGAAAAAACAAGTGAACCGGCAGCGATAAAATATCGTCTTAAGGTTGCAAGCACAAGTCTTTCTGTGCTATCATCATCATCATCATCATCATCATCATCATCGTCGTCGTCGTCGTCGTCGTCATCATAAGTGCCACAGCTCTTGGTGGGGTTTGGGTTCCTTTTTTGTATGTTTCGTAAATAATTTTATGGGGTAGGGATGTTAGCCCCACGCCCAACCCCCAACCTCGAGGACCAGGTAATCCTTTTTGTCTGGATTATCATCTTTGACCTGTCCGGCATGGTAGACCCTGCCAGTAGTCGCACTACCGCCAGCATAGCTGTCAGCATCATCTGACTACGCACGCCTCACCACTACGTCAAAGTTGGGATACCTTCGGGGGTTTCTGAGCCACAAGTGAGATCAATTACCTGCAGTTGGTGTGACATAGTGTTTAAGACTATATATGTGCGTGGACTCTGTCTATCGCCCTAGTTCTTTAGACATAACCACAACAGTCTGAATGACCGCCAGGAGAGGCCACAGGGTAGGAATAATTCATATCCCTTCCACATGAAAGAAGGAAACCGATGCAATTTCTGCAACTTGGCTTTATACAGCCCAACAGAATAATGGGCAAATTCCATACAAATAGACTCGAATGTAACATCTAGTTGGTCCATACCCTTCAAACACAGTCCCAACTTCAGAAATAATACACCTGAGACGTAACGGTTCAAATCGAATATATAAATACACACAAACACACACAAACACACGTGATCTGACAAAGTTCGCGAACTCATCGCGGTAAAAGTGCTACATACCTCATTGCTGCATACCACCGTGGTCGACTTCAAATACTCCCCTTGGGAAGCTATGCACCGATGCCAGCGCCT
>Ga0209629_10002266_pt1 | contig 12948 bp, 5 predicted proteins | sample TergutCu122P5_FD_187286 | JGI IMG/M metagenome (GOLD analysis project Ga0209629, IMG submission 187286) | Cubitermes ugandensis P5 segment gut microbial communities from Kakamega Forest, Kenya - Cu122 P5 (SPAdes) (version 2) | ecosystem: Host-associated > Arthropoda: Insects > Digestive system >... | reverse complement strand
CCCGCCGCATGTGAAATGCGGTCTGTAATCCATTTCTTGAATGCGAAGAACATGAAACCGGCTGAAATTCATCATCAACTTTGTGACGTGTATGGAGAACATGCCATGAGTAGTTCAATGGTATGGAGATGGGTGCGACTGTTTAATGAAGGACGAGAAAATGTGCATGATGATCCGCGGAGCGGCCGACCGTCTGTGGTGAATGAAGATTTGGTGCGTGCAGTTGAAGAGAAGATCAGAGAGAACAGACGATTCACCATTACATCACTTAGCACCAATTGATTTTCATTTGTTCCTGCATCTTAAATCCTTCCTTGCTGGTCGGCGGTTACGACAACGAGGTCAAAGAAGCCGTTACCACCTACTTTGCATCGCAGGCGGCGGCATTCTACGATGAAGGGATACAAAAACTGGTGCAACGCTATGACAAGTGCCTCAACAATGGTGGGAACTATGTTGAAAAGTAGTGTACGGTGTGTACATCAAATGGCAATATACATGGTTTGTAATATATTCTTGTTTTTTTATTAATAGCCCATCGGAACTTACTTTCTGGATAGCCTACGTAAATTCAACAGCTGCACGAAACCAAATGTTCAAGGCATGAGTCATAATAAAGCTGTATGTGATGAGTTGAAGTATTAGAGAGAGTGTGTGTGTGCGCGTGTGCGTATGTGCGCGCGCGCGTGTGCATGCACATGCATGCTTTCATTGGCATGCGTACATTTGTGTGTGTGTGTGTGCATGCACGCATGTGTGTTCATTCATTCAGGTGTGTGCGTGTTCATTTGTATGTGTGTGTATAATAGCTACAGTGGGATGAAGGCTGATTGGTTTTGATTATTGTTAATAAAGCCACCAGATTGATGCCATGTGTGACAGTTGGCATGAATTATTAGTGGATTCATATTTGAGCATCTGAATGTGTGACTTTGAAATAGATGTGCTAAGATTTTTTCAAAAGTGTGCTCTCAAATCTACCTAATTTTCTGTGCTCTGCTCTGGTGTGTTTGGGGTGGAACCCCAACCACACCAACAGTAGACAGCAGGAAAGCATGTCAGTACCCAAGGCTGCACATACAGTTTTATAAGCTTCTGACGATGGGCGGAAAAACCGCCCAAAACATGTGGAGTGCTGATAATAATAAAGAACACTGTGTAAGTTGCATCTCGTTGGTTATATAAAATATACATGGCCATTTCATTGTGTCATCATTAAGTACATGTCTCATGTTCTTCTTTCATTTGTTCGCTATCCACATGTGTAGGTGGTGAATCATCTTTCATGTAAGGGTATTGTTTGAATAAGTGCTGGTCTGTAAATGCTACATAGTGCCTTTATTTAAGAAAAGGTAAAATGCCCATGTATGACATGAAAGAATATGAGTGGGTAGTGGCATGGAGGTATAGCAACACTTATTCATAACCTTTGTGCCAGATGGAGATGAAAGGTGAGCTGTAAGTCTCAGCTGCTGTACCTTAAGGGAAGTTTCAGCTCTTGATCAGAGACGTAGTCTGGACAGTTTGGATTAGAGAAAAATCTCTGCCCCATGCCAAGAAATTTACCACAGTCTGTCAGTCATGTATCCCTTATCCTAGTCACTATATTGTCTTCCATATCCCATTTCCTCCCCATATTTATTTTCAAGCTTGATGCCATGTAGTCTGGTAGGTAGGTAGGTACCAGCATCTGGGAGGAACCTGTTGCCTCTGTCTTCACAGAAAAAGGGGTTCTGATATATTCGAATCTGTCTACCAGACTACATGTTACAACAACCCAGAAGATTATAATCTTTCAGATGAGGGTTATCTCTAAATAATTACCATAAATTTAAACAGTGACAAACACTATGTTACTTTCTGGTGCATATATATAAAATATAAATAACAGTTTTCCTGCTTCATTTTGATTCACAGATTTTTTAATTCAGTTAACCAATTTGCACTGGCATTCTGATCCTAAACCACCGCTGTGTTAAGGTAATATTGTTACACATTAATACATTCTGAATTCCATATCGCCTCACAGCCAACCTTTGGCCTTCACCTGAAGAATTGAATGTAAAAAACACAGCAACAAAGAACTTGATATGTGAGTTGCTGTATAGTGCCTTTAATGGAAAACTGCAGTTTAACAGAACACAATGTAACAGTTGGTGGTGTATTTGTAAAATTAAATTCCTATTGGCTTCATTTATAGACATGTTTGACAGAAGGTTTAAAGTAATTTGCCCCAGTGTTCATTTCAGGAATATGTATTGATGCTTGTTCCAGGAACTGTCAACAAGTCGGGTGAAGAGGCAAGGCCTTGGAGCATTGCCAGGAGGCACTACTCAAACTGATGTCAATGATCCTTACATTCAACAAATAGCAAGTTCTGCTTTGGCTGAGATTGATGGAAGATCTAATGCACTTTACAAACAGAAAGTTCTTCGGATAGTGGAAGCACAACAGCAGGTATGCTTGTTATTAATTTGTATCATAGCGGTTGTGTATTGCATTGTTTATTACAGTAACATTTTTTAATCCGGTACTGCTGATACTTGAAGCAGGTATTTCCCAGACAGGAATTTTATATGTACATTACAACAAGTGGGTATACTGATTGCCTGTCTTTTGTCTCGTGTTACTGAAACTTGTCAGCCCATCGAGATATTACAGTGGCTTCAGAAGATGCAGAGATAGATAAAGAAATACTGCAGGCAAGGAGAAACACACAATGTGATGATTCCTCAGAAAGTTCAGATAATTAGGTGCCTTGAAAGCAGCTTCATGCAATGTTGGATTGTCAGCTGTCTATGATATAATGTAAAGGAATGACCAGTTACAATTTTTTATGGCATCAGGTGAAATTGTGAAGTATATTTTAAAGGGACAGACATTGTGTACTGACTGTGGTACATAAGACATTTATTAAATGCACTGGTTCTAATTACAAAGTGGACAAACAAAGCAAATTTCTCTGGTAATTATTTAATCAAATATACAACGTTCTGTGGTAGCTGATTGCAGTTGAATTTAGCACTGACGTTTATTACACTGTACTTAAGTGAGCTGACGCACAACTCACAATGAAGACACTTGATTACACTGTACTTAAGTGAGCTGACACACAACTCACAATGAAGACACCACTTACACTTCACTTAAATCCGTCGCACTTAGTTGTACCTGTTGGTACAATATATTGTGTTGCCATTGAACACAATGAGAGGTTGGGCGTGAGAGCCCTTGTGTCGCTGGGGACACGTTCACATTACTTTGTGCTGTTGCGCAAAGGAGACAAAGGAACGCGAGTGGGTGGCGTACACGTCTGTACATGATGGTAGCTGTATTTTGTCTGATGAGACTTAGAGAGAAGGAATGCTACGCTTCTCTTGTGGACAAAGAAACCACATGACATAGATCCCAGATTTTGATTGGCTAACATAAGCTAGTCTGGGATGAGAGTACACGTGCAAGCATAGTGTCACTTTCAAACAAAGAAATGCAGATGCATGCTAGCTAATGGAAATTTCCATAACTGGTGCTCTGATGCCAAATGTGAGTGGAAAAATACTAGTTTGCAAACAGTGGGGCGTGGGCTACCAAAGATTCAGTGGTAATAAACACCATAAAAACGTGAAAATGCACATGAAAATACATACAAAGAAAACTCAAATTAATCAAATAAATCAAAATAAATCGAATCAAAAAATAACATAAATTCAATAAAAACATGTTCATAAAATTTGTCCCCTGCATGAACACAATGAATGAGCCTTAGTTACTGCAGTTGGACAGAGGGTTTTACAAGTAGTTTACAGCAATGGATTCCAAAGAAAACCTCTGACTTAGCCAGTGATAATTTTAAAAAATTAAGCTTTTTTATGATAAAAGCAGAGCTTGTTATTCAACATAATATATGTGTTTTGATTTTTTCTGCAACTTTTCTGAAAAATTTCTCATTGTAAGTGTAATTGAGCAAGTTATGATCAGAAATGTATATTGGTCTTTGTGTGACGTACCTGTAATTTGTGTCAGATTTTAATGAAACATGAATTTTCTGGAGAGATTTTTTAAAAACAAATATCAAATTTCATGAAAATCTTTACAGCGGTAGCCGAGTTGTTGCGTGCAGATCGACAGACGGGCAGACAAACATGATGAAGCTAATAGTCACTTTACAAATGTTCCTAAAAGAACTTAGGTCTGTATAGGAACAGCGTGATAATCTAGAATATTTGGTATTTTGCAGTCCTGTGGGTGCTGGATTAATGGAATCCTACGTTATTTAGGTCAGCTGGAATTAAAATGTTACATCATTATTAATCAGTATTGTGTGCACCTCCATCTTAACCCTTTTCTGTGTCATGTGTCGTATAATGTATATTGATACTTCCATTTTTTGTCATGTCTGACATATTCTGCATGCAGATTTTGGCCTCTCCATGTCATAGAATCTTTGATTTTCCATTCATTTACACTTCCCATATATTGGTTGCTTTGAATGGTATAAAGTGGGAAGAGTCTTGCTCTTATTTCACAGGACTGACGTAAATGGAAGTGAGAAAAGAGTATTTGGAATTTTGGCCTAGCATGACATGAGGGGATATGGGAGTTTGAGCAAATTTTTGTGACATGAGAGGGGGTACACATTAATATTTCTGTATAAATTTCAAGGTGGGGCAAGAAAGCATAGTTGGTATAGTGACTTGCTGTGGGCTGGACGGTTTGGGGATCAAATCCCCCGGGGTGCCCCTCCTCATTCTCCCCCCTCCTCCGTCTGCTCCTCCTCTTTCTTCTTCTCCTCTTTCTCCTCCTCCCTCCTCCTCCTCCTCCTGCATCATCATCATCATCATCATCATCCAGACCAGCCCTATCTAGTGCTGCGATTAAGATAATAGTGCATCTGTACACCTCCTCCCTCTCTGGTCCTTCATAGCTTTTTCTAGGGTGATCTTTACCTTTTATAAATTTTAACTCTTTGCCTTGAATATGGCACATTCAAATGCTCATGAGCTGTATCGTAAGGTATAGTAATATACTTTTTAAATAATTAAAAAGTTGACATACCTTATAGTCTTGAGTGTTAACATCATCATTACATCACACTATGTGGGTTTTATGTATGGTTCGGTTGTTCTGTCCACATGTACTGCATGCATGAAACATTCTGCTCTGATCAGCTGTGTACCTCTGTACCTAGTGTATGCTGTCATTGTGTGCACAGGGACAGCTTTACCTTCACTCTTACTCTGCCTCTGAGCTGAACTACATATATCACATCTCAAACTTGAAGGAAAATTGAAATTTAAGTATGTATTGTATCCAGTCATTCTTGTGGCCAAGAAAGAACACGTGCATTGCAAGTTGTATGTTTATAATGTGCATGTGTGTGTCGTCTGTATGGCGCGATTCTTTTGTTTTGTTATGGCTGAATGTATATCATGTGGCAATACTGTTTTTACCAGGTGGTTGCTGGAGCACTGGTGCGGTTAACCTTGGAACTGGGATATACAACGTGTCGTAAAGGAGAAGACGGTGATGTCAGTAATTGCCAGCTGAAGGAAGATTCGGTAATGTCGGTGAAGTGCATATTTTGAGTTCACATGATTTTCTTGATGGATGACACCCCATCATATTGCGTGAATTAAAAATATAATTGATAATACAGTCTTACAGAAGTATTTTATTAGATAGACAATAATTATTTTCCTCCCCCCCTGTAACTTCTGGGTAGTTTGGTTGGTTGAACGTTGGGTCGGCCGATTGATTTGTTGGAGTGGCTGTGGTTTCACCACACAGAAACCCCCAATACACCACCACTGTTGTTACATTGCAGTTTGTGACAGTATGTCACAGGTGGTAGCTACTAGAAATATAGAGTATCTTGGGGTTTGACTGTACTTCCAATTTTCCATTTAAATTTAAATCTTCCTTTCTCCCAACATTCCCATGTAACTATTTATCTACCTACCAACCTACATTATACACCTACCTCTCCCCCATTGTCTCTCCTAAAGGACATGTAAGAAGTTAGAACTGCTGATAATGGTCCAGTAATATTACTGTCAGTTGTTGTTGGTATTATTAGTGGTGGAATAGTCATTCAAGCACAGATGATGTGTGTACATCAGCAAATATAGCAGTGTTTACTTCTTGTTTCAGAATAATCAGATTTGTTACGTTGAAGTATGGGATAGACCATGGCTTCAGCTACGTGAAGTCACCAATGTTACGTGCAGTTCTGCTTCAGGAAATACAGCTACTACTTCTGAGACTAGATCTAAGAGAGTGTGTATTGCATTTGTTGTGTTGTTTGTAGGTGCAAGACATAGCACTGAAATAACCATAGTCTTCAGTAAGACAGGGAATAGAGATTTATACATTCAACAGCTGCACGAAACCAAATGTTCAAGGCATGAGTCATAATAAAGCTGAATGTGTTGAGCTGATGTATTATATTGTGCGTTCAGGTGTGTGTTTGTGTGTGTGCGCGCGCGCGCGCGCATGTGTGTGCGAGAGAGAGAGAGAGAGATACAGTGGGATGAAGGCTGATTGGTTTTGATTATTGTTAATAAAGCCACCAGACTAATGCCATGTGTGACAGTTGGCATGAATTATTAGTGGATTCATATTTGAGCATCTGAATGTGTGACTTTGAAATAGATGTTGTGCTAAGATATTTTCAAAAGTGTGCTCTCAAATCTACCTAACTTTCTGTGCTCTGCTCTGGTGTGTTTGGGGTGGAACCCCAACCACACCAACAGTAGACAGCAGGAAAGCATGACAATACCCAAGGCTGCACATACAATTTTATAAGCTCCTGACGATGGGCGGAAAAACCACCCAAAACGTGTGGAGCACTGATGGTAATAATAAAGAACACTAAGTTGCATCTCGTTGGTAATATAAAATATACATGGCCATTTCATTGTGTCATCATTAAGTACATGTCTCATGTTCTTCTTTCATTTGTTCACTGTCCACCTGTGTAGGCAGTGTCATCTTTCATGTAAGAGCATTTGTGTGATTAAGTGCCAGTCTGTAAATGCTCCATAGTGCCTTTATCTAAGAAAAGGTAACATGCCCATGTATGACATGAAAGAATATGAGTGGGTGGTGGCATGGAGGTATAGCAACACTTATTCATAACCTTTGCGCCAGATGGCGATGAAAGGTGAGCTGTAAGTCTAAGCTGCTGTACCTTAAGGGAAGTTTCAGCTCTCGATCAGAGATGTAGTCTGGACACTTTTGATTAGAGAAAAATCTCTGCTCCCTGCCAGGAAAGTTACCACAGTCCGTCAGTCATGTATCCCTTATCCTAGTCACTGTATTGTCTTCCATATCCCATTTCCTCCCCATATTTATTTTCAAGCTTGATGCCATGTAGTCAGGTGGGTAGTTACCAGTGTCTGGGAGGAACCTGTCTACCCGACTACATGTTACCACAACCCAGAAGATTATAATCTTTCAGCTGAAGGTGATCTCTAAATAATTACCATAAATTTAAACAGTGACAAACACTATGTTACTTTCTGGTGCATATATATATAAAATATAAGTAACAGTTTTCCTGCTTCAGTTTGATTCAGAGATTTTTTAATTCAATTAACCAATTTGCACTGGCATTCTGATCCTAAACCACCGCTGTGTTAAGGTAATATTGTTACACATTAATACATTCTGAATTCCATATCGCCTCACAGCCAGCCTTCGGCCTTCACTTGAAGAATGGAATGTAAAAAACACAACAACAAAGATCTTGTTATATGAGTTGCTGTATAGTGCCTTTATTGAAAAACTGCAGTTTAAGAGAACACACTAACATTTTGTGGTGTATTTGTAAAATTAAATTCTTATTGGCTTTGTTTATAGACATGTTTGAAAGAAGGTTTAAAGTAATTTGCCCCAGTGTTCATTTCAGTAACTTGTATTGATGCTTTGTCCAGGAACTGTCAACAAGTCGGTTGAAGCGGCAAGGCCTTTCTCCACCAGGAGCATCGCTAGGAGGCATTACTCAAGCTGATGTCAATAATCCTTACATTCAAGAAATAACAACTTCTGCTTTGGCTGAGATTGATGGGCAATCTAATGCACTTTACAGACAGAAAGTTCTTCGGATAGTGGAAGCACAACAGCAGGTATGCTTGTTAATTATTTTGTATCTTAGCGGTTGTGTATTGCATTGTTTATTGCAGTAACATTCCTTTAATCTGGTACTCCTGATATTTGGCACTTGAGGCAGGTATTTCCCAGATACGAATTTCATATGTACATTACAACCAGTGCCCATACTGATTGCCTATCTTTTGTCTTGTGTTATCTGAATCTTTGTCAGCCCATCGAAATATTACAGTGGCTTCAGAAGATCCAGAGGTAAATAAAGAAATACTGCTGGCAAGGGGAAGTTCACAATGTGATTTTTTCAAATTACCAACTTAATGCACAATTCCTTTATTCTTCAACAATATGTACGTTACATTACGATCATCAACATGTTTGGAGCAGCACCCTGCTCATCCTCAGGAGGACAGATTGTATTACTACAGCCTCTGGTATCGTCACCCTCTGTAAACAGCTGTACGGTATGCAGGTTGAGAGCGGACTCTCTCTCTCAACCTGCATACCGTACAGTTGTTTACAGAGGGTGATGACACCAGAGGCTGTAGTAATACAATTTGTCCTCCTGAGGATGAGCAGGGTGCGTGCTCGAAACATGTTGAGGATCGTAATGTAATGTACATATTGTTGAAGAATAAAGGAATTGTGCATTAAGTTGGTAATTTGAAAAAGTCTATACTGTGATGCACGGTCAAAAATACATCAAATTACACAATGTGATGTTTCCTCAGAAAGTTCAGATAATTAGGTGGCTTGAAAGTGGCTGCATGCAATGTTGGATTGTCAGCTGTCTATGATATAATGCAAAGGAATGACCCATTACAGTTCTTCATGACATCAGGTGAAAGTGTGAAGGATATTTTAAAGGGACAGACATTGAATGAGCCTAAATTACTGCAGTTGGACAGAGGGTTTTACAAGTGGTTTACAGCAATGGATTCCAAAGGAAACCTGTGATAATTTAAAAAATTAAGCTTTTCTTATGATAATAGCTGAGCACATCCTCTGAGGGCTGGCTGCAGAATTTTAAAGAAGCATCAGCTGAAGGAGATATCCAATTGAAATACTCCTCTGATAAGTAGTGCACACAAAGTATCAGAGGAGTAACAAACAAAAAACTGTCTGTAAGAACCTTAGGTGTGTATAGGAACAATTTGATAGTATAGAATATTTGGTAAGTTGGCACGTATATGGTCCTGTGTGTTGGTGGGATTAAAGGAATGACACTATGTATAGATCACCAGGAATTCAAATGTTACGCATGTTTTGGTCTGAACTTGGTAGGTGCACTGAGTCCTGAAGCACCATTTGTCATCCTTCATCAGAATAATGGCTGCCTTCATTTTTACCCTTTCTGTGTCATATGTGATATATTTTACATTGAGAAATTCAATTTTGTGTCATTTCTGATATAATCTGCATGCACATTTGGCCTCTCCTTGTCATATACATAATGCTCTTTGATCTTCCATTCTTTTACAATTCACAGGATTGGTGTAACTGAGAGTGATAAAGTGTGTATGAAATTTTGGCTCAGTGAGGCAAAAGAGGCCACAGTAATTGGAGTAAATTTTTGTGAAATGGGTAGGTTTAAATTATATTTTCTTCATGTAAATTTCAACCCTCTTTCCTCTGTAAGCCAAATTCATTTGCTCATGAACTGCTGGGTGAGGTAAATTAATAATGCTCTTAATTATTTCAGCTGTTCTTTTCATGTAATTAAAGGGATGATAGATCTTGTCATTACATGACACTGATTTTTGGTTTTTATGTGTAGTTTGAATGTTCTGTGTGTATGTATAATGTGCATGGCAAACTTTCTTTGCTGATCGACTGTCTATGTATGTACCTCTCAGCTAAACTACTTGGCATCACATCTCAAAATTGAAGCAAACGTGAAACTTCTCATTGAAGTGTATTATATTTCAGACAGTTGTGTGGCCAATGAGAAAACCTGCATAGCCAATTGTATGTTCTTAGTGAACAGTACCTGCAAGTTCTAACAGTATGGTGCAGTTATTTTGTTGTGTTAAAGACCAGATATATACCATGTGATATTTCTGTGTTTAGCGGTTTCGGTGGTCTAGGGGTAGCGTGCTGGCCTTTAGTACCCAAGTTCGCGGGTTCAAACCTGGCCAAAGCCATTGGATTTTTAAGGGTGAAAAACTCCTCAGCACGCCTTCCTTCGGAGGGGAAGTAAAGCCGTCGGTCCCATGTCATAGATTTGCGGCATGTAAAAGTTCCCCAAATGGCGTGGAAGTCGTCATTTCGGCAAAATTACCGGACAACATTCTCGCCCACAGTTCCCACTTCCGCCGCTGGGATCTCTTACGTCATGGCGGACGTGGAGGCACCAGGTGGTGAAAAGTGGGAACAGTGAAAAAGCGGGGGGGAAGCAATGGCAAGCTACCCCTAAAAACTTGCCCAGGATGCAGCATACCAGAGCCATACCAGTCGCCTGACTGAGCTCTGGTCTCTGCCCAGACCAGCCCAAGGGCTGAATACCAATAATAATAATAAATTTCTGTGTTTGTCAGGTGGTTGCTGGAACTAAGGTGTTTTTAACGTTGGAACTGGGATACACAACTTGCCGTAAAGGAGGAGATGGTGATATCACTAATTGCCAGCTGAAGGAAGATTCGGTAATGTCGATTAAGTAAATATATCCAGTTCTCATGCTGCTGCTTCTTAGAGGAGGCCTGATTGAATTCTGTGAATTAAAAATGTTATACAGTAAATAATGCAGTCTAACAAGTATTTTGTTACCAAAAATATAACTTTTGTTTCTGTACTCTGAATAGGCAGACATTCATCTGATGAAGAGAGATATGGAAAAAGAAAATTATTTTTCTCCATTAGTTTTAAACTTTAGTTTTGAATGTGCCGTTAGGAATATCCACGTGAGCCAAGAGGGTTTGAAATTGAATCAGCGTCTGTTCATTGTGGTTGAAGTTAACATACAGTGTGAAAAAGTACATAGTGTAAAGAACTATGAAGCTTAAGTTTTGTCATTGTAAGGTGGTGGTTCTAGAAGAAATTATTGAGACAACTAAGGATGTGTTCAAGTTTGTTTAACAGAATGTGGGACAAAGTGATAGTTATGGATGCCATCCTGTCATGTTAATTACTAAATAAAGTAAGCCTGTTTCATCAAACAAAACACAAGTTTCTTTTAATTCAAAATGCTCCTTAACATGTGTGCTATGTATTTCAGCCTGTACTGAGGTCATCATCAGGCATGTCAATACCAAAAACTTACAAAGGAAGATATTTATGAAAGATACCACACTGCACCAAGTGTAATACACATATCATAGAAGAATTATAGTACAAATATTTACCACAACACATGAAGAACTAAAATTAATAGAATTCTTTATATACACATTCTTATATATTATTTAGATCTTATACTTTGTAATTTATATGTTTATATTACATTTTTTAACATTACAAGAAAATAGTGACTGTAAACAAGGAGCCCCTTAGATTCTGTTATATCTCTATATATAAGAATTTGTATTAACATGCCGAAGGAAGGACTAAGTACAGGCCGAAACATGTAGTATACATGCAACAGTACATTTTGAATTAAAATAAATCTATGTTGTTTTTGAAGAATATAGTGTAGTTTATGCAGAACAAAGTCACAACATAAAGCTAATGTGGTAAGGTTCAGATATTTGGGAACAGCATTAGCAGATCAGAATTGCATGCACAAAGATATAAAGAGATACAGACCAGAGTAAATACCTCATTTCCTTTATACCTAGACATGTACCCCTCCTACATTATACACTCCCCCCCCCATTCATTGGTTCTTTCTTTGTCTCTCAGCACCCACAAGAAAAATGACAACTGGTGATAATGCTTCAATAACATTACTTTCTGTTCTTATTGATATTATCAATAGTGGAATAGTCATGCAACCAAACTTAATATGCTTGTATTGGAGGGATGTTGTGTTTACATTAACACCTGTAACAGTGTTTCCTTGTTTCAGGGTACTCAAACTTGTTATGTTGAAGTGTGGGATAGACCATGGCTTCAGCTACGTGAAGTCACCAATGTTACATGCAGTTCTGCTGCTCAAGCTAGGTCTAAGAGAGTATGTATTGCATTTGTTGTTGTGTTATATTTGTAGGCCCAAGGTCTAGCTCTAAAGTGACCATAGTCTTCAGTAATATATGAGAAAGAGAAAAAAGGTTTTTAACAGCTGCACGAAATCAAATGTTTGAAGTATGAGTAGTAATGATTATGTAGCGAGCTGAAGTATTGTAACGTGTTTGTGTGTGTTACGTGTAATAGCTAAAGTGTGATGAGGGCTGATTGGTGTTGACTGTTATTGATAAAGCAGCCAGACTGATGCCCTGTGTTAGACAGTTGACATGAATAATTAGTGGGTGCATATTGGAGCAACTGAATGTGTGACTCATAAGCATTGTGTTTTGTTCATTTGGTGAAGATGTTTTTGTGCTGGAAGTGAAGGTGTAATTTATATGCAAATGGTAAAAGGAATTCTGTGAACATAGTTCAAATTATTTATGATCTTAATGTTTCATGGTGAATGAATGGATTAAAATCTTACACAGAAGTCAACCTCACTAAAGTTATGAGAAAATGTTTTGCAGGCCAGACATGACATGTCTGATGGGTTGGTAAGAGTTGTTACATTAAGTGACGGTTTAAGTCTCTGAAATATATGCTTTAACCCTGCTCCGGTACCATGAAAAAAGTTACTTCAACAGTACCATGGGGTCGATATGACCCCATTTTAAAAAAACAGAATAAAAGCACAGTTTATTACAATGATTTTTTTCTCCAAATAATATTTTACAACAC
>Ga0209629_10002265_pt1 | contig 12951 bp, 6 predicted proteins | sample TergutCu122P5_FD_187286 | JGI IMG/M metagenome (GOLD analysis project Ga0209629, IMG submission 187286) | Cubitermes ugandensis P5 segment gut microbial communities from Kakamega Forest, Kenya - Cu122 P5 (SPAdes) (version 2) | ecosystem: Host-associated > Arthropoda: Insects > Digestive system >... | reverse complement strand
ATGGCAAGCTACCCCTAAGAACTTGCCCAGGATGCAGTGTACCAGAGCCATACCAGTCGCCTGACTGAACTCTGGTCTCTGCCCAGACCGGCCAAAGGGCTGAATACCAATAATAATAAATAATTCGTCTTCACTGATCCGGTACAAATTCAAAAGATCCCCACATGATTCACATGATTCCATGATTTAACAGACAAATATTAGGCACATACTCGTATAATAAAAGTTCTCCACAAACCTCGGCCTAAATATTTATTCGTTATGCAGCTGCTAATTTATTTCTCGTCTCATTTCTCCACAGAGATGGGGGGCGGGGGTTAAAGTCGCGCCATTTAAACGCTACAAAAGTGTTCTAGGAAATGGAAAAACAGAACTTCTTCTTCTCTTCTTCTTTAGCACTATGGCTCTTCGATTTTGTCCCTGACTTCCCTCATGATATACGGCCATTCTGTTCTGCCCAGCACGTTTGTTCTCCTTTCTATGCTAATACTCCTCAGGTCCGATTCAGCATCATCCATCAACCTTAGCCTAGGTCATCCATTCTTTTACCTTCCTCCTGGCCTGTCTTCCAGTAACCATTTTGCTGTCCTTTCACCATCCACTCTTACATGCCAAAGCCATTCCAATCTACATACTTCATTTACGGTTACAAAAGTTACAGATTTAAATCTGTTACACGTTGTAGCTTTAAAATGTTCCCCGAATTATTTTATTTCTGTTAAATTCAAAACAATACAATAATTTAAGCTATATTTCCATCAAAACAATCCACTTGTTCAACTATAAACTTCTGCTAGCGACTGGAGAGGTGTTCAAAACATTCCTGGAAGCCATTTTGTGAAAGCCTTTTCAGCTCCCCCGTCGCATTCTTAATGATGTCAGTAGCATCAAAAAAAGCGCAGTCCCTTCAATGCTGATTTCAGTCGAGGGAGAGCTAAAGATCAGCTGGAGCTAGGTTATAGGGATGCTTCAGTGTTGTCACTTTGTTCCTTGTCAAGAAATCCTTGACCAAAACAGACCCTTGTGATGGAGCACTGTCGTGAAGGATAAACCAATCGTTGGTTCTCCATTTCTCAGGGCCTTTCCTGCTGACCGCATCCAAAAGGCGATGAAGCATATAAATGTAAAGAAATTTCCCTCATGCAGCAATTCATGCAAAATTATGCCAGCGAATTCCGGGACTTTTCTCAAGCTACGATGCATATTTCTTGATTAATTTGTATTATATAATAAATATTTTCATATATTGGCCCATGTATTTTCTCAATATTTTCCATTCCGACGTCATTAACACTTTCCATTTTATTCGTTAGGTCCCATAATTCCGCAGAGTAGATCACAATTTATCTTATTATTGTTTTATAGAGACCTACACTTAAAGAGGGGTTTGTATATTTTTTCTTTAGGCTACAGCATAGTGCATGGTAGCATTTATTACCAGTAATAATGCTCGCTTTTATTTTTGTTTCAACTTCGTTTGATTTTGTTAGCAAGGACTCTAATTATTTAAACATTTCTACATTTTTATTTTTCTGTTTATTTCTTCCAATTTCGTCTGGGTTATTTCCCGTTCCTTTTCTATTAATCGCGTATTTCGCTTTGGATACATATATGGTTGAACCAATCTCTGATGCTAATTTTGTCATATCTTCCATTGTTTCTGTACCATATTTAGCTGCGCGTCCCAAAACTACCGCATCATTTTCACATAAGAAGCGCTGTCGTGTTCTTTTGAATACTGTGCCTCCTGGGTTAATTTTCAAATTCCTTATAAACTTCTCCTCCATTCATAGAATGAATAAGAGTGTGGATAATGCATTAATTTTGTTCAATCCTACAACCATTCCAAAAACAAGTGAATTTTCCTTGGATTTTCAGTTTGTTGTTAGTTTTCCAATTTCATCTCAACTAGTTTAACTTACTTGGTATTCGAAACACTTTCATAATTTCTATCAAATGAGCTCTATGTGTACTAATACATGTTTGGTTATAATCTACATATTGTTGCATGCTGCAAGCCGAAACCCCGAAGGGACATTTTGGGACATGCACCCTGTTTAATTGTTATATTTTATATTATCCATTTTTATTGGAACCCTACTATACTTAGTGCTGTGAACCTCGCCCTGTGTCATGTGCTTGTCGAGTTGTGGCCTCAGCGCCTGACGCACGGGACAAGGTTCAACCTCATGAATCTTAACCTTTTAAAGCCTAACGACATATATATATATATATGTCGTACCGCAGCGCTAACCTCCAGACGCCACATTTTAAATATTTATTCAACAAATATACATACTAAATATTTTAAACATGCTGCATAATATCCGTTTTTTTTCTTCAAAATGCCGTTTATTTCATAATGCTACCTTGTTTGGTTCCTGTATTATTCGCATTTTACCTACAAGGTGTGCTAAAATTTAAATGTAAAATTCCGGCTCCAAAAGGTTAATCATACGCTTCTGTGTCAGAAGCATGTGACTAAACTAGTCTCGTGCTAAGAGGACTTCTACGGGACGGAGACTGCGGGAGAGGCGACACTGTATCTGCAACCGCCGTTGTTGGGTTCGGGCACAAGTTGGTTCCCGGTACTCAAAATAAACCGACTCTAAAACCTACAGCGTTGAGCTCGACCACATTCTTATCCCACCTAAACCTACTCACCGCTCGGCTGGGATTCGGGATACAACAATATAACGGATGAATATCCACATTATGATAATAGAACTTCTGTAAGACTGTTTCTCAGATGGAAAATCTGATCATTTGTAGATGGACTTCTACCAAAACCATATTGAGAGTGACTTAGTGTCTCTGTTACATGAGGTTCAAGATACTGAGCGACGAATCGCTAATAATTTTATAGGTTAAATTCAGGATTGAAATTCTTCAGTAGTTATTACACTCCATCTTTTTACCCTTTTTGTTTATTGGGCATATTATAGCAATATTTCACTCCTTCGGCATTTGTTCTTCCTTGCACATTCTCCCATTAAGTAAATGAATCCTCGTCCCCAGCATTCTGCCTTCATATTAACTGAATCTGCGGTTTTAAGGCTTCATCTGGTGCCCTGTTATTTTTCAACTTCCTTATGGCACCTAATGGTTTAAGTGTAACTATCAGCTGAACTACGTAAATCTTTAACCAACTACTTGGCGTCTCATTTACTGCCTATTCAAATACAGGACGTTACATCCAAGAAAAATACTGTAGATGTCTGCTTCCTTGCATTCATTATAAATGGATCATCGGTCTTACAAGCAATTCTCTATCATTCATCTATGTCGGTTGTTTACAGTATGCTTCTCCATTCATTTATTAATAAATAAGAAAATAATATTTACACATTTAGACAGGCGGTTATACACGTCCGTACATAAAATATAAAATACAACGGTGCGTTGTTAAACATCAATATGCACATAAGCATATATGTATATCTAGTACTGCTTTACGCTTCAGTCATGTTCAACAGTATTTGGTCAATATTTGCTCATTGTTTCTGTCAATGAATGTTCAAGGATTAGTGTGTTTGTAATATTTTTTATTAAGATGACTGATGTTCACCTACAGATCAGTGACGAAAAATGTAGCATTAACATAATGACTATTGTTGCACGTAAATTAAACTTACATTAGTACTTGAATAACATATGACTCCAAAATACAAAATACCATTCATTTGTAGGTTATTATAAGCATTGCATCTAACCAAAATCTCTGTAGCTGCCCATCAATATGTAACTGTTAATCTTGTTTTTCTGTAATCTATCTATAAAAGACAAATCACGTAGACCACTCTGACTGTACTTGGAGAACGACAGAAAATGATAGAAAACGTTGAGGAAAAGGCAGTGAAATTCTGTACGTTTCTGCAGTGACTAAACGACAATACGACAAGAAAAAAAAATGCTAAAATTGTGTTACCAATGAAGGACAACCTTGCTAAGTAAATCATGCACGGAAATGGAAGACAATGTGTAACGACAGAGCCATTAGTAATGAAATGTCTCGGTTTGAAGGAAGATGGGATGGGGAGAGGGGGGCGTTAGTGCCTGTCAGTATAAATGTTGGGATGCTACCTCTCCTCAGCGACGGTCCATTGGCACAGTTCTTGATTCCACGGAGTTAACAATCAGCAACTACCACCAATATGAAGTTCATTGTAAGTACAGAATGTGTTCAAAATTATCAAATATGAGGGCCCAGGGGAACACAAGCAAACTACTTTCTGTTTATGTCTGGCTTTGTTACATAAATACAAAGTGAGAAAACTGCTGTGTTGGTAGTAACTAAATTAGTAAGCACGAGGTGAGCAGATGTTGTAGCAAGAGTATAAAAGAAAAGCATTTTTAATTTCATAATAAACCTCATAGAAACAGATCACGTTTTAGACCTATATTTAGACGGAAAGCATACCATAAGAGAAACGAGGTGTGAGTACGAACACTGGACTGACGTAATCGTGATTTCACGTCCTTACAGCGGTGTTTAAGAAGAATCAATATACACAATTACGAACATTATTTCTTAGGCGTTCCAGTAATCTGCGCACAAACAACTCTGCAAATCTCCTTCATACTTTTTATAAAGACCCCACATAATCACCGACTGCTTGTACGTGAATCTAAAGTTGATCAGGTTAACTTGTGATGCCCAGTAATGCAGACAGGCTACATATTTAAAATATCGGCAGAATTAAAATCTTGATTATTCACTTGTTTAAAATATCATGTCATTTCCCACGGACTACGAATAAAAATTTTGAAATTTCACTACAAATGAGTATACATTTACCATCACCACTATTTACTGGTTTTTATTAATTTAAATTAAATGGCTATATCTTTCGACCAGAATTTGGGTACTTTCGGGACAGTATGTTAAACAAAAATTAATATTACAATTGCACTTTCATTTTATGGTTAGGTTGAGATCTCAGTAATTCACAAAAAACACGCGTAAATTTTCTGTGGGATTTAAAATAGTTACACTATATTATGTAACAATGAAATCTCATTATATCGTCAAGTTTAAAACCGTAGCCCATTAACTTTGTATATTCTTTTCTCTGAAGAATTCTGTGTGTTGTGATTTCCTTGTCTCGAGTAACATTCTGTTCAGTGTGTGCGTCATGTGATGAAACGCAATGTATAGAGTGTTTTTCTCTTCCTGCTTGACCGATACCCACCCGCCCGACGCTCTGCTACTGTTACGTCGTACACCGAGTCTCGGGAGGTTTAACAGTCGATGAACGAATGTGGAAAAAGATTCGCCGTGATAATAACCTTTATAAAGTTTAATAAAATCCCACCAGGTTTACATCAGATGCTGCAAATATTATGTTAAGGCTTTATTATTTGTTCTAATGTTACATATTTTTGTAGATATCTAAATGTATGGTCTCCAACAGCGGATGTGCGATGATTCAATAGTACCTGCCCCAAAAGTAACACTAGAAGAAAAAACTCCGACATAAAAATTAACAATCGGATTTTATACATCAGCACAAATAAATATTAAACCTTCGACATAGACGATACATTTGAATATCTACCAAAATATATAAGAAGAGCACATAATTTATAAGCCTTTATATATCAATATAATTCTTATTAAATACATCCTATATCATCGCACGCCACATACAATGAACACGAATTATCAGAGGAGACGAGGAAATCTCACACACACACACACACACACAGAGTTTTTCAGGGAAAAGAATATACAAATTAGTGGACTAGTACCTTGATAATATTTTATAATTTTATTATATCATAATATATTGTAACTACTGTAAATCCCACAGTTGATTTATGTGTTTTTAAGAACGACTGAAATATCAGCCCAAAAATAAGATGGCATTTTAATTGCAAGTTTACTTTTTGTATAAAGCACTGACCTGAATAGGACCAAAATTCTGGTCTTAACATGCATCCGTGTAATTTTACCTAATATAAATCTGTAAACATTTGTGTTGATGGTAGCTGTGCACTCATTTGTAGTATCATAAACACAACGGGATGTAAATCGTAAAAATTAGAGAATTAGTAATGCTTTCAAGAGCACGCCTGCTTTCTATGTGTTACTGATCGTGTTGTTGAATTTTCCCCTCTTTCCCAGCATTATTTCGAAGAACACAGTTTGCTGCCCCTTTGCATTATTTGTTTTAAACTCCAAGCATCACATCTTAAATCACTGAAATAATTTCACTTAAAACGATTAAAGATTTTTAAAAAATTAGAAATTATTCACTTTACTATGTGGTCTGAATTTATTAGGTTGGCTCTTAATACATCTTCCTTAACATCCTGACGGACAGACATCTTGCCTGTTAGACACACACGCATACGTGTGCGCGCGCGCGCGCACGCACGCACACTCTGCATCTCTATGACCATCGAACTGAATATATTTTCTGGTGCATCTTCAATTTAATTCGTATGACAGACACCACAATAAAATAACTTATTATTAAACCTTCGGCCTGCATTATTTTCATGCACACAAGCAACCCACTAAACTGCAGAACACAAGCACGGCCAATTCCTCCCGCATAAATCCCTTAACTGCAGTAGTCTATCATGAACACATATCACCCCGCCACCTTCACTATCCTCCCTCGAATAAGTCACTGTTTTGACACTATAGACTTTACACACGTATACAACCTTTCAAACAGCAATTAAATTATGGAAAAACATTCATGGTCTAGTGATCATGAAAAACCAAAGTCCGGAAGTAGGTTCCTTTTACAGTTCTGATGTATGCCATTCTTGAAATGGTTAAACATATGCATAATATAATAACCGTTTTTTTATTACAGCAGTGCAACCACATGGCAGGTTACAGCACCGCTTCGCAATCTGAGACGCAACTCACTGATGTGTCTCGAGAACTTTGACTGTTCACAACGCGATTTACTAGAAAAATACTAAAATTTTCAAGGCATTGTACTGACAAACTATGAGAAATATATTAGGACCACATCTCCCTTCTGACGAACTTCGCTCGAAGTATATGTAACAATCCTATAAATAACAACACATGTGTCAACTGCATGTGTGACAATTTTTAGGTGCATAGCTTCGTCACGTCTGTCCTTCTGTCTATCCGTATGGAACAAGTCGACTCCCACTCAATGGACTTCCATGATATTTAATATTGTGTATTATTCGAGAATCTGTCCAGAAAATTCAAGTTACATTAAAATCTAACAAGAAAAAGAGTACTTTACACGAAAACTTATGTACATTTATGATAGCATCTCGCTTATTTCTTCTTAGAATGAGAAATGTTTCAACAGAAGTTGTACAGCAAATCAAGACACACATTTTATGTTCAATACATTGTTTTCGAAAATCGTGTCGTTTATGAGACAATGTGGAAAATATGGTACAGCCGGACAGAGCATAGGTGAAAATATACTGCTCCGCAGAAAATATGTGCTTTGTATGCCGGGTAACTAGGGCACGAATAGACATACACTTATAATATTTTATGCTGGCTTCATAATTGATTAATTCCGTCCGATACAGTAAAATGTTTTACGGCAATACTTATATAAACGAGAAACTATGCAGGGACTTAAAAAAAAAAAGAATCTGTTGAGCTAAATTGTACGCCTGAAGGTCGTGAGTAAACGAAAATTATTCTATTTCAATGCAGCGTTCTTATGTAACGTGTGAAAAGGTGCAAATTATTTGGAATATAATTTCTTTCACAAAGTGGCACGCGTAATTTACGCAGCTGCCCGTGAAATATATTTGCCATAAAAGCATTTTTATGCAACACTCAATATTTTTACATAGTTGACAGTGACATGAAACTTAATGACAACACACACAGAATGTATTCTTGTTTTCCCACTGCAAAATAATTAAGCTAAAGCACCACAGGATTACGTTATACGTAGGTATATTGCCTGTTGTGTATTTCTTCCCCGTAGCATCAAGATCAGATATTGGCCTATCAAGCACACTAGCAAATGGGTACTGTGGGTGCTATCTCCGAGGAATAAAGTGGCTGACTTGAAATTGATGACTCCCGTGTATAAACAAGGATAAAAACGTGTGGAGTATAATTCCACTCCTCCTGCATGCCTTCATTGTGCGTATAGGAACAAATTTACCATAGTGACCGTGGTCACTTGTACCAGAAACCACATACCTAATTATAAAAACCGTGGAAGTTGCGGGAGAAAACCGCCACTGGAATTAACTAAGACAAATCATGTGAACTGATATCAAGTCTATGCAGAGCAATATCAGCCTTTTGGCACTGGTCTGCTTGGGTATACTTCATTAAGATGGGATTAGCGTAGGGTGTTCAGAAATGGTGACTTAGATGAATTCCCCTTTAACTTTCATTTTTATACACTGTTTACAAAATGCATATTTCAGCATACAACATGAAAGTCCCTTTCAAATGAACACTAAGAGAAGATACTGCACCCCGCATGTAATCACTATTTAATGCACTGACATTAATTGTCTTGAAGAATTTGGGGAAATCTGGTGGGGTTAAATGTTATAAATGTGAAAGTTATCAGCAAAGCTATCCCTTTACAGACCTGACAGGCCCTTAGGGCTCCAGGAGGTTCAGGCTCCCAAAATTTCCAGGCAATCTGCGCATGTAGTCCGCCTTTACCCCAAAATACATCCGTAATACACACTTCTGTTAAGAGGCTGAGTCGACCCAGAGACATAGTGTGGCCGGCATTATTAGTCAATGAAAAATCCCAATGACACCATCGGAAAACGAACCCATTACCTTCCAGCTTGCAGCACACTGCCTCAACCAACTGCCCCACCGCGCACCCCAAATATTTTGGGTGTGATGCAATAAAAGTCATCCAATAGCAGTAGTAGTAAGAAGATGGACGTTAACTGCATTATCTTATTCGTGGTCCCTTACGTGGGTAGCTGTAGTGAGTAAAAACGCCAACAAATGCACTATTCTATATACACGTATTACGTACATTACTATTAATTTGCTCCTTTTTTACACGTTTCGGCGCAATCACCATCTTCAGGGAGCTAACACCATTGTTGTTAAAACATACTGCAGTATTAACAGTTTTACAATAAACATATATATATATATGTATCAAATGTGCAAACTGTCTTTAAATCAAGGAAAAACAAAATATATGACAGTAAGTAAGAAGGCACGCAATCAGTGTGGGTAGACAGTAGTAGGAGGGTATAGGTTTGGAAGAATTTCTATTTTTCCTGAATAGTCTAGCATAACAGAATAACACACAACTATGAAAGGAAATAAGCCCATTATGCAAATAAAGGATTAATGACCTCTAAATTAATTAACAAATACACTAGAAGGAAGATGTAAATGACATTGATAAGGCCGGATGTGTCTTACGCATACGAAACCTGGACATTGACGTAGGGATATAAATAATTTATTAGTTTTTGAAAGACAAATTTTAGGGAAGTTATTTGGACCAATTCAATGAGAAGAGTGATTGATAATCAGGAGTCATAACGAATTGCAGAAGTTGTTAAAAGCGGAAGATGTCGTTAAATACGTAAAAACACAAAGAATAAAGTTGTGTGGACATCTTAACATGTTGAAGATATAAAAGTAGTTAAGCTTATCACTGATCGGAACCCCATTGGAATAAGAACCAAAGGACGACGAAACAATAGATGGAGAAATTAAGTAATGAATGATTTAAAAAAGCTAAAACTGAGAAATTAGATCCAGCTCGTTAAAGACAGAAAAGCCTGGGATTATCTAGTGCAGAAGACCAAAATTCTTGCAGGGTTGTAGTGTCAGAAGAAGCTCTTACTCCTTCAAAGTGTTGTCAACTTAAACGATCAGTGCGCTCCATTTCCTTGCGGCCAGGATTACTGCGCTGCGAGCAAATAAAGGTTGAGAACCGTTGGGTTATGACTGTCGAATTGCAAATATGCGCAGAATTCGGTAAAGAATGTCTCTAATAAGTGTGAAACAAGTGTGAATGACTTTGAACAAAAAAAATTGTGGAAGATATCTTAGTCACTACATTATTTTTACCAGGAAAAAATGTGTATTATCATTTCAAGAAGACATCAAGATATTGCATTGCTGATGTCATTTTTGAGTACAAAAAAAGTATCTCTTTCTAGCTAGCGAAATCTGAAAAATTTACCTAATATCTACAGTTTTAACCAAAGAATGAACACGAAAGTCATAAGGCTCACAATAACATACTTAAAAACATTAAACTCCTAAATGTTTTGGACCTCACTGTTACATAAGCAGGGACTACATTGTTCTGTTATAAAAGAATTGTTTGATACAATAAATATTAGTTGTCGCCTGTAATAACACAGACATACAGTCGGCAAACAAGCTAAAGCACGCTGAGTTCGTATTTTTCTGTGCTCGTGGATACGACAGCTCTCTGTCACTCTACAAGGCACAGGGAAACGAAGAGACGGAAAGAGAAATTCCCTGAGTATGAAGCTGAACTGCTAGCCTCTAAAATGCGATGTCCGGCCGTGTTGGGGTTTTTTTGTGGGTTTATATATATATATATTCATTGACTGATGGAATCTGAGTAATGCCGACTGACAAGAACACAGGTCAGTCCCATAGCAAGAACATGGATCAGACTTGGTTTTCAGAATAAGTTGGGATAATGTGTGTGGTCTGTCCCCACACGCTCTTCCATGTGCACTAGAGGTTTATTGATTTAGGCTGTAAATCAGACAAGCTTTGCAAGATTAGATGACGGTGAATAATAGACTGAAATCTTGTGGCAGCATGTGAATTTCGTCTAATTTAATGTTATATCCATAGATAAATATATCCAGCTTCTTCATAATTAACCAAGGAATTTTAACACCAACCTAATTAATTACGTGTTGTTTATACCACAACTGTCCACAAGATAACACAAAACAACTATCTTATTCTTATCGACAGCCACTTCAGAATCGAGTTCTTTACGATGTTGTGAAAGGAAGTGGTCATTGCCTAATTTAACGTATTATCACGAAATTTCTTGGAAGTGCCGAAGAAAATATCGGAAGGTTTCTTCAATAATGTTTTCATGGATAAAATATTCAGCTTAGTAATAATAATGATAATGATATTCATTATCATTATTTTCTTGTTCATCTTCTTGTATTAGACATATGTGACCAGTTCTCTGTTCTTCATACACGGTTTCCTTATTTTTCTACTAAATATTAGGCATCAAAAATTCCGTTTAATAACAATAATGATAATAATAATAGTAGTATTTTTTTGGTGTTCAGTTCCTACAATTCTTGAGGCTACCTTCCGACTAACACTGAGTTGTCACGGTGGTAGCCCCTCACAATTTGATAATTATGAGATATATATATATATATATATATATATACACTTATTTTCTATTACTCATTTATATTTGACTTCGTCTAAATGGCTGCATAAATTTCTTATATGGCCTTAATAGTGCATCTTAATGTTTCTCTGTAAACTGTCTCTTTATTCATATTTTACCACTTTGGTTTAGAAATTTTATTCTCAAATTTCTAGTTTCCAAACAATCGAGTAACATGTATTTGACATCCTTTTCACCTAAACTAGAGGGCATCTTGCTTTATCTGTGTCTGTTCTTATTACTTCCAGTTGCTACCCCCCTGCTAGCAACCACCTTATCCCACTCCTTTCTTTCCTCGAACACCGTTCTGTATATATGAAGTTTAACCCCAAAAGAAGTTCATTATCTAATATATCTAAAATATTTTGTCTTTCCGTACCATTACTTCTATCTTTCACTGTTTTAAAATTCCCGTTACTTGGTCTGTATATTAAAAATCGTCAAGAATACGTCTTTTTTCCAATCCTGTAAACCTACATTTAATTTTACATATTTCTTCCAGGTAGCAATTTTGGCTGTACTGGTAGCCATGGTCTCAGGAGCGGCATTCCCCGGCCCCCGACCATTTCCAGCTGGCCCTCTGCCTAAGGAAGACCTAGCCGGTTCCGAAACCGTGTATTACCCCTACGCCTATTACCCAGCTTATTACCCTATCGCATACTGGGGATGAAGATCTTAAAATGGCTGACAAGTAGTAACAAGATGGCTACTTCATGCTACGTTATGGACAGCACCTACATTCGTGTTAGAACCTGTCGTCATTAAACTTGACCATCTGCCCTCACGAACATAAAACGTCCAAAAATAATTATGTTTAATATATACATATAATTTCACATTTCCTATAATTTTGACACTTGTTACCTTCTTAAAATGTACTCAATTTGGAAAATTTATTTTGTAATTAAAGCCTTTTAACACCAATATTTGCAATGATTCAGTGATTTATGTGTAATGAAACTGGATACTTCGGCTCGCCAGCCACAACTACAAGCCAAACTGCGCGCCAGCCACTTCACAATCTAATTAAAAAAAAACAATCTGCTTTAAGATTTACTGCAATATTTTCCAACTTCTTCCTTCTCACGTTGACATGTTCTTGCTTCTCAAGGACACACGCCTTTTTGCAAGGTTTCATTCAGAGCCAGGTGAATACATCTTTTTCTTTAAGACATACATTAATATTATCTCCCATGCACTTTCAGCCCAGCCTGCTGCATGGTATCTCCGTTTCTCATGCGTGGTAAATATCTCCCCCATTTATTGGCAGCTAGAGGGGACCGTCAACCTCATCAGTATTTTAAACAATAAAGTATTGTGGAACCAGTGGGTTTTCACACTTCTACGCTGGTGTAACACAAAATAAATTTTAACAATTTCAATCTACTACTAAAAGTAGTTTGTTTTGAAATAAGAAAAATAAAACTGAAAGATTCGCTGACAGTGGAGATGAGTTATATATAGGAAGGGCGGGGATTGTCGGATAGTCTGGTAATTCCGGATACCCCCGTTTCGGCGACACTAGTGCTGCAATCTTGCGAAAAGCAGGTGAACTAAGTTCTTCTACAAG
>Ga0209629_10002263_pt1 | contig 12957 bp, 10 predicted proteins | sample TergutCu122P5_FD_187286 | JGI IMG/M metagenome (GOLD analysis project Ga0209629, IMG submission 187286) | Cubitermes ugandensis P5 segment gut microbial communities from Kakamega Forest, Kenya - Cu122 P5 (SPAdes) (version 2) | ecosystem: Host-associated > Arthropoda: Insects > Digestive system... | reverse complement strand
TACAATTTTATGACAAAAATCCCAATTCCCCTACAATAAGCCAATGGTTCCCTACAACTTCCCATGAAATAAAAGCTTACTGTGCATTATGTGTCCTCATGTCCCAAGTGAAAAAACCAAATTTGCAATCCTACTGGAGCATCCGTAAATCCTTGCACACTCCTTTCTTTAGGGTGTATCACACCACAAAAAACTTATAAATAAGCGCTTCAGGGACCAACCCAACATCACAGCACAACAGGGGTATGTATTGAAGTCAATAAAAATTAATTTGCATGAATAAATTACAGATGTACAAAATTGCCATTTTCGCCTGAACTGGGATTTAAATGCCCCAAGCTGAAGGGTTAAAAAATTAGTGTTCTAATGGGTTAAAGCCCATAACAACTAATTCAAACATATATCCCTTAAATGTACTCATAAAACACTGTGAGAGGGTCAATAGGCCTCTTGCTTCATATCAGGGAGGGGTACAAATCTTGGCTCTGAGATCAGCTATCATAACTGAAGTGTTGTGTGGTATTCCTCAGTCACTCAAAGAGAATGGTTGGAGAGTGCCTGACATTTGGCCATAACCACTTCCTTCCATATTTTCCTGATCTGTTAGTCACTGATTATCGTACCATTCAATAGCTACTGGCTGCACCAGTCAATCAACAAAATAAATAAATAAACGAAAAGTACTTACCAGAGGTGTCTCAAATATCTGCTTCACATGTATAATGTTTGTGATGTGCCATGTATACTTGGTGAATGTCCCCAGCGGAACTGCATCACGACGTACAAAGCCAGTTGTGAAGTTTGGTAATCGTTTCTTTTTTCCTCCACATGAAATGCGCTCTCTCAAGCAGTCGAAGAATAACTGACGAAGAAAGGCGGAAGTGGTGATAAATATGAACTTCTTCTGCTATACACAAATTCACTATAAAAGGTTTAATTTGCACATAATTTTTTTTTCAATATGCACAAATTCTAATCATTCAGCAACATGGAGTTGTAATGACGGGACAGTCGGAGTTTTGTAAGAGGATGAGATTTGTTTTTCATTAAAACCTCTCGTTATACTGGCAGAATTCAACATTTACCTATTATCATGCAATCAAACTGTTAAATTCAATGCAGTTTACAATTTCAAAAACTATTTTCATATCTCCTACCAAATTATGCCTCCTGCAGAAGCATTTTTACAACAAACTGTTGCATGTATTTGTTCCTCCTGTCCATTTTCCCAGTCCATTCCAACCTCCTTGATTTAATCACTCTTAATACACTATAACAAGTAAACTGTGAACCACAGAACTCCACACTATATACATTTCCTTCATAACCAAATAATAACACAATAAAAAATCAACCTGTGGAACATGGAATACTAGAGGGTCTGGCTTCCCACTGAACTGGAAATGCATTGTCTGATTTATTCTCTCTGTCACAGATGCCAGCCATTGGATGAATGTGATATTAGCTGCGTTTTCATCCACTGGTTCTGAAAAAAATTCAATAACAAGGAGATAGCACAACATACAGATGCGTAATTTCCTCAACTGTAACAACTGAAATCAAACACCACCGAAATACAGAACATTTAAAAAGTACACATTGGCATGTTTTATATTAACTGTTCAGTCAAATACAACTAGTACACAGATGCCATTTTACATCACAAATTTTCAATATGTTTTGGCAGCAGCTGTCATTCTCAGGCTAATATCTGTCTAAAAGGTATTGTGGTAGCAAAGCATGTATTATATTAATTGAATAAAATATTACAAAGCATACTCATTTAAAGGATAAAACAGACAGTATGTCACCCTGCTTACATTTTTGATGCCTTTGCATTTTGTGCAGATTAATCATGTCTGCAACAAATGTATTTCATATGAAGGCCTCTGTTTCTACGAGGGGGTGCTGATAAGTCCTTAGCCTGACCTACTTCCCGATGTTGTAGGATGGAATCGATAGTGTTGTTGGAAAGAGGAGTCTGTTCACATGCCAAATTGCAAGTCTTTTATTGTTACAGAGGCTGAAAGGAAGCATGTCAGGCGATGCGCACGATTTCAACAACATCAAGACGTGAGCTGTCATTAAGTTTTTTTTTTTCCCTGCAAGGCAAGGCAGCGAAGGAAATTCACGCCATTCTGATAGAAACATTAGGGGAACATGCACCATCGTATGCCGTCAAAAATTGGGTGACCCAGTTTAAATGTGGTAATTTTTCCACCTGTGATGCGCCTCGTCCTGGACGACCCAAAACAGTGACCACTGCGTAGATTATTGATCAAATTCACAAGCTAATCTTGGAAGACCGCCGGATTTCGGCTAAATCAATAGCTGAGCAACTGGGCATCTCACGTGAGCGGGTTGGGTCCATCATTCATGAAGATTTGGACATGCGGAAGTTCTCCGCGAAGTGGGTCCTGAAATGCCTGAACACGTATCAAAAACGTCAATGGTGCCAGTAGTCTGAGCAACTTTTGGAATTTTTTTTGGCGCGATCCAAATTATTTCCTGTCACGATAGGTGAACCATGGAGGAAACCTGGTTATATGACTATGACCCAGAGACAAATCAACAATCAATGGAGTGGCGGCATACTGGCTCACCCTGCCCCAAGAAATTCCAAGTGCAAAAATCCGCTGGAAAGTTGTCGCCTCGATTTTTTGGGATCAAGACGGCATCCTCCTCATTGATTATCTTCAAAAGGGCCAAACTATCAATGTGGAGTATTACTCATCTCTGCTGGTGCAATTGAAGGACATTTTGAAGGAAAAATGCTACAGGAAGGTCATCAAGGGGGTCTTGTTTTTGCACGACAATGCCCCACTTACCAGGCACTTGCAACCCAGAAGAAATTGGCCTACCTGGGCTTCCAGTGTCTTGATCACCCACCATTTTCTCTGGATCTGGCCTAGTTGGACTACCACCTGTTCCCTGGACCAAAAAACAATTGAAAGGTTGCCATTTTTCGTCCAACGTGGAGGTCATTGCAGCCGCAGAGACCTGGTTGGATGGACAACCTTCTGAATTTTTTTTGAGTGGCTTGCAAAAGTTAGAGCAACAGGCTAAAAAGTGCATTGAGCTTCATGGGGAGTATGTTGAATAAATCACTAGTTTGGTTGCTGTAGCTTGTTTCCTTCCTGGTTGGGCTAAGGATTTATCAGCACCCCCTCGTATGTAATGGTAGTCCACACCAATGACACTGCTGAATGTGGTAATGCCCACTGTATCTTTGTTGTACCATTAGTATGGTATGTAATATACAACATGTCAATGTCATCCAATAAAAATTTTGGTAACATCATACTGTTGTGCTAGTTAATGAGCAGTGATTCAAATCCACGCAGAAACAGCATCTGAACACCATCCTTTTCTACAGCACATTTCATCATCCAATTCGACCATCATTAGGTACAAAACACAACTACACAACGGAAAAGTATGCTAAGGAAGAGGCCTCTCCTTCACAATTAGCCTGATAAAATACATAACTTGGCTATTATTCCCAATAAAGGAATAATAAACACATAAAATATTAATTAAAATTTCCAACTAAAAACCATAAGTATTGTAGATTTGAGGATGAAGAGGTTCCTGTATATTATTATGTCAAAATGTGACAGAATGAACCATGCAATTGGCAATATTTGATGTGACCTTGGTGTGTAGTATGGTACTGTAAAAAAGTAATCAATTTGTAAATACAATGGAACTGTTTAAGGTTGTTAATAACAAATGATGATCAAAATGTATTACCACTAACAGTATACATGAAATTCTGAACTGTAACACAACAAACTGATACAGATAGAATGAATGCATATTATTCATCTCTACACCCTAATTCTAACAGCTAAAATGTATAAAGTTGAACTATAATATGTAACACGATTATGAGTCAAGAAATGGCCTGTGATTAAGAAGAATCAGTTAAAGATAAAAACAACACAATGACTTTTACACTGACCTTGTTTCCTAACTCCAATGGCAGGATTATTCCTCCTAGTAGAGTTTGGCTTCTTGCCACAAACCTCTTGCAATGGAGCCACCGTGCTGTGATCTTGCCGTTTGCGCTTCATACTCAACATCTGTAATAGTAACACAAACTCATGACAGTCTTCTGAGAACAGCCTCACTTGTAAGGCGTAAGATTTGTTCTTAAAAGTGCTTAAAAGTGGCCAGGGCACCAGCTATACAGACAATTATGTGCTTCATTTGATAGAGTTGTTTCTTCTTATTTCTAGTTTTTGTTCTGACACACTATGCCGGTTAACAGTTACTAGACACACAATAAGTCCTGGCTGCAATAAATTTATCATTTCCTGTCTTTACAAACAAATTCTACGATAACTTTTACATTCAGGCCACAACTCTTTCCTTCCCAGTTCAGTGACCACTATTTATACAGTTCGACTAATATAAATGACCTCTGCTGCTATGCTGACTAACAATGAGAAATTAATCTTGAATGGGGAATATTTTAGTCCACCTACATACAATAATGTTCTAGTGACATTTTTAAATTTTTTATTACTGTTTGCAATAACTGATGCTTTGTCACCACTTTATTTAAATATGAATGCTGTGCAACATATAAACTTGTTTCTTCTACAGTGACAATGAATCTCAAATTCCAAAGCACTTATACTGATCCCACATAAAGGCTGACAGGACTTAAACTCTAATATGTCAGAAACAAGAACATACTACTTCCACTTTATTCAGCAACCAACAGTATTTACCCAGACATTTGAAGAGATCACAGAAGTGTCCTATTCTTGAAAATGTCTACATAAATGCTACCTATCTTGAAGTCACATCTTTATATAAATATACAAAAGCTGTCAGAAACCAAATGAATCTCTCTACAAGCAACCTTTAAAAACAGGTTTTAGAGAACAGCCGAAATCTACATCATCATGTCATTCGTGTATAGTGGTTTACTTGAGAAGCATATGCAATTTATATTTCATAATCAGCCCTGCCAAAATACCATCAGGGTATTGGTTACAAAATTCCATATTATTCCACAAGCAGAAACTTCATTCTCCAAAATTTATTATTTGGAATGCTGCTGCACTGTTGTACATTCTGGGGCCTTTCTTATTCATCTTCCTTGCACTCACTTAACATTCCCATCCTCTTTCCTGTCATCCCAAAATATACCATCATCAGTCCCATCCAATGCATTGGATATACAGCACTTCTTAAAGCCCCTGACAGTCACTAGTGGTGGGTTGTGCTGCCATGCTGTTATGAACCTCACAGACTAAATAAAACATTTAAATTGCTTGCTTTATAAACTTACTTGAACCCATGAAAATTCACAATTTTCTCCACAGATGGTGTTAGTGGTGTTCAGAATTTAAATACAAGTGTTCTGGATTTCTCTGTCATGTCTGTGGTCTGATCAGTTTGAGTTCATGGTTCTCTTTATGGTTTTAGTTTGTTGATTGGTCCAGATTTTATTTTTGAGCCTTATAGATAATTTGTAATTTTGGAATAGCCAATTTTCTGTTACAACCCTTGGACTAGATGTTCTCAGGTGCATATCTTAACAAGTCAATGTTGCTCTGGTGCCCAGTGACTAAGAATAGCTCAATCTAAGGGTTCCACCAGATTAGTTGTTTCTTTGCCTATAAAAGTAAACAGAGCCATGTTCTGAAAGGTAGTGGCATCTTTAAAAAATCAGATGATGGACAAAGCCCCCACCCCCAAAAAGTAAAGATTGTCAGTTAACTTCAGTTGTGCTCTGTTTGCTCTTTTGGATTTCTTGACCCTTAAGATGGAACTGACAGATTTTCCCGAAACATCAGTAAGAAATTACCACTCAGCACTGCACAGTATCTCAGAAAGAAGAGATCTGACATGATGATTTGGTGCTGCAGGCCTTGGTTTGACTCCGAATGGTATGGTTCCAAGTGATCCTGTTTGGCACTTCATATGTGAATTTAAGAAGACCTCACATATGTAATCGCCAAATTTAAGGGAAAAAACCTCATCTTGCATTCAAGTAAATATGGTAAATTGATCCTGTTGATGAATTTATGGTGCCTTGCAGAACACTGTTGTGTTGTCACTAATTTGGAGGAACCTGATGTGGTGCCTCTATCTTCAGAGCAGAAGAGTAGATCTGAAGCTAGAAACAGTTCCCTCTGCCACAAACAGGATCAAAATTACCAGTGAAGTGCTCTTCAAGTCTAAAATCAATAATGTCTGTCACAGTCACTCTATGGATCACCTCTAGATGCTGTGTTGTTTGTAATGGGTGCAGATCCTGAGGTGCTTCTGGTAGGATACTGTCACTGAAGTTGAGCGTATCTGGATCCATTGTCTGAATCTGAACTCCAACCTGGTCTGAGGACAACACTTCCAGGCCATGGACCTGCAAAGAGTATACTACTTATGTCACCCCATCTTCATGGGTCAAGTTTGCTTAAATTAACGAACTTCTATCTTCTTACAAATTTGTAAACAGATCTCTCAGATTTCTATACATTTTAGAACTTCATGTGACATACATTTAAAGAAATGCTTACAATCATCCACATGCACAAACATTATGGACACATTCTTTCATCAACAACAAACTCTTATCTGACACACAACATAACGAAGATGTCAGGATTACCTGTGCTATTGTAACATCATCAGCAACAGTAATGCCTGTGGCCTCTAGCAGAGCTGCCTCTTCTCGTAGAACTTCAACTTCAACCTCGCAAGTTCCAGTCCCATCTTCATCACTCAGAATTGCCACCAAATGCTGCTGCTGTTCGGCTGGTGTGGGATTAGAAACTACAGCTATAGGTGGTTTGTCGAGGTTGATATAGTATGAGAACTCTTCACTTAATTTTGGGTCACTAGCAAAGGCACAAATGCAGGCATAAAAATGAACACAACATTTGAATGTAGGATCTTCCTTATTTGTTGCCTGTTTCACCTGACCCTAGAAAGAAACAAACAAACAACATACATCTCAAGGCAATACTGAACATTAAGACATTCAATGTCTGCAACAAAACTTGTCTTACTTTGTCTTGACTTTTGTGTACTCAAAAACCCAGCTGTTATGAAAAACACTTTACAGTTCATAAGCAATTACCTTCATATATGACAAGGGGGAAAGCAATGGCAAACTACCCCTAAGAACTTGCCGAGGATGCAGTGTACCAGAGCCATACCGGTCGCCTGACTGGGCTCTGGTTCCTGCCCAAACTGGCCCAAGGGCTGAATACTAATAATAATAAAAAATAATATGACACACTGAATACTGTGATTGATTTTAATTTTTTGGACAGCAAACTCATGAATTACACAAAATATAAACCTCTCAAGGTGACAAAAGGCAATTATATCATTTCAGTACCGAACTTTGATGTGTTATAGACTACTTTGCTCCAACATCAGAGAGTTTCATTCCATACAAATGCAGATAGGCATGGGGTAAAACCCATCAGATAGTTCTTAACCTGCTCTAGGGAGGGAAACCTAATGCTCATATATAACAACAGTGCTAAGATTCACGCATGCCAGCAGTAAATACAATCACACTTTCTTCATCATCTGCAATTGGAGAAGGGCTGTACATTAACTCAGTATGTTCACATTTAATTTACAACAGTATTCACAAACTGAAAGAAATTTACACTCTCCTTAGAGTATGAAAACAAACTTTCTGAGTTTTCCCACAGCTCCTTGTCATTGTTATTCTTATAGTGACACATTTTCAGAATATTTATTGGTTAATGTCTACTGTCTTTATTCACCATAACATTACATGACATTATAAAAGTGCTTATAAACACCATATATCAAACATCTGTGTTCTAAAAGGTAATTAAAAAATCCTGTTCTCTCTCTATCAACTTCAGAGCCTATGTGACAGCATAGAATGACTGACAACTGAATTTAAATACCAAGGCAGAGACACAATTACAGTAACAATGTTGGGTGCAACGTTAAACAATGTTTGATACACGAGATTCGAGGTTCTCACAGCAGTACTGCTAAAGATTCCAGTCTCCTGGTATGTTACATCATGTTGACTGGTAAAGAGTCTTCTTTCCTCAGACTGCTTGACCCTGAAGATGGTGGCACTATGATACCTCAGAACATGAGTAACATCATATTTACCTATTTACATGGTGAAACATCCCAGAAGGCTTGCATCTTCCAATGTTTGACATGACAGCTGGTACAGGGTGAAAGCTAGAGGTTGCATGCGATGAGGAGAATAACTTCATGAAAACTAATCATGACATGAACTTGCCTTAAATGCAGTACAACTGCAGAAATACTTGTTCTCAACTCGGTCCTTCAGTTTGGACATGAAGAAGCTGAAATGCAGATAACCTAGTGGATGTTTTGGGCTCGCTTTGCACTTCACAGCCATAATGTTCTTTGAGACTCTCTGCACTAATGGACCTGTTGTTTCAGTTGCAAGTAGCCATATTGCCTGTGAACACAAACTTCATTGAGAAAACGGATAAATGAAAACATTTTTCAGTGTTAATGACACCTATGTATGAAAATTCAAGATCAGGTGATGTGAACTCTTACCAGTACTAAAATAATACTTTCATGTTACATTCAGCTAAGCTATATATGCACATTATCAAGCCAATGAAAAGTTTTCAAATAATACACATGTTGAAAGTATTTCTGAAGTTTATAATTTTCTTCTAAATTTCACAAAGCTATATAAACTAAGAAATGGAGTCCAAAACATACTAAAGAAAATGGATATTTTGTGTTGTACAGAAGTTGTATGACTGGCTAGAAATATGCAACCAAATTACACAAAACTGGGACTGCACTCACAAAACAATGTCTCAAAAAGGAACACATGTGAATCTGAAAATTACTCAAAATATTCTATCACTCTTCTACTCTAAAAATGGCAATACCCACCTGTCAAATTACATGGTGACTCATCCTAGAGAACCATAATCTTAACAGGAAAATGCATTCATTGCCTCTTTCAAGGACCCATCTGAGCATTTTACTGGAGAAAATGAGAATATCCACAAAAGAAATTCAATCAAGATAGTCAGCATTCAAGATACGATGCCCAATCAAAAAGTATTCGGACTGAATGTTATGAACCTAACAATACCAAACTCACCCTGATGGGGTACACTTCTTCCAGCAGCTCTTCTACTGCTGGAAGCATCTCTTGTACTCTGTTTTGGATTGCCTCCTCATCTTCAAATCACTTACTTTCAAGGTGTTCTTAATTCAGGGGAAGAGGGAAAAGTTGTGGGGCCATGCCTGGGGAGTATGGGGGCTGACACACCTGTGGAATGTAGTGCCTGGTTAAAAACCACTGCACAAGTTTGGCTATGTATGGCAATGCGTTATGATGAATTTGCCATGCACCACACTACCATCTTCTGGGTCATTTACAGTGAACTGAATTGCAGAGAATTCTTACTACTCCTAAATAAAAATCATGGTTTGCAGTTTGGCCTGGTGAAGCACAGTGATTGTGAACAATGCATTCTTGATCAAAAAAAGTGATAACATTAACATTTGTTTTGCACCAAACTTGGTGCACTTTCTATGACCATGGTGATGAAGATGTAATCCATTGTGATTATGGTTGTTTAGTTTCAGGGTCATAACTGCATATCCATGTTTCATTACCAGTTGCAATGTTTTTAAAGAAATTATCATCTGCACCTGCACATTTTAGAAAATCAGAGGCTACAAGAGGTGATGCCCCTTCTGCTTCACTGTCAGCAGACATGGGACACACTTTGCTGACACATTTCCCAAGCCCAAATGTTTAGTTAAAATTCCCTTGCATGAGCCAGAAGAAATTCCTTGTTCCTTAGCTACTTCCTTAATGGTTAGTCTTTTATCTGCTCTCACTAAATCAAGCACTTTTACTAAAACTTCTTCATTTTGGTTTGATAAAGGATGTCCAGACTGCTCATCACTGTCTACCATAGATCTACGGATGTGTGTCCTTCTTTAAAGTGGTAGAACCACTGAAAAACTTATGTGGTTCACAGCCTTCTCTCAAAAGGTAGTTTTAGCCATTTGGTACACTCATGTCAACAAAAATCCATTGGCCTGAAATTTTCTAAGTCCCAAACCGGAAGTGATGTGCGGTACAGTTGCCATCATAATTCGAGTCATTTTACTTTCCCCATATTTGCGCATTCGTGGCATTTCTCTGTATTCCATTCATTACAATCAATCACACCACGTATATATTAACAGAAGACAACAATACAGTTGCTTAATTTGAAATTAAAACATTAATTAAACTTCATTAACTTTCCCAGGCATGAGGCTAGCTAGCTAGTCTCACGGCTGGGAAAGTTAATGAAGTTTAATTAATGTTTTAATTTCAAATTAAGCAACTGTATTGTCGGCTTCTGTTAATATATACGCGGTGTGATTGATTGTAATGAATGGAGGACAGAGAAACGGCACGAATGCGTAAATATGGGGAAAGTAGAATGACTCGAATTATGATGGCAACTTTACCGCATGTCACTTCCGGTTTGGGACTTAGAAAGTTTCAGGCCGATGGATTTTTGTTGACACGAGTGTACATTTCAGCACCTGTTTTCTCAAGTGTTGCACAAAATTTGATATGCATGTGTTGTTCCATACGCACAGACATCACTACATAATAAAAAGGATAAAGTTCTACATGTCCACACCATGAAGGCATAAAAGGGGAGTAGAGGTATAGCTCCACTCATTCTTAACCTTGGCGCACAAAATGGAGAAGAGTGTTTAACCTCACACCCTTGTTGCTTTACACCTTGGAAACAACCCATGTACCCATGGAATAGGAGGATGGGTTGGCCCCAGAGCTGGTCTGGATATTTTGGAGAAGAAAAACATCTCTTGCTCCTCAGTCCAGTCCACAGCAATCACTATTCTGACTACACTACTCGGGCTCCTCGTGAATACAATGCATGACACTAACACTACTGTTTGCATGCAATGACTGCATCTGACTGAATGGCTGCAGTAAGGTTTTGCGGATTAAAGATGTGCAGAAGCACGTCCAGAAACACTCACTTTCAATGGATTTGTGACCATTTTTGAAGTGACAAAACCATTCAAATACTTGCATACAGCTCAGGCTTCCTCTTCAATGGCAATTCTAAACATTTTGTAACTTCTGGTTTCCACCTTCTGGAGTTTTGTGCCAAATTTGCTACACACATGTTGTTCTGAACTCTGGGATATCATGCATATGTTGCACAACACAAACAATATTGTTTGCTTGTGATGATTACATCAGATAGAATCACTGTAGTAAGATGTCGCTGAATGGGACATGTGGGAACCAGTCCAGCAACACTCCCTTTGCAGTATGACATGAGGTACCAAAGAAATGAACTCAGTCCAGGTATTTTCAATCAGGCCTCACAAGATTTAAGGCTGAGAATTCTGAAATATGACAGGCTAAAAAAGTTTTGTAAGTGTCTAGGCTATGGGCTGCACAACCAAGGAAATATGGTTCGATTCCCAGAAGTAAAAGATTGGTCTCTTTTCCAAAGTGACCATAACAGTTCAGCGGCCCACCCAGGCTCATATTCATAGGTAGTGGAAACACTCTGCCCAGGGGTAATGCAGCCAAATTGGGATGCTAACCACTCACTTCCATCTAGTACTGAGGTTAAGAATAAGCAAAACTACACCACTACTCCACTTATGCCCTCACAGCATGCATAAGAACAATTCTACTTTTAACATATGATGGAGTGGCAATCACTACACCTCAGTACTTGGTTTAATATGCATGAGATCCTGAATGTTGTATTAAGATGTAAAGATTAAAAAATACTCCTACAGAAACACAGCTTCACAAGTTACTGGCTTAACCCTTTGAAGTTCATCTAGCCAACTTGCAGTTCAATGCTCAGAACACCAACATTGACACCTAGTATGCAACAATTATGTGACATTCCTTCACAGCCCTGTGGCATACACATACCTTCATAGTTGATGTGCCCTGGCCACCTGAGTGAGAAGGAAGCTTGTTTAGTCGGAATGTTCCCATTTAATTTGGGCATAAAAGAGCTAAAAACTATGACTTACCATTCAATATGAATTCAAGCTCCTCTGTCTTTTCTGTATAACTGCAACAACTGTTATCTTATGGTAGCACACGCAGATACAGTTCAGATCCCACTTCTATAATTAAGTGCGCAGTACTTTTCTGGAACTTACCTGTTTTATTTCATTGCTGACATTCAGAGATGATAACTGTGAGTTTTTGAGTGTGAGAGGTTGTGCTTCTGCATAGCATCTCAGTGCTGCCTGAATGTGCTGACAAGTTGTCGGAGTGAAGGGGCCAGTCTTCTCCTATCAACACAAAAATCTCAAAGAAGGATTTTTATGGACAATCAAACACTGGGATAAGACACCTTTATACACCGAACTTGCCATCTAGGTTTGAAAGACATATAAGTGAGAAAGTTAATGAAAAGAGCAGAGGAACTGTTTCACTGTCTACTGTCCATGACACAGTTCTAAATGGAAATAACAGGCCTAACCAATATGTGCATAAAATGTTAATAATGACTTAATGCTACCATTTTAAATGTCACAATACATACTTTGCATTATAACTACACATCTGCAGCCATAATTGGATAAATAAATGAACACTAAGCACATCCTGGTTCAGCACAAACAATATTTCTCACCCTGTTGTCTAGTCTAGGGGTCTTAAAACACACAGTCTACCTGTTCAATTTGTACAGCCTTCAAACTCTCTCTCTCCAATGCCACCACAGTCCTCTCAGACTTTGTGGTCTCCCCCCCCACCCGGCTGTGGCTGAAGTGTAACCGACTTCTGAGGTTAGGACCCCCAGTAGGTGCGGTTACGTTGTCCCGATGAGAATGATGGTGAAATGAGAGGTGAATCTGAGGTGCCAGGGGGGGGGCCTTAAACCTAATTTCTACCAACTACCCAGACCATGGTCA
>Ga0209629_10002261_pt1 | contig 12962 bp, 7 predicted proteins | sample TergutCu122P5_FD_187286 | JGI IMG/M metagenome (GOLD analysis project Ga0209629, IMG submission 187286) | Cubitermes ugandensis P5 segment gut microbial communities from Kakamega Forest, Kenya - Cu122 P5 (SPAdes) (version 2) | ecosystem: Host-associated > Arthropoda: Insects > Digestive system >... | reverse complement strand
GGTTCTAATCCGAGCAGGAGGGAGGGTGGAGGTTGTGGCTTCACTCTCTCAAGGTCGCACAGCAGCTGCGCAGTGCGGCTTGTTTACACACAAATCAGTCCCGGTCATATTTGAACCACCAGCAGTATACAGTCACTCCGCAGAAGGTCTCCCCCGGTAGAAAGCCACTTGGCTTTTCTTACCCAAACTTCACAGATGGCACGTATCGCTCAATACGTTTTCCGGCCAATGTATGTAGAGGAAAAATTTATATTAACGTTCCAAAAACTCCATACAACATTTTCAACAAAATTATGTGCTTGGAGACTGTACATGTTACTGAATACCATGCAAATGTTTGTTAGCAACCATTTTAATTGTATGATGCATCCATCCATCCATCACTATAAACAGAATAACAGACGGCGATAATATATGTTTCGATATATATATATTTATTTATTTATTTAGCGAATTACGCTCGTGATGCGGACAGAGACGCATATGAAGCCGTGTCCGATATTTTTGTTTGATTTTAAACGAAAGAAAAATTGGTCGTAAAATTTTAATAAATTCCTCTACCATCCAATATAGACTGCTGCTGGTCTTCCAGCACGTAGCGGAATCACAATACTAACAGACGTAACCCGGCTTGTTAGCGTAGTGGGTACAAATAATTAACTATTTAAAGCTTTCTTTCATATTTTCATAAACTCCAGTCCGTACCTTACAGAGAATAATCTAACCATTCTAAAGGCAAATCAGCAATTGATGTTTAAGGCAATATTAGGTATCTACTGTGAATAAAACTATAAACAAGTCTAGACACAACTTTATTAATAATTTATCGTCAGCGATACGTTTTGACTTTGTAAGCCATTTCAGGCTGACCACACAATTGTGGTATGAACTATATATGACAATGCCGTCAATGGTTTCGACGAGATCTCGTCTTACATCATAATGGAATACCACATGTTTCGGATTACAAAGCTGAAACATGTCGCTGATAAATTATTAATAAAGCTGTGTCTAGACTTGTTTTTGTATAGTTTTATTAATAGCATATTCAAACACAACGGATATGCATTGCTTAAAACTCCACTGTGAAAATCACACCAAGGTAAAGGTGGAATTGTGCGCTGTCCACGCCATGAAAACAGATAGTACAGGGTTGGCAAAACTACGACACGCGTGCCCAATATCGTACGCGGCATTCTCTGCTGTCCAAATTTTTTATTTCTTTTGCCCGACCAGCGCCTCTATATTTTGAAATATATCTGTACAAATATGCATATCCGACTGTGTAGAGACTGTGTAATAGTACCGTTGCTACCAAATAATACTACAAGTAAAACTTTTTACACAAATCGAGAGCGATGCGAAGTGTTGACTGGATATTTATCATAGGGGTGCCGGTCTGGCGGTGACTGGGCGAATACGCGACACTGGACAGAACTTTTTACAGCTTTCTTTTCAAACAGGAACTAGTAGCGGCCACAGGTACTGCCACATTTGCTTCCTTATCTCATACCTCGAGGACTTTATTAGAAACACAATAATTATACTTTGCATTATGCATTATTATTATAATATGCATTAATAACAATTATGGAAGATTCCAAGACCTTACAGGTTGTTAGCTTCGCGCCCCAGCTGCGTCATCTTCCGTACTTTCGTGCGGATGCAAAGTATAATTATTGTGTTTCTAATAAAGTCCTCGAGGTATGAGATAAGGAAGCAAATGTGGCAGTACCTGTGGCCGCTACTAGTTCCTGTGCGTGTGGGTTTCCGAAAACAGAAATATACATTTTTTTATTTCATGTTAATTTTAAAGGAGCGGCCTGCACCTCAGTTCTCCCATATTAGATAATTGTAGCTCTACCCGATGATAGTCGCGATTGCCGGCCGAAACATGTCGTAGTGAATGTGATGAATAAATGATGATAATCATTTACAGTGTTGTATTAATCGGAAAATCAACATAAGAAGTTACATAAATATTCTGAAACTTGGACGCTTTAAGATATCAGATCAGAGATACTGGGAAAGTTTTGTAATGCTGTGCTGGAGGATGGAAAAGACCAGCTGGACCGATCATGTGACAAATGAAGTATTACATAGCGTCAAGGAGGAAGGGATCATCCTAAATACGATAAAAAGAGGGCTAATTGAATTGGTCATATCTTCCGTAAGAACTGCCTTCTAAAACGTGTTATTGAAGAAAAGATAAAAGGAAAGATAAAAGTGAAGGGAAGACGAGAAAGAAGACATAAGCAGCTATTGGATGACCTTAAGGAACATAGAGTATATTGGAATTTGGAAGAGAAAGCACTCTGTGGGGAACTCGCTTTGGAAGTGGCTATGAATTTTTCCCAAAACAGCATACGAAATGATGATACATAATCACAGGCTTAGAATTACCTAAGTAAGTGGAATTGCAACACGTGGTTTGGAAATCTGGTTTCGAGTGTTAGCCATAAAGATTTTTCAAAGGCTAGTTTTGAGCCGGATTTATGAGGACTCGGTGACCTGACTGTCGCCAAGCCCAAAACTCCTGGGGGTAGTTACACAAAAGTCCCTCCCCCGCCATGGGGGGCCATTTCCCGGCCCGCTGCGCTTACACAATGGCTACCCTGTGACGAACACTGCGGCAATGGAGATGTCAACTGGAAGCTGTTGTTATATGTCACAATCCACACAAGGACCCTCTCCAATTCACAGCACGGCAAGACAGGAAGTACACAGCGCTCTTCAAAACGACTACACGAAAGGTGTTGAAGTCGAAATGCCTTTTTCTCTCAGCACTTTGAATAGTATCACCATCTCATTTTAATATATCTCATCTGAGATGACGGCTCTGGCTTAAGGCCCATTATACTTGTGCCGGATTCAGTTGCGTATATGAAGGAGGGAAGTTTTGAAAAGTCTGTCAACAAAAGCTACATTTTATTACGTGAGTTTTGACACTATGCTGTCTTCGTAGGAACCAAGTTACAGAGTTTCGATTCCCGACGGACATCGGGCTTCTTTCTACGCTACCAACAGGGGCGCACCGAAAGACAAGGGGGCTGCCGGGCCGCAGTCCCCCAAATCGGAATTTAAAAAGAAACACAGATTTAGTAAGTATTAAATGATAGGATATATAAGTCAAACACAACAAATTTTTTTTATTACTTAGCATAAGGTTAAGTAAATGACGACATGTTTCGGCCTTTTACCCTAATGAGGCCATCATCAGATCAAACACAGGTAGTCTAGAGAGGAGTTTACCAAGTTACGTGTAGTTGTCGAGTAGTAAAGACAACTATACGTAACTTGGTAAACTCCTCTCTAGACTACATGTGTTTGAACTGATGATGGCCTCATTAGAGTAAAAGGCCGAAACATGTCGTCATTTACTTAACCTTATGCTAAGTAATAAAAAAAATTGTTGTGTTTGACTTATATATCCTCTAATTTAATACATGTAAGTGCGCACAACGGGGATGAACCACCTAAAGACAGATTTGGTAGACACGACGATAACAAATGTTTAACTAGATTTTCATCCGAAATCAGCCAATGAAATTGGTTGAAGCGTAGCACATTGGAATTTTGAAAAATAAAATAAAATTAGGAAGTCCCTGATAAACGTAAAAAACAAGAAGATTTGACCTTGTGATTGGAAATGAGTGTGTCACGGGACATGAAGTTATTTAACTACATACATAATGTAAACAAATTTACTGCGGTTATACTTGAAAAGATTTTTATAGTAAGTTTTAAAATGAAACATACATTGTATATTGCTTCTGGTTCAGCTCACCCCCCACCCCCCGGGGCCGCTAAAAACTCTGGGTGTGCGCCTGGCCACTACCTTTCAGACCTGCTACAGGCCTCCCAACACCCAGGGGTTACTTTCCAAAGAACAGGGCCACCGAAGCAGAGCCATGATTTTCATTTACTACCAACATAAAAACACGTACTTTTGTAAGATAGCATTTCTTATCAGTTTCCATTGTGTCATCGTTTAGTACAGCAGAAATTTTATGTCTACTTTCCCTTACTGCATGAGCCGGGACAGTGTAATAACTACAGCAACTGGGTGATCCGGGCCTCGAATTCCGTCAGGGGCGACAGAATTTTTTACTCTTCTCCTGAACGTCCAAGCCGCCTCTGGGGCCCACGAAGCTACTTGTTCAATGGATACTGGTATTATTTCTCGGCAGTAAAGAGCCCGGAGCGTGATTGACCACTTACCTCCATCTGGGTTACGAATGAGTGGAGCTACATATCTGCTCCCCCTACGAGACTTGCGGCACGGACAGCGACACGTTTATCTTTCTGTACCTTTCAACGCATAGATCATGTCATACACACATCAGTGTTTATGTGATGAAAACGCTAATTGCGCCACTACAGTCTTGTTTTCTTCATCGAAACTTCTTCTGTAAGAAAAGAGAATGTATGAACACGGACAGTTCTACTCCCCTCCCATGAAGTCCTCAAATTTACATAAAATCGCATACATAGATATGGTCAATGTTTGTGTAATAAAACCAAAAACCACATTCTCACACTCAGAGTCGTCACGGCGAAGCATGCGTGTATCAGAGTCAAAACACGGATACAAAATTACAATCATAACACCATGAAGCGATTCTGATTGCCATTTTATATCTGTGGATTGATTTTGATTCTTCTCTAATATAATTTTATTCTTTTTAATTCCATCCTTCGTATTTTATCTCCCTGAAGATAGCCACACGGTTGGCCGAAACATGTAGGTCGTCACTGTGTATATAAATTAATTTCAATATACCCGTGGCATTACTGTTATATAGGCATATATGTAGGCGATTAATGCACGGATTATAGATAATCAAAGTTCCTTATGAAGTCTTAATATCTCTAAATATTCGTCTTCCTGTAGCAAGAAAGAATGAACTGCTTTCAGTCGTTTGTTACTTAGAAGTTTATCTTTACTCATAAGAACTGGAAAGGCCACGACATTAGTCAACCTCTCCTAGTTCCTGATGCAGCACCAGTTTATACCCACCTAGTGGCCATTCCCAAGGACATTAACCCAGCTGATCACAGTTACAGCGCGCTACAGGCTATGTTCAATTTAGTATCATACAGCACATATCCCACTGGGCGCATTGTTAGACGTCAGTGTTGGTACAGGCCCAGCGATGGGCTAATCCACCATCTAATGTCCTAGAAATCGAAAATTAAATTTTAAATAAAGAGTTAGTATGTACCGCACAGTAAACACTTTCCAACACGGTTGTAAAACACTAACCAATTAATAATGTAAAAGGAAAAAGTCGCTGTTTGTTCGGAGTTCCGTACCGACCACATAAATACAGGTAACCCTCGGTTTAGGATCCGGTCGCATTCCTGGAGAAACTGTCGCAAAAAAATCGGCGTAAAATGAACCTCGTTATTTAATGTAAGTCAATGGAAAAGCAAAGAGTTACGTTCCAGCATCCTCCCACAATTGACATAAGTAATACAACGTGTATTATCGTATTGAAAGCTCTGAAATAAATGCTATAAATGTAGAAACAGCATTTTTATAAATTTAAATCAAATGAATGTACTATAAAATAACCAAACTACATTTAATTAAATAAAAAGTTAAATTTTGTGCATTTACTTTGATATGTTCGAAGCCCAGACCGAAAGTTTATGTACGCGCCACTGTGAGGTCTCTACATTGATCTTTTATGACCGTGGCGTAAGGCAGAAATTTTCATTCTCTTATACAGTCCCTGGTTGAGTACCTGGCCTTTTTATGACTCTTTAGAAACATTTTCACACTCACTTGGCTTCAGTGCATTTCTCTTACTAGATATGGCGGCTCTTATTTCAGTAATTTATTCAACCTCATCCCTGATGAGCTTAGAACGTAGATAGGTATATCTCTTATCTCTGACGGGCTCTGCTTTTTCTTTACATCACATCCGGTGTTCAAAGCTGCGCATTATTGAAACGTTTTAGATTTTTTATATTTTTGACCTTTTGTTTTCAAAACCGTCTTTACTATGAACCGTCGCAAACCGAGGACTACCTGAACGCTCTGTGAGCAGAGAGCAGACAGTAGAATTTATTAATGTTAAACGTGAAGGTACGTAAAATAACAGCTACCATTTAAAGGTTAAGAGAGAGGTAGTTCCAGCAGTTAAGTCGGAATGCGTACAGACCAGAAAACCTAAAGCGCAGTGATATTAGTCTGCTGTCATAAACCGTTTAGAGGCAGTTATGAGTTAGCTATTTAGTGAGTTAGTCAGTTTAAGCCCATTATATTCATTAATACACACTAATACTTCTCCCCTGCCAGTCACAACGTAAACATCCAACTTAACAACACACAATATGTAGGGACAGTCGCTGCGATGTGTAGCATCTGCTTATTCCAATCCACGGTTCATTGCTTAGCATAAGTGTTCTTATAAGTGTACTCTATTACAGTTGACCGCCGGGAGAAACATCCTCATGTAGTTTCACAACAATAGGTCCCCCCCTCCCCAGCCGTCATAATGATATTCAACTTGACCCCTAGGGGCAGAGCCCAAAGCGCCGTTTCGCCGGCCGGTCAAGTATTGAATGCCTAAGGAGAAATGCGGGAGTGACAGCTGAATGGAATAACACCATTGTCCGCTGATTCCTGGATCACTTTGCAGCTAAGAGGGAGTCCTGAGTTAAGAGGCTGTTTAGAAGCAAACACGGAAAAAGGAACCCTCTGTGCTTTGTTTCCTTATTCAGCTGATGGATGGTTTGGACTTTTTTTTTTTATCATTCCAGCTAGTTCGTAGCATGCAATGCCTCGAGCTATCGAAGACCTCAGAACGTGGTGTATAGCCAGGTTTGAATTCGGGTGCTGCTCTGTATGTATGGAATCACAACGGTTCCAGAAAGCTTCAGGGGTGACCACTAACAGCTGTATGATTTGATTCAAATTAAATTTGTTATTTAAAATATCACAGTCCGTGGAATTTTGTCAGGTAATTCGGCGCGCGACAGTGTAAAAGGTATCCGACTTAGATCTGTACACTCCGTTACGCAACATACAGTTGAAAATAAATAAGAACTTATTTTATCCTTGAAATTATTGTTCTAATTAACGTTTCTTGAAGTGTTTCTGTAATTTTATATACCTCATGATGGCTAAATGGCCGGAACATGTAGTATACAATATTAAATGCTGCATACTATAGTTGCGTTCAACGGTATATTTTTATTTTTAATATTATCCGACCCTTCGGACCCCGTCTCTGCCTTCATCATTAAGAGGTGATGTAATGCGTTATGCGGTCTTGTTTGTGCGCAGAAACCCTTATGGGGCTCATAGCCAGATATTTAATTAAGACTTTTTGTTTTCTTGGTTGTGACGTTGTAAATTCCTATGCCAACATCTATGAGGAATATGCTGCCTCCACGATGTTTTAAGCGTGTAGAAGGATACAGTATGCTCCTCCTTGCTCATAGATAACCACAATCTGAACGCACATCAAATCCGCCTTGATCAAATAAGGCGGATAAGAGGCATAGAACCCGCAGCATAAATAGTTATATGAGAGATTCATGAAAACTTTTAGTCGGAAATCTGGAAAGAACAGACCACCTGGGAGATTAATGGGTTTTTTAGGTGTGAGGATTACATTGCAGGAGGGTGAGTGGATGCAGCTAGCTAACTCAGTAGCTGGAGAAATTTGTTTCCATAAAATTGCTGGGAGAATGGAAGAAAATAGAAATCCCAAAAGAGTGTTATATATGAATTTGAGAACAACATGATTGAGAGGCAGACCAAGAAATAGATGGCAAGATGAAGTGAGGGAGGATGGAAGAATGGCTGGTGGAGAAGGATAGCAGGAAAAAGTACATAACAGAGAGGAATGGAAGAAGTTCCTGAGAAGGGCAAGGAATCGTCGCATTCTGTACATGTCAATGGAATGAATGAATAAAAATGGTGGGTACTTCTCAATCAGGTCGACTACCACCACCTTCACTGGACAAAATTTGCTCCATTAAGTCAATTTCTCATGTTAACTTCAAGGAAGTCTCTCTCTTCTTTTAGACGCATACCGACGTCACAGAGATCTCTGTGCCCCACACGGTCATGATGACAACCGGAAGCAAGATCAGACCCCGCTGCAACCCTCCTCTAGTTTTTTAAAACCAATTTATAACATTACTATACCATCTCATCAAATTCACATTTTCACTTTAATAGCATGGGTGGATGCAAGTTTCAATACCGTGAGCGACGTGTCTTCTCGCCAGTTGCATCAGCGGCGGCTGTCGGAGCTCTACGTGCGATTTCGCGTGTTTCCTCTCATACGTATCATTCACTAACTAACTGCAAGTTAATCGTATTAACTTATCACACCCAAGAGACCGTCCACACCTGCGGCAAGTAGGGGCGGGAATTGACAAAGGACAGTTGCCAGATAAAATATGGATCATATAGAACAACATACCCCAGTCCTTCCTGAACAAGCGCAGTTTTTCCTTTGCTCGCCTGCTCTTTCCGAGTGCTTTCTTCAAGCACACAACGCTGACAGAACAAAATAATTGTCGATTAAATAATTATTCGATTAACCGATCCGACATGTATCTGCCGAATGTGGCTTAGCCTGTAGTTCACTGATCCGAGGCACAAAAAATGTTCCACCCTCTGTGTTGTTACCAGAGGCGTCTTTACACTTCTCAAGCTCTGTAGGCGGAACACAATCTCAGATTATGTACTTAGAGTGCGACTGTGCATAGTCCCCACCCTTTGTGAGCTTTCTGTACCCTCAGGCACAAACTCCCCTTTCAATTTCAAAGGAAAAAGAAATGTTCTTAGGGCTTGCTCCGACGCCTGCACTCAATAGCATACCATTCAGACGGGTCTGTTTAAATTTTCCATAAGGTCCAATTTCACTAATTGACGCCCTGCAAATGAACTGAAGAAATAAACCCACCCACAGACAGGAGCAGCATTAATGACTAACAACAAATGACAACCCCCTTTTGTTTCTCTGATAATAGGACTAGTTTAAACGCTGAAACCCTCCAGCTATAAAATGAGTAGTCCTTCATAAACAATGGCTTGAACATTCACCCAGGGGAAACTCTTAGGTGATTATCAGGGACCAACAGTCACACACGCAGTATAATAGAGGAAAGGCGTACCTAATCCACAGACACACTTTGCAGTTGCGTTGGCGATTTCATGTCGAGAGCTGGTCTTGTGTTCATAAGAATCTATGGTTGACAGAACTAGTCAAAAGCAGATATTCTTCATATAATTCATAAATTATCCTAGGTAAAAGAGAAAGACGAATAAAATTTATCTGTACATATTACTGTAACAGAGAAATGTTAAAGCCAAGATGAACGCAGGAGTGAATAAAAATGGATCACTGAGCAGGCCAAAACTCGCAGAGCTGGAGCACTGAAGAAGAACAAGAAGACATGCGAGTTTTGATTAGTTTTAATTTTATTTTCTTCGACACAATATAAATGGAAACATGTTTCAATAAAGTTAACAAGCAATTTTTAATAAATATCCTACATTTGATATCAGGTACCCATTTTTTCGCCTAGCGACCTTTTTTAAGGTACGAGGGGGTGCTAATAAGTCCTTAGCTCGACCTATTTCCCGATGTCTTAGGGCGGAATCGATAGTGTCGTTGGAAAGATGGATCTGTTCATGTGCCGAATTGCAAGTCTTTTCTTGTTACAGAGGCTGAAAGGAAACATATCAGGCGACGCGCGCGATTTCAACGACATCGAGACGCGAGCTGTCGTCAATTTTTTTTCCTGCAAGGCAAGGGGCCGAATGAAATTCAAGCCATTCTGACAGAAACATTAGGGGAACATGCACCATCGTATGCCACCGTCAAAAACTGGGTGGCCCGTTTAAACGTGGTTAATTTCCCACCTGTGATGCGCCCCGTTCTGGACGTCCCAAAACAGTGACCATCCCGGAGATTATTGATCAAATTCACGAGCTAATCTTGGAAGACAACCGGATTTCGGCAAAATCAGTAGCTCAGCAATTGGGCATCTCACGTGAGTGGGTTGGGTCCATCATTCATGATGATTTGGACATGCGAAAACTCTCCGCGAAGTGGGTCCCGAAATGTCTGAACGCGGATCAAAAACGTCAAAGGTGCCAGTCGTCTGAGCAACTTTTGCAATTTTTTCAGCGCGATCCAAATGATTTCCTGTCGGGTGCGATTGTTGACCATGGACGAAACCTGGTTATATCACTATGACCCGGAGACAAAGCAACAATGAAGTGAGTGGCGTCATAGCAGCTCACCCCGTCCCAAAAATCCCGAGTGCAAAAATCCGTTGGAAGAGCTCTCGCCTCGATTTTTTGGGATCAAGACGGCATCCCCCTCATTTATTATCTTCCAAAGGGCCAAACTATCAACGCGGAGTATTACTTATCTCTGCTGGTGCAATTGAAGGAAGTTTTGAAGGAAAAACACCGCGGGGTGGGAAGGTCACCAAGGGGGTCTTGTGTTTGCACGACAGTGCCCCGGCTCACCGGGCACTTACAACTCAGAAGAAACTGGCCTACCTGAGCTTCCAGTGTCTTGATCACCTACCCTATTCGACGGAGCTGGCCCCGTCGGACTATCACCTGTTCCCTGGACTGAAAAAACAAATGAAAGTTCTCCATTTTTCGTCCGACGCGGAGGTCATTGCTACTGCAGAGACCTGGTTGGACGGACAACCTTCTGAATTTTTTTTTGAGAGGCTTACAAAAGTTAGAGCAACGGGCTAAGAAGTGTATTGAGCTTCGTGGGGAGTATGTTGAATAAATCCCGAGTTTGGTCACTGTAGCTTGTTTCCTTCCTGGTCGAGCTAAGGACTTATCAGCACCCCCCTCGTACATTTAAAATGTAAACTTTTCCGTATGCTTGATTTATTATGCACGACGTACAGGAGAGAGGAAGCACAGTTATATTGTTTCTTTAAAAAAAATCGGCTCTAGGTAAGGGTAAGGAGTCAACCTTACGGCCCGCTCGCTTTAACTTCGCATAACGTCTGGTAAAGATTAGTAACCAGAGCTGATCCGGACATTTTGAAGAGGAAATTCTTTTCCCGCACCTCAGTCGAACTAGATTCTACGGTCGTCCAACGGGCATCCTAGTCACTATAGGCCTAATGATTACTGTCCCTAGGCCCCATTTTAAGGTAAAGAATAGCTTTTTGTATGGCAGATGGTGAAAAGCCTAATTCGACAGTGACTCGAACTAGGGACATATTTCACCGCATAAAATGGCAGTGGAACTGATCAAACACCTTAACTTTCGTTCAGCAGTCTACATCTTGTTCTGTCGGTCACGTTATGGTAGGTAAATTCCACATACTAGCAGTCTATAATTGCGAAATCTTCCTTTGTGAAAATCTGGATTTATAGCCCGCGATTAGGAATTAAGGAAATTCGTGTTGTTTTACAACGTGTGTGCGGTAGGTGGGTACCAGCGCGTCAGAGGATCACACTGCACTTCCTTCAGGGTAGCAGTCACATTCAAGTTGTTCCTGGGCTAATTCGGCACTACAAGAAGCCAGGTGACAATGGAGGTACAGGGAAGTTCACGGATTTTGGCCTGTGGAGGATTCAGCGGAACTGGCGGACGGGCCTATTGGGTGTCGTGATTTGGGAGTTGCCTGGAACTTCAGCGTGACAAGGTGAACTCTACTTCAGGGATGCGGAGAGAAGGACTCTGTCAAACTTGCTTGTCGCTGTATTAGTGACTCGCTCCTAGCCTATCGTTTGAATATTCCACCAGCCAAAAACCGTGCACTGAACAATACTTTACGTTGCCACTAGCACTAACATTTCTTGTTGGTTCTGTGGAGCGTCGCTATCTGCAAGCCCTCAGCAACGCTGCCACAGCTGTATCCAAAATCTGACTTATTTGGTGCTGATATGGCTAACGGCGTGAAAATGATGGCTGACCAATGCACATCAAAGTGGCTTTGCAGTTGATTTGTAGGGTGAACGGGGCTCCATTTAGCGCGTAATGTGAGGAAGCAGGGTCTGGATGTGGTTCTTCTGGCAGACGGTAAGTATTCCTGTGCTGAAATCTGAGAGTAACTGGGCTAATAAAGACAGATTATAGAGTCGGAGGGGTTCTCTGAAAGGTTCTCTACGACACTGCCTCACTGTTTCAAAACCTGGGCATTATATAAAAATAAGTCGTAAAATTCATGCGCCGGACACTTTAACTCCAGACAAAATGCCATACCCATTGAATTAAGAGACTGGCTGTGCCCCAGAGCAGCTGTAGACGTGTTGGAGAAGAGAGAAAAAAAATGCTCGCCCTCTTTCAGAAATTTAAACACGGTTAAGAACTCATATACCTGAAGCGTAATCTACAACACTGGATCTATGACACTGAGGTCTGATTTAGGAGGAGTTAAAAAATACGGTATGTCGTGAAGATGGTTTCTTTCTGCAATTATATTCAATAACTCGTCGATGAGGTTGGAAGTTTAAAGCAACAGAGGCAATGAAATTGAGAGAAATCTGAGTCTGTAAGGACAGTGGAAGAGAGGGTGAGCCATGACTTGGCGTATACCACCCTTTATACTCGCATCACTTTCGACACTTCGGTTTTCAGTTAAAAAATAAGAGGCAATCACTTTATTAATCAACTAATGCACACAACGTAGAAAACGTAGTTATTAAAACACATTAAAATTATGGAGGCTGCTGCAACATGTTTCGGTTTACAAAGAAACCATCATCAGGGAACCACAGCCAGTGTTTAGCTAAAATTACAAGATTGGTTCAGTGATGATATAGACGTCGTGCAGACGTTGTCAGTGCTATGGCGGCATAGTATGACCTGTGTGGCGTGTGTGTTGTGCACTGTGCAAGGGTATACGTTAGCTAAGCACTGGCTGTGGCTCCCTGATGATGGTTTCTTTGTAAACCGAAACATGTTGCAGCAGCCTCCATAATTTTAATATGTTTTAATAACTCT
>Ga0209629_10002260_pt1 | contig 12963 bp, 6 predicted proteins | sample TergutCu122P5_FD_187286 | JGI IMG/M metagenome (GOLD analysis project Ga0209629, IMG submission 187286) | Cubitermes ugandensis P5 segment gut microbial communities from Kakamega Forest, Kenya - Cu122 P5 (SPAdes) (version 2) | ecosystem: Host-associated > Arthropoda: Insects > Digestive system >... | reverse complement strand
CAACCGCTTACTGATTTTGGCTCACCGATAGAAATTATCAATTCTTTTGGAAGCAAGGAAAAATATCTGCAAGCAGTCAAAGAATTAGAAATAGAACTATACAAGATAGCATAATATGAGTAACATATCAGGCATAATAGAAAGTATCCGAAAAATAATGTGGACAGACACCGGACTCAATGGTGATGCCCAAAGAATTGAGCAATTGGGTTGGATGCTTTTTCTGAAAATTTTTTGTGATAAAGACAAAGAATTGGAAATGCTGAACGACAAATATATTTCTCCAATATCAAAAAATTTGCAATGGGAAAATTGGGCAGGTAACGACGAAGGAATGACCGGCGATGAACTACTCGAATTTGTCGATAGAGAACTCTTCCCTGCATTGCGAAATGTTGACGTAAGCGCTGGGAATCGCAGGGCGTTGATTGTTCGTGAGGTTTTTGAAGGAAATCATAACTATATGAAAAGTGGTATCAATATCCGTAAAGTACTCAACAAACTGAACGAACTTGATTTCAATATAACGAAAAACCGCCACGCTTTCGGCGAAATTTATGAAAACATACTCAAAGAATTGCAAAGCGCCGGTAAAAGTGGAGAATTTTACACTCCAAGAGCCATTACACAATTTATAACGGACATCATTAATCCACAAATAGGAGAAAAAATTCTCGACCCTGCTTGTGGAACAGCCGGTTTCTTAACTTGCGCTATTGAACATCTTAAAAAACAAGCCAATACAGTAGATGAAAGAAATGCAATTGAAGATAATATTATGGGTTGGGAATACAAGCCTTTGCCATATCTTTTGGCTACTACTAATCTTATTCTACACGATATAGAAGTTCCAAACATCCACTTTGGCGATGCTTTGGAACAACCTTTGCACAATTTTACGGAGAAACACCGTGTGAATGTCATTCTTGCAAATCCGCCTTTTGGCGGAATTGTTGCCAACAATAACGAAAATAATTTTCCGCAAACATATAGAACCAAAGAAAGCGCCGACCTCTTTTTGATTTTAATAATACACCTGCTCAAACAGGGAGGAAGAGCAGGTATTGTGTTGCCTGACGGAAGTTTAACAGGCGATGGCGTAAAACAGCGTGTGAGAGAGAAACTACTAACTGATTGTAAACTTCATACAATCATTCGCTTGCCCAATTCGGTATTTCAACCATACGCCACTGTGGCAACCAATCTGCTGTTTTTTGAAAAAGGAAGCAAAACAAAAGATGTTTGGTATTATGAACATCAACTACCCGAAGGACAAAAAGCTTACAGTAAAACAAAACCAATACAACTTCAAGAGTTTGAACCAATAAAAGCGTGGTGGAACAACCGTAGCGAAAGCGAAGTGGCGTGGAAAGTAAATATCCAAACTATCAAAGAACGCAATTACGATTTGGATATTAAAAATCCCAATAAACAAGAGGAAGAACACGAATACTCTACCCAAGAGTTAATGCAAATGCTTGATAGTAGTTTTGCAAAAAGTAACGATTTGTTGAACTTGTTAAAGGAGGCGGTGAAATGAGTTGGAAAAAAGTAAAATTGAGAGAGTTTTTAAAACAATATCGTTATGAACATACAATTCAAAATGATAGATTATACAAACAAGTTACTATTTCAAAGCATGATGGTGTAAAATATAGAGGTGAAAAACTAGGAAAAGAAATAGGTCGTAAACGACAATTTATTGTAAATCTCAATGAATATGAAAATACATTGATGTTTGTGCGTCAAGGGGTTGATGAGGGAGCTATTGGTATTGCTCCAAAAGAAGTTGACGGTTGTATTGCAACTGAAAATATGCCAATGTTTTCAATTGAACATATTGATGTTGATTTTTTGAGGCTATTACTAAAATCACCTATATTTAGGAGTGAAATTGCTAAAATTCCAACAACAGGTTCTGCCCAAAAATCAATTCATGAAAGACAACTTTTAGATATTGAATTGTGTATTCCAACTGACATTAAAGAACAAAAGCAAATTGTAAAACAACTACAAAGCACTTTTTCTCAAATAGACAGTTTATCTTCCGAACAAACCTACCAACTCAACCTAATCAAAAAATTGCGTAAGCAGATATTAAAAGATGCAATGCAGGGAAAGTTAGTACCACAAAATCTTGATGATGAACCTGCAAGCGAATTGCTAATGAAGATAAAAGCAGAGAAAGCCAAATCAAACAAAAAAGAAAAAACACTTCCCGAAATAAAATCCGAAGAAATTCCTTTTGAAATTCCGAAAAGTTGGGTTTGGTGTAGATTAGGAGAAATTTGTTCAAAAATAGGCTCTGGTAGTACTCCGAAAGGTAGTAACTATTCAAAATTGGGATTCCCTTTTTTTCGTTCTCAAAATGTTTACAATAATGGATTAGTTTATGATGATATTACTTTCATTTCGGAAGAAGTTCAAAAACAAATGAAAGGAACTATTGTATTGCCAAATGATATTTTATTGAATATAACAGGTGGTTCTATGGGACGCTGTGCAATAGTTCCAATGGATTTCAAAGAAGGCAATGTAAGTCAGCACGTTTGTATTATTAGACCAATAAAAATTGCTAATAAATTTTTGCATAATTATATTTTGTCCCCTACATTTCAAACATATATTTTTAGTTCAACAACTGGTGCAGGAAGAGAAGGATTGCCAAAATATAACCTTGAGCTATTTTTAATTCCACTCCCTTCACTTCCCGAACAACACCGTATCGTAGCCAAAATAGATAAATTAATGGCTTTATGTGATGAATTGGAAGCGAGTGTAAAAATCAATAAAGAATATACACAATTATTGTATCAGACGGCATTAAAAGAGGCTTTACAGCCCAAAGAAAATGTGAAAATTTACTCAGATGCTGAGAAAGCAATTTTGGCAGGTCATATCATTAGTATAACAAGCGGTAAAGATTTTGGTCGTGTAAAACTTCAAAAATTACTTCACCTCACAGAATACCATTGTAAAATAGATGTTGGCTCCAATTATGTGCGGAAAGCCGCCGGGCCACACGATGAAAATTTGATAAATACAGTAGAATCAATGTTGCAACGATATAATTTCTATAATATTCGGAAAGAAATTAATCATAATCATTCAATAGTAAAATATACTCCATTAAGCGAAGCAACACAGTTAGATAATTTATTTAGAGATAATTTCACAAAAGAGGAAAAGAGAATTGATGGTTTTTTGTCAAAGTTTAAAAATTCTACTTGGGAACAATGCGAAATAGTTTCAACGCTATATGCAGTATGGAACAACAGGCTTATCAAAAAACAAGAAATTACAGACGAATTAATTAAAAAGGATTTTTTGGCTTGGAGTAAGGAAAAAGCGAAATATAAAACTCGATTAGATAATGCCTTAGATTGGATGAAAGAAAAAGAGATTATTCCGAATGGGTGGGGAAAATATATTGATATAGAAAATGTTTTGTCTTCATAAAACAATATTTTTGTTTATATAATAAAATATTTACAATTTATAAATATAATACTGATGGAAATAAAATTTGAAAAAAAGTTTTCGGAGAAACATATTGACGGTTTCATGAACTCTTTCTATAAGAATTACATGAATAACCCTTCAGATTCCTATATTTTTGATTTAATTGATACTGAATGGATATCAAATCAAGGATTATTGCTTATAACCGGTGTGATAAAATATCTTTATTCGAATAATAATTCTTTTGAAGTAATATTTATAGAGAGAGGCACATCTACATTAAAAGTAGATTATAGAAAAGCAAAGCTGATTATTCAAGTTTGGGACATTTGGCAAATTTGGAGATTATTTTCTAATCATCGAGATTGTGAAAGATATATTGGTATTACAGAGTCTTATGTCACATCATTGAAAAGTAATTTTAAAATTAATTATTCACGACCAGAAATATATGATAATTACGATATAACACCTTTTGTACTATTGGATTATCAAGATGAATGGAACGATGACGATGTTATTGAATACCTAAGAGAATATCATCGGTTAAATGAAGCCACGATTGACATTGTTGCAAAACATAATTGCGCCCATCCATTCATAACCAACTTATTTGGAGAGATTGTCAGTAAAGAACTTTATGAAAATTTTTTAGCACATTTTGGTCAAACATTCTTTAATGCAAATGAAGATTATGCTTTTTTTAGTGTAAATTTAAATGGTAAATTTAAAGACGACTATCCGAATCAATTTATTCAAGATAAATTAGGTGAACATTTTGATGAAGAAGAGTTACCTGAAAGTGTTAATTTTTTTATGAATAAAAGTACCAATGAATATTATAATCGTCCTTTTATTAGTTATTCTTTTTTAGATTTTGGGGTGGGTATTGTTAATACACTAAGAGACGAATGTAGTAAAATATATGGAAATAATATAAGTGATTCCGAAATTTTAAAATTTGCTTTTAAGCATGACTCTTCACGATATCCTATCAGAAATATTTTTGAAAAACAAGAACTTAAAGATTTTATTCCAAGAGGACTGTTTGATGTTTTAAGTATTGTGAAACGATACCGAGGTTTGTTAATAGTTAGAAGTTGTTTTGGAAAAATATTGTATGATTTTAGCAAGTCTAATACTTCGATCGAAGATGCCTTTTCGACTTTTGGAAATGCATATTTATTTTTTCCCGGGACTTTTATTACATTATATTTACCTGCAATTCAAGATGGAGAAGAAATCGACACTTCAAACATAACTCCCATTCTTCCAAATTATTCTGCAAAAAAGGAATTTAAACTAATTAATCTTAAAAATATCATTGAGAAAGTTGAAAAGCGGAAAGACAAAGATAAATATACAGTTCTTTATTCAGAAATACACTCTCTATTATTAAACAAAAATAAAACTATAACATTCTTTTCCTTTGACGACGTAAAAGGGAATCAATATATAAAAAAAATAATATTTTTTCTTGTATCAAGTTATGATGTAAATGATAAAAACAATTTTGTCATACTTAATCCGCCCAATAAAGAATTTTTAAATGAAATAAATCGAGAGATTATTATGCTATCTCAAATAAGTAAAAATTACAAAATTCATCCGTTACCATTTGTTTATTATGATAAAGAAAAAAATGATATTTCATTATATTGGTTGGGAATATATAATAAAGACGATATTCAAGTATTGAATAAAAACTTACTGTATAATGAATTTTCGTTGTCAAAAAATAATTTTAAAGATAAAGACAACATTATAGGGCATATCCTTTCGTATGATAAATTCGGAAATCTTATCAGTAACTTGCCTAATGAGAATACATTGAAAAAAGTTTGTGAAAATCCGGATAAATTCATTAAATCAATAACATATAATAAAGTAGCAAAGGAAATAATCCAGAAAATTGAAAATACATGTATTTCAGAAGAAGAGAATTCTATTTATTTATGTAATGGTAATTATTATCAATTTAAATATATAGAACTTACTAAACTCTTAATGAATAAAGGCGAAAGAGAAATAATCTCTAATGCTCTGTTTTCTTTATTAGAAATTTTTATAGATGATTCCAATTTTGATAAATATAAGTTTATAGCGATTACCTCAAGCAGCCATTCTATTGTTAATTCGTGGATTGAATCGGAATCAAATCCAATTATCCAAGATAATGCCATTTTTTTGGAGAATTACAATGATGTGTCTGCCTTGGATGAGAAATTACCAAAAGAACCTAAAGACTATAAATATATTTTGGTTTGCGACATTATTGCTACTGGTTTTTTGTCCGAAAGAATAGAGAATGTATTATTAGCCAACGGTTGTGAACTAGATAAAATTGCAGTAATTGTAAATAGCATAACACCTGAATTTTCAAAAGTTAAAAAATGGTGTGCGAAAAACGAAAATAAAATATTATCAATTCATAAATATCAATTAGATAGATATTACAGAGATAGTAACATTGTTAAACCTTATATACAGCAGGAAAATGAGAAAAGTATTATAAGAATAAATCCATACACAAATGTTCCTATCACTCAAAAGATTTCTGGAACAAATATTGATAAAGTAATCTTCGAAAAGGAGGAATTTTTAAAATATATTATTGACGAATATGTGCAGATAGGACTTTTAAATTTTAACAATTTACTCCACCCTTATTTCTTTAATACAAAAAAAATTATAAAAGAAATTGGCATCAAGCTTTTAGATGCGATTTTTGCCAAAGGAAAGATTAATATTACCCCAAAAAATCTAACGATTTTTTATCCTAAAAAATCAGACATAAGTGAATTAAATTTCAAGGCGTTCAAAACAATCTTAGGTGGTTACGATAATTCTATTTACGAATATGAGCTAGAACGTTATATAACAAAAGATGGATGGAAATTTCCTCATACAACTGAATATTTTATGGATATTGTCAAAGGAAACTCTGTTTTAATACTAGACGATGGTTCTTGTACAGGTAATTCTCTAATTCAAATGATAAATGAAGTTTCGTACTTTTCACCAAGACAAATTATAGTGTTATGTTTAATTGGAAGAGTTGGGGAGCATCTAAGAGAGTTTTTGTCTTTAATAAGCGAATTAAAAAGAAATGGAAATATTATTGATATTGAAGTTTTTTTTGGCACGCATTGGCATATTCCTACATATTATTCAGAGGATAATCCTTTTATAAATGAAAGTAATTGGTTTAATAAAATAAAAAATGATTTTCCAAATACACCAAGTAAAATACAAAGGAGCATTTCTTTCATAGATAAAGAGCTTAAACCACAGATAAATAGGAGCGACCTTAAAGATTACTATTTTTTACCAAAACTAAGGGCATCAATTGAGTCAGACCTTTACTCCGATAAAAAAGGAATTATAAATGTACGAGATGAAGTTGGTAAAATTATAGATTATAGATTTTATCGTGAAAGTTTTGATTGGTTCGATAAATTTATGCGAAAATATGAATCAAATGAATATAGGGAGGATAGATATAAAGAAATTGAATTATTATGCGCTGTCATTGCTTACGAACCACATCTTTTTGAAAAAATAAGATTAATATTACCTGATGTAGTAGAAAAACTGCAAGAATTTATTGAAACTATTATTTGGAGAAATCCCCAAAAAAGTAGAAAAAAACTTCCAATGGAGGATTTGACATATTTATGGGATAAACGAGATATTGTTAATTTACTTTTCATTGTATTTAGCAGTAAAGACTTAAGAGATAAATTATCAATAGATAACTTTAAAGAATTAGTTGTATTTTCGCCGTCGTTAAATTATATTTTATATAAATTACTGAAGTATTTTCCTTTAAAAGCTGATTTTCCGAAAGATGAATTTGACTTGTTTTTGAAAGATATGTTAAAAACACTATGTAATAAAGAAAACCCAAATTATTTAACTGACAAAAAACAACGAACAGAAATTAAAAGATATATCCGTTTTTTAGATACTCTTCCGAATAGAGGAGATTTTGATGCTCAGATTAATACTATTAGAGAAAATTATTTAAAACAAGAAAATCCGGACATACACGATGAGAAAATATCATTTAATCATAATATTTCAGGAATTTTAGTCCCTATTAAAGATAGTATTGCATATATTCGAAATGGGAAAGAAGTGGTTGATGCCGAAATTATACGTAATTATTGGTTCTCAATACTAGAATTTGTAAACCCTATTATTAGTTTTTGTACCAGTTACGACAGATTTTTATTGCCTTTCCCATACGATAAATTAGTACGAGGTAAAGAACTTAGAGCTATAATAAACGAAATCGAAAGTGTCATTTTTTCATTGACTTCATCATACAAAGAAATTAAGAGTTTAGAATTGCTCGTTCAAAATATTTACAAACTTCAAAGTATTATTGGTAATGAATCTGATTTCAAAAAACTTTTTATTTCTCAAATGTGTACTATTGAATATATTGTTACAGAATTATATAATAAAATATCAGAACTTGCTTTCACTTATAAAATTATTAAAGATAACCCTAAAGATAATCCTGAATTTGTGGAAATGAAATGTGATACAAAAATTCCTAAGTATTATGCAGATAAATTGATTATTGCTGAAATAATAACTAATTTAAAAAAATATGCACAAGAAGGTGAAAACTCAGAGATAGAAATTAAAACAATTATTGACAAAGGAAAAAAGACAATCACTTTATCAATACGTAACATTAAAGAAAAGAATAATATAAGTAATGGAAATTATGAAGGAACAAAGTGTTTAGAGTTTCTATCTGATTTTTCCGAATTTAATTTTACATATATAGAGCCAACTCGGCAAGAAGGCACCCAGCAATATATTCAGCATTTAGTTTTTAAAACCAATTAATACAGCAAATATGGATCCAATAAATGTAACATTGTTTGTTTTTGACGAAAAAGACAATTTTGAAAAGTCAAAAAAATTTATAGCAACAGAAGGAGCTTCAATAAAAAAAATGATTTGTATAGAGGACCTAAAATCTTTAGAGGAAGAGCTAATAACACTTGATGATGACGACTATGTTTCATTAGTTGTTCATGTTTTTGGAACATCAGATAACTTAAAAGGCATTAAAAGTTATAGAGCATCTGGAATTGAGCGTAAATACCCTAAACTAAAACCAATGTATATAACCGATAGTACGGCGACAAAAGAAGATATTAAACATAAATGTATAAATTTAGGTTTGCCTGAAGTAGATGTTAATAAATATCATTATGTTACAGAAAGTATTGCTGATGATAAAAATTTCTATACAAAAGGCGATATAGTGAACATTACAAAAAAACTTCAATTTGATTATGCTATCATTGCTGCTTTGTATGAAAACGAGTTTGTGCAGCTGCAAAAAATATTTGAATTTCCAAAAGATAAAAAAATCGAAATACCAATAAAAACAAAGAGTGATAAGTTTATATATCACGAGGGTCATTTGATAAGCAATCCTAATAAAAAAGTTATCGTTGCAGTACAAAGAAAAACAGGTATGATAGATGCTTCAATAATTGCAACTCAAATGTTGGAAATGTTTAATCCCAAATACTTACTAATGTCCGGAGTATGTGGCGGTGGATGTAGGAGTAAATATGGCGATGTAATTGTAGCCAATGAAGTTTTTACATTTCAAAGAGGAAAAATTTCGGATATTACTCAAAAAAATGAAGAAGGAGAAAATATTAAAATTCAGTTGTACGATAAAGATAGAAATATAGTTGATTATGACCATTTATATGACGAAAGTGGAAAGCAAATAAAAATAAGCATTGAAAAATTTGAAAAAGAGCCCGACCCAATAGATTTAAAAACTCACATTATTGAAAATATTATAGATAGGAAAACGGATATTGAAAGCGAAATAAATAAATCGATTAAACAAGAATCGTTTGTTATAACGACAATCGAAGTTAAGATTGAGCCTATTGCTTGTAGCACAATGGTAATAAATAAAGATGGTTTTTTTGAAGATACAATTAGGACAATCAATAGAAATACTGCTGCTGTAGAAATGGAAAGTTATGGCGTTGCACGTGCATGTCATTTCGCCAACAAAGGAGAAACAATTCCTATCATTTTTAAATCAGTTATGGATTTTACAAAAAATAAAGAAGATGCTGTTAATAACATTAATGTTAAGGCTTTTGCCGCTTGGACAAGTGCCCAATTTATGAAGTGTTTGTTTGAGATGAATATAATTTAGTTTCTAAAGGAGAATAAATCAGTCTTTATTGTATTGCTGAAATGCAAACCACATATTGGATAAATTTGATAAAAATAATATGATAACAACACAAATAGAAATACATAAGACCATCGCTATACATTTTAAAATATGGTCGAAAGCAACTTATAAAATGGGAGTGGAACTGAGTTTTTGCAAAAAAAATACTAAATTTACATCCATAATCCAAAAGATATGACAACCTCCGAACTAACAGAATTATTAGAAGAATTAACCGATTACCCTATTGAAACAGAATGGATTGAGTTCAAGATGGGGAAAGGCAGCATTACCGACGAAGAAATTGGCGAGTACATTTCTGCGATGAGTAATGGCGCAACTGTTAAAAACAAACCGTTTGGTTATTTGATTTGGGGCGTAGAAAACAAAACGCATATTATTAAAGGAACAAATTTCAGCATAACCAAAGCTAAACATGGCGGTAATCAAGAATTGGAGTTGTTTTTGCGCATCAATCTGTCTCCCAAAATCAATTTTGAAATCTTTGAGTTTGATTATCAGGGCAAACCGATTGTAATATTACGCATTCCCGCAGCCAAAAGCGAACCTGTTAATTTTCAGAAAAAACCGTATATTCGTATCGGCAGCAACAAAACCGATTTGCGTACTTTCCCCGACCTAATGCGAATTATCTACAATTCACAGGAAGACTGGAGCGCCAAAACTATTCAAGAGGCAAGCATTGCCGATTTAGACCCCGAAGCCTTGCGACTCGCCCGCGAAAAATTCAAGGAGAAGAATATCGGCAAACCCTGGTATAATGAAATTGATAAATGGGACGAAGCAACATTTCTCGACAAGGCAAAAATTACTTCCAACGGAAAGATAACCAATGCGGCAATTATTCTTTTGGGTAAACCTGAAGCCGTTCACTATATTTCCCCGCACGTAGCTCAAATTACGTGGAAGTTGGATACAGAAGAAGTAGCATACGAACATTTTGAAATTCCGTTTTTCACTTCGGTTAATGATATTGTAAAACGAATCAGAAATGTCAAATACAAGTTTTTCCCTAACAATCAACTGATTGCAATCGAAGTGCAGAAATATGATTCGGAAGTAATACTTGAAGCGTTGAATAATTGCATTGCCCATCAGGATTATAGCCAAAATGCAAGAATAGTCTTAGTGGAGAAAGTAAACAAACTGATATTTAGAAATATCGGCGGCTTCTTTGAAGGGGAAGCCGAAGATTATTCAATGGGAAATATTACGCCGAACAAATACCGAAACAAATGGTTGGTGGACGCGATGGTAAATCTGAATATGATTGACAGTCTGGGATTTGGCATTCATAAAATGTACCAAAGCCAATACAAAAGATTTTTTCCACTACCCGATTATACCAAGTCTTCGTTAAATGAAGTCGTACTTGAAATTTACGGTCAAACCATTGACGAAAATTATTCCAAGTTGCTTATTGAGAAAAACGATTCTCTTTCGCTTACAGAGGTAATACTTTTAGATAAAGTTCAAAAAAAGCAAACTATTACCGAAGACGCGGCTAAAATGCTGAAAAACAAAGGTTATATTGAAGGACGCAAGCCGAATTATTATGTAGCGACAAATATAGCAAAGGCGACGGGGCAAAAAGCCGATTATTCCAAGAATAAAGGAATGGACAAACAATATTATCTTGATTTTATTTTACAATCCCTCAAGCAACATGGAAGTCTGAGCAGGAAAGATATTAACGAACTGCTTTGGGGAAAATTACCGGATATTTTAAACGAGAGTCAAAAGAAAAACAAAATTACCAACTTGATTGCCGAATTACGTCACAAAGGTAAAATTACCAATCAAGGAACTTTTGCTTTTCCCCAATGGGTACTTTTATAAGAGAAATATAAGAGAAATATAAGAGAAAGTTTACAAGACGACAATATATTATATTGATAATCAAAAGTATAGCTCTTATAAATTTGATTACAGAAATATAAATTTAAGAAGTAAAATGAAAAATTTAGAAGAACAACATGATATTTGCCTTTACAAATTCCAATTATTCTTTGTTGATTATTTTAAAAAATTTACATTTTTTATTTCAAATCTCGTTAAGAAGTATTAACTTTGCACAAGTTATTCGTGCGCTGTAATAACATTGCAATCGAAAGAAAATAGAACCGTTGCCAAATCGTTACCTTTCTAAAAACAAGACTTTCTAACTATTTGTGGATAAGGTAAAAAAGCGGAAAAATAGACTGTTCGACACAAAGTGTCGGACGAGTTGCGCCCCCGCTTGCGTGAAACCGCTCGTTGTGCGCTGACCTTTTTGTTTTAAACAATACTCTCTTAAACTTTTTACATCTTTTTTCATTTCAACATTTCCTTAATTTTATTTTTTGCGACTAATGGTCTTAAATGATTTCCCGATTCTTTGATTACGCCATCTTTATCAATTAACAGGTAGAATGGCACTCCTGTTAATTCAAAAAGTTTTCTTATTTCAGCACTTTGCTTATTGGATAAAAAGTAGTGTTGCCCGCCAAGTTGGAATTTGTCGAGTGTGGCTTTCCATTGTTTTTCTGCCGATTCAAGACAAATATAAACAAAAACAACATCTTTACCTCTTAATTCCTGTTCTGCAATTTTTGAATTAGGAAATTCCGCTATACACGGACTGCACCACGTCCCCCAAAAATCAACATAAATTACCTTGCCTTTATTTTGCTGCAAAATATCATTTACAATTTGATTTATGGAAAGATTGCTTGCCTCTTTCAAAACGGCTTCCGTGTAAATCTGCGGATTTTCAATTCTCGACTTGATTTGAAAATATTTTTGGAGAAGCGGCTCTTTCAGAAAAGTCTCCTTAATGTATTTGTCGGCTATATCGTGGTCGAGTTCATAACGTACAATACTCTGCTCGTACTCTAAATCATTGTTGAAATATGTTGTTAGCATAATTTGACGCATTAATGAATCGGGAAAATTTTCAATCGCCGAAAGTAACTCTCTGTCGCTAAATTTGTTTTGAATATAACTGTAAAGGTTTTTTGACAAATACCACAACGAAGAAGCACTGATATATTTCGACGGCTCAACAGGTAAAGCATCGCATAATCTGTCATAAAATACAGTCCAAGTAGTGTCTAATTTTGTCCCTGCCTTCCTATTATGATATAAATAAAAGTCAAAACTTTGGTAAAAGGCATTTTCTACGAACAGTTGCGCCCATTTTTTGCTTTCTTCATCGGAATTATTTTCTGCAACAAATTTGTCGTATAATTTATTACCCTTTT
>Ga0209629_10002259_pt1 | contig 12966 bp, 14 predicted proteins | sample TergutCu122P5_FD_187286 | JGI IMG/M metagenome (GOLD analysis project Ga0209629, IMG submission 187286) | Cubitermes ugandensis P5 segment gut microbial communities from Kakamega Forest, Kenya - Cu122 P5 (SPAdes) (version 2) | ecosystem: Host-associated > Arthropoda: Insects > Digestive system... | reverse complement strand
AAAATGAATTTTTTACCTGTGCTGATTGTACGAAATATGCCTCTACAAAGGATTGTAAAAAGTATAATCCCCTGCAATTCAAGATTGCCTTGTGGGTTGAGAGTACCAATCGTAGCAAATCAATTGAATTGATTCAAGAAAAAGGGCGAGCGAAATTTCTGGCATTTATGGAAGACAAAAAGTGGGTATTTTTCAAAGTGAAAGATACTTTCTTGAATAAAAAGTACGGCAAAAAAGTGAATGAAAAATAGCAATAATATGAGCGAAAAACCATTAGTAGATAAGCAATACTTGCTTGAAAAATTGCCCGGCAAATACGGTTGGACATTTACGATTATTCCCGATATTCTGCCCGACCCAAAATCCCCGTTCAGTTGGGTGATAGTACGAGGAAGTATTGACGGTTATGAAATCAGAAAATACCGCTTAATGCCGTCCGGTGGGGAAATGGAATCCGGAAAGGGACATCTATTCTTAGCCGTAAAATCTGAAATCCGAAAAATAATAAATAAGCAGGCAGGCGATTATGTTCACATTATTTTGTATCCCGATAAAGAATAAAATAAATGCTCTGCCGCTTGCTGACAGATTACCTTCCGTAAGAGCCTGTTCCCTCTTTAACTTCCTGATAGCAAATGTAAAAAAAATAAACGGCTTTTCATGACTATTGGGCAGGTAACGAAAAAAATGAATTTGATTTGTATGTGTAATGTAACATTTTATGTATCTTTGCCGATTATTTTTTTACTGAAAATATATATGAACTTGAAACAAAAACTCAAAAACCGGACAACATTTCTAAAAAAAGATATAACGCTAACCCGTTTTGCGTGGTTGATGAGCGCGGTTAATCTTTTGCTCTTTCATTACCATTTTTTCAAATTTGCTTTAGATAATGTTGATTTTCATAGTTTTAACGGTATTGTTATCATTGTCGGTTTGGTAGTTATTATGCTGGCAGCAAACTTTCTTGTTGTATATCTTATACTTTTTCTGTTCAGGTTTGCAGGACGTCTGTTGTTAATGTTGCAGTTTGCTATCAGCGCTGTCGCCGTCTATTTTGTCAATACTTATGGCACAATTTTGGACGAAAGTATGATTAGCAATGTGTTCAACACTAATTATGAGGAAGCAAGCGGTTTTGGGTCTTTCAAACTTTTACTGTACTTTGTTTTGTTTGGGGTTGTTCCTTCTATCTACATCATTAAAGTAAAAATAAAATACGGAACTTGGAAGCGGTTTCTGACAATTTCTTCGCTAACGGTGGCGTTCCTCTTGATTTTGAGTTTTGCCAATGCGAGCAACTGGCTGTGGATTGACAAAAATGCAACGAAGTTGGGCGGACTGCTTATGCCGTGGTCTTATACCGTCAATACGGCTCGATACTTTATTCATCAACTTCAGCGCAACCAAAAAGAGATTCTTCTGCCCAATGCAACCATTACAGACAACGAAAAAGCCGTTTTTGTGTTAGTACTGGGCGAATCGGCCCGGAGTATGAATTTTTCGCTCTTCGGTTACAAAAAAAATACCAACCCGCTACTTGACACTACGCAAAATGTGGTTGCATTTAGCACAACTTCTGATGCAACCTACACCACTGCGGGACTGAAAAGTATTCTGGAACATAAAAAAACTTCCGATTTGTATGAACTTTTGCCGAATTATCTTTACCGAAACGGCGTAGATGTGGTTTGGAGGACTACAAACTGGGGCGAACCACCCATTCACATTAAAGATTATCAAACTAAAAAACAGTTAGAACTGAGTTGCGAGGGCGAAGAGTGCGGCTATGACGAAGTACTTTTAACAGGGCTGAAAGAGCGCATTTTGGCAAGCGAAAAAAATAAAATATTGATTATTCTGCATACAAGTACAAGCCACGGACCGCAATACAGCAAGAAATACCCGCCGCGATTTGAAATATTTAAGCCCGTATGCAACAGTACTGAGTTGAGCAACTGTTCCCATGAAGAACTGATAAATGCTTATGACAATACCATTGTTTATACCGATTATTTGTTGCACCGCATAATAGAAGACCTAAGGCAGTTGAATGAATACAAAAGTGCAATGCTATTTGTCTCAGACCACGGTGAATCTCTTGGCGAAAGCAATCTCTATATGCACGGCGTTCCAAGAAAATTTGCACCGAAGGAACAATACGAAATTCCGTTTATTGTTTGGCGATCGGACAACTTTAAACAAATTAAACCAAATGTGAAGGTTTCTCAACACGCTGTTTTTCACAGTGTTCTGAATTTTTTAAGCGTACAAAGTCCTATTTATGATGAGGAGATGGATATTTTTAAATGATTATGAAATCGACGGCATTTAAACTTTTTTCGACAATTTATATTTTGTTCTTTATCGGGTTGCTGTGCGTGGTGCTTTGTACCAGGAAAGCCGATTTACACTTGGCATTGACACTCGATTACTTGTCGGGGTGCAATGTTGGTTTTGTGGCATTTCAAGATATTTTCTTTAAATACATAACGGAATTGGGAGGATGGATTCCTTTTGCAGTGGCTGCAGGACTACTGTTTTATAGAGTGGGCGCTTCGTTGTTTGTGCTAATATCACAGTTGGCGGTGGGTATTGTCACATACATTATCAAAGTAAGTGTGGCTGCCCCGCGTCCGAAACTGTTTTTCAGCGCCAATTTTCCCGATGTGGTGTTGCATCAGGTCGATGGCGTTGCAATGCTCTCTACAAACAGTTTCCCTTCGGGACACACCTCGGCGGTTTTTTCGATGATGCTGTGCCTGACGCTAATTTTCAACAAAAAACCGCAACTAACACCGGTTTTCTTTATTTTGGCAGCGCTGACGGCTTATTCACGCATTTACCTGTCGCAACATTTTGCCGAAGATGTTCTTGCCGGTTCATTAGTGGGCGTATTAACGACATTGTTGGTTTATTATTTCTATCAACGTAAACCGTATGCTTGGAAAGAAAAATCGGTGTTTCGTTTTTGAATTGTTTTCATATAGGTGCATTTGACTACGTCGATTTTCAATTCAAATTGTCGTAGTCAAATGCACCCTTTTCATATTGTTTCTTAAATTTTTAATCTTTGAATCTTTTAGTAAAAAAGCGTGTAAACTCTTTTTAATTGGCTTCTACCAATTCCGTACTACCTTGTAATTTGTCTTTGTCGTTGTAAGTTTCTGTTTTTACGGCGCCTATGCCGGGGGCATACCATGAAACGGTACGAGAAGTAACGGTCTTTCCCATCACAGAAGTAGAAACGGTTTGAGAGATTTTGTGGCAGGTGAAGGTTCCGGCCGGCGTTGTCACATCTTCAATTGCCAAACATTTTCCGTCTGTCATTTTCATCGTTGTCTTCAACTTCATGATGCCCATATCCATACTCATGGTTACATCCGCATCTTTAAGCGGCTGACCGGGTTGCATATTGACCGGCAACTCCATGGGAGCGCCCGTGATTTCCATTTTTATTTGCTGGTCTTTCTGTTGTCCGGCAAACATTCCTTTCATGTCCAAGATCATCACACCGTTTTTAATAACCACTTTCAGCGGTACTTCTACCGGCGGGTTGGAAGGTTTCTTGTTTTTGTCCAAGATTTGCGTTGTATACGAAATCGTCATGTTGTTGCCCGAGCCTTCCACATTATTGATGGTCGTTTTCGAGTAGCTTTCAGGGTTACCTTTTGCATTTTTCTGTGCATACACCAATACTGTTCCCGCCTTGGTAGGGAAAAAAACATTCTGAGCAGAAACTCCTGCCATTGATGCAACCGTCAGGATTGCCATCCAAATACCAAATCTAAAAATTGTTCTCATTTTTTTGTAAAAATTAAATTGTTATACATAAACTATAAATTTTTTTTGACGCAGCAAAGATAATATATAAAAAAAAATAATAATACCCCCCAAAGGGGGTTTTTTTGATTTGGAATGAAAAAACCCTCTTTTGGGGGTATTTTTAGGAAGAAAAAAGCATTAATTTTGTCGAAAATAATAATAGAATTAGGAATTATGAAAACAAATAGGAATTTTCAATTTTTGATATTGGTTTTTTGCCTTGCGGCGTTAGTGTTTGTCGCTGGAGGTAGCTTTTCTTGTAGTAAAGGAGACAAACAATCGGCTGAGAAAAATTCATTTGAAGTAATGGAGTTGATAGATTCGCTAAATTCAAAACACACAAAAGATATCAAGACACGAATAACCTATATAGCCAGGCTTGATAGTCTTACTGAAAATCTGTCAAAATCGGCTGAAAAATCTGCGATGTGGTTGAAGGCGGGAGAATTTTATCGAAATATAAATTGCTATGAACCGGCTGAAAGGGTATTACTAAAAGCTCAACGTGCTTCAGAATTTATGAAAGCAAATGAGAAAGTAGAAATGAAAGCAAACATACTGCTTGCCAGAGGACAAAATCTTATTGATATGTCTGATTTTGCAGGAGCAGCTCCACTACTTGCGGAAGCGGGTAACTATTTCATACAGAAAAATGACTATAAGCATTTAATTAAAGTATATAATGCGCAGATTACACCCTATTTTGCTCAAATTGTTTCCAAAGATTCTTCATATAATGAGGCTTATTATATAGAACGTGCAAATTATTTTCTTGACAAGTTGGTGGAATTATATCCAAAAGTAAAAGAACCTAATGATAAAGCTAATTGTCTGAATGCATTAATCAATTATGCTATCAACAAAAAAGAATACGAAAAGGCGATTTTTTTTCTGGAAAAACTTGATTCGCTTTCACGTAGTTTCAACTTAACAGAATGGCTTATAGCATATTATGGAAATAGCGGCATCGTCGCTGAGAAACAAGGAAACCTAAAGGAAGGGATGAAACTGCAATATAAAGCTTACGAAACAGCGCTTGAAGTCGGGAATATGGCAAAAGCAGCTCAAGCGCTTGCAAACGCAGCATTTGATGCAAGCAGACTTAATGATCATGTATTAGTGCAGCATTATTCGCTCATGGGAGTTTCCTTAGCAGAGAAGTACAATATTAAATCACAATGGTGGCGTTTTCTGGATAATCTCTCATTATTTTATGAAAATGACGGAAATTATAAACAAGCGCTTGATTATCGCAACAAGTGTGTTGATATCTACTTAGAACTCTATTCCGAAAATAATACTAACCAAATTAATCAATATGCTGCACGATTTGAATCACTTCAAAAAGAACTAAAAATCACCGTTTTAGAAAAAGAAAAAAAATTAATAACCGGATTAGGCATAACCGGAGGCGCTGTTCTTTTGTTAGCATTGGCAACTTTCTTCTTACTTTGGCGATGGACGGTACAGAAAAAGCGGGTCGCCGAGCAACAGAAGCAACTTGCCGAACAGCAGAAACAACTTGCCGAGCAACATGTGAAACAACTCGAACAGGAAAAACAATTGGTTGCCACGCAAGCCGTCCTCGACGGCGAAACGCAAGAACGCTCCCGCCTCGCCCGCGACCTCCACGACGGACTGGGCAGTATGCTGACCGGCGTAAAACTGAACCTGATGGAAATGAAAAAAGGAGCAAAGTTGGAATATCCGGATGTGGAACGTTTTGATAAGGCTTTGGGATTGCTCGACAATTCGGTGGTGGAAATGCGCAGGGTAGCGCACCACTTGATGCCTGATTCGCTCAGCCGACTTGGATTGAAACCGGCAGTGGAAGACTTTTGCCGGAGCTTAGCCCCAACGGTTGTGTTCGATTACTTCGGCGACGAAAAGCGTCTCGACCCGATGATGGAAGTCGTCATCTACCGAAGCATCCACGAATTGGTGAACAATGCGCTGAAATATTCCGGCGCTTCACAAATATTGGTGCAACTCATGCAGGAACCCAACCGCATCTCCTTCACCGTACAGGACAACGGCTGCGGCTTCGACCCTTCGATGGAAACGAACGGAAGCGGACTCCGGAATATCCGCAACCGCATCGCATCGTTCGGCGGAAATATTCAGATTGATTCCAGAATGGGGGAAGGAACGGAAATTAATGGAGAGTTGAAAGTTGAGAATTGAGAGTTAGTTTGTTATACTATAAGATTTCGCCTGCTAAATACGATTGAAACAGATATTCAGGACTTTCGTAATAAATGCTGCTATTGAAATCTTCTATTTTTCGTGACAACCATGAGTTATAAACTGCCGACAAAGTATCGATTACCGGCCTGTTGTCTTTTCGACTAATACTGATAATCAAACGCTTATAAACTTTACCAATATCCCAATGAGTTGGGACTGAGTATTTTGCATTTGCCACATTGTCAAATATTCCATTTTCAATGTTATGCTTTTTTATCAATTCATACGACAATTTATCCATATTTTCGCTGTGATAAACATCTGCCAAATCAAAAATATGTTGTAAGTCATCTTTACCGATTGCATTTACAACTACATTGCGATGATTTTTTGTTTTTCTGCTTATATATTCAATCAAGGAGCAAAGGAAAAACAAATTGTTAGCGTTTTTATCTTCTCTGCCTGCCATATTTATTTAATATTGTTAGATTCAATAAATTGCAAAGTTTTTAATGCTTTATTATTACAAAAACATATCTGGTGCGTTGGATGTTTAAATTTTGCCAAAACCCAAAACTGCTCACGAGTAAGTACGCCATCGATAAAATCGGATATATAATTAAAAATTTGGTCATTAGCCATCGCTCCGATTACAATGTCAAAATTGTGCTTTCCTCCCGAACGACACTTAACAACAAAATCAAGCCATTCTTCCGTCATTTCTTTAAAAACAAGCATTTTAAGATTTTCATCAGGCGTATATTCATATATTGAAACAACGGCGGTATCATAGCGGCTTGCCCATCGAGCAGCTTGCTTTTCTATTTCGGTACAATAAAAACCTTTTCCAAAATCCTTTGGAAATTTGCTTTTTAAGATTTTAGGCATATTAACTGTCCTGTAACCACCATGATATACTTTCATAAATACTAATTTATTTCTCTGCAAAAATACATAAAAATATACCATTAAAAAAAATACATTAACTTTGTAACAAAAAAACGATAAACCTGCAACAAAAATAATGGAATCGAATTTTCAATTTCCACCGATTAACTCCCTTTTTAGGGGGCGGGTGGTAAAAAAAAGAGACCGGACTTTTCCAATCTCTTTCTTCTACATTCAATGCTTTACAATCGCTCTGTTTTTTGCAACCATCGGTTTTGCAACAGGTTTAGCGATTTTTACTTTCGCATTTTTACTTTCAATGATTGCCTTTTCTACCGGTCTGCGGGACGGAGACTTTGGTCCGACAACAGGAATTGATACATCAATTTTTGCCATAATTCGATTTTTTAATGATTAATATTTCAATGTCAAAGGTATGAACAATTTTTTTCAAAACAAAAAATATATCTGCATAAAAATTCAATATTGGATTTTAGCAGGTTTTTTTCTTCTTTCTACCGGTTTGTATGCGGCACAATACAGCGAGAAAACGCTTGATTCGTTAAAAGCGCTTTTGCGTAAGCCGGACATTGCCGACAATGATTTATTCTTTGTTTATAAGAAACTGACAAATGCCTACTTACAAACTGATACCCAAAAATCGCTGGAATATGCCTGGATGGGCGTTCGCTTTGGAGAAAAGAAAAACAACCCCTACCTGATTGCCGAATTTTACTATAATGTCGGAAATACTTATTATTATGCTAATAATTTGGATTCAGCGCTTTATTACTTTGAACAGTCGTCTGATATTCTAAAACAGGCGGACAAAAGCAAGAAAGACGATAAAGAGAATATCGATTATTTGCAGCAGAGACTTTTTAGAAGTATGGGCATAATTAATGAAACTCGCGGGCAATATGATTTGGCTGTGGATAATTTCTACAAAGCAATGTCATTAGCCGAAAAAATTAACGAATTGGATGAAACGTTATCTGCCTGTATCAGTATAGCAACAACTTACACCAGAATGTCAAATTATCAACAGGCAGAAGATTATTTTCTGAAAGGAGAGAAACTTTGCCGCGAGTTGAACGATTCAACTAATCTCGCAACTGTCTATACCGGATTATGTAATGTGTTTTTTTCAAAAAAAGATTATTCTACAGCGTTGAAATACGGTGAAGAATCCGAAAAGATTCTATCCGCTTTGCAAGATGCTCCGGTATATCTGTTAATGTATGCCAATCAACAATTGAGCCACGTATGGCTTGAGATTCCCGATTACAAAAAAGCGTTGGAATATGCTCAAAAAACTCACGAATATGCTGTACAGACAGGCGCTCCACCGTATGTGGCTAACGCGCTGTATATGCTTTCAGACTGTTATCTGAAACAGGGAAAATACAGGGAAGCGGAAGAAACAGCTTTTCAAGCGTTGTCAACGGATACGACCGATATAAATACCAATTCGATGTTGTATGATATTATTGCTCAGTCTAATATATGGATGGGAAATAGAGAGAAAGGTATTGAGTATTCAGGTAAAACGCTAAATGCTATTCGTGCGTATTCCAACAAAAATTTCCAATCGTCGATTTCGGAAATGGGAGTGAAATACGAAACCGAGAAAAAAGAACTTAAAATCTCGGCTTTAGAAAAAGAAAAAAGATTAATAACTGGATTGGGCATATCCGGAGGCGCCGTTCTGTTGCTGACATTGGCGACATTCTTCTTACTCTGGCGGTGGACGGTTCAGAAAAGGCGCGTTTCGGAACAGCAGAAACAACTTGCCGAGCAACAGGTAAAACAACTTGAGCAGGAAAAAAAATTGGTCGCCACGCAAGCCGTCCTCGACGGAGAAGCACAAGAACGCTCCCGACTCGCCCGCGACCTCCACGACGGGCTGGGCAGTATGCTGACAGGCGTGAAACTAAACCTGATGGAAATGAAAAAAGGAATAAAGTTGGAATATCCGGATGTGGAACGTTTTGATAAGGCTTTGGGATTGCTCGACAATTCGGTGGTGGAAATGCGCAGGGTGGCGCATCACCTGATGCCCGATTCGCTCAGCCGCTTAGGATTGAAACCGGCAGTGGAAGATTTTTGCCGGAGTTTTGCGCCAACGGTTGTGTTCGATTATTTCGGCGATGAAAAGCGTCTCGACCCGATGATGGAAGTCGTCATCTATCGAAGCATACACGAGTTGGTAAACAATGCGCTGAAATATTCCGGCGCTCCCCAGATATTGGTGCAACTTATGCAGGAACCCCACCGCATCGCTTTCACAGTACAGGATAACGGCTGCGGATTTGATCCTTCGGCGGAAACGAATGGAACCGGATTGCGGAATATTCGCAACCGCATTACATCGTTTGGCGGCAGTATCCAGATTGATTCCAGAGTGGGGAAAGGGACGGAGATTAATGGGGAGTTGAGAATTGAGAATTGAGAGAGGAAATATGAAAATAGGAGATAAAGTCCGCTACCTGAACGCTGTTGGCGGAGGTATCGTTAAAAGTTTCAAAAATAAAGATATTGTCTGGGTGGAAGAAGAAGACGGATTTGAAACGCCGGCGCTGATTCGCGAATGTGTTGTCATCGAATCCGGAGGAAAACCGGTTGCATTAAGTTCTAAACACGAACCACCCAAGCAGGAGCCTGTACCCGAACTGCCCAAACCTCAACCGGTTGAATACGAATTTACCGAACGCACCGGCGGAGATCGACTCAATATTTATCTGGCTTTCCTGCCTTTGGATATAAAGATGTTGGGAAAATCAAATTACGAGGCTTTCTTAGTGAACGACAGCAATTATTTCCTTTTTTTCAATTATATGAGCCGGCAAAACAATGCTTGGGTCAGTCGCCATTCCGAAATCATTGAACCCAATACCCGCCTTTTTATCGAAGAGTTTTCCAAAGAGCAACTCAATGATTTAGAACGGGTTTGTGTTCAATTTGTAGCATTCAAAAAGAATAAACCCTTTGGGTTAAAAAATGCTTACAGCGTGGAACTTCATATCGATGGAGTGAAATTCTACAAACTGCATAGTTTCCGTGAAAATGATTTTTTCGATGACGATGCGCTGATTTATCCGCTGGTTATTAATGATTCGGCAGTGCGTGAAATGCTGATTTCAGCCTCCGATTTGCAGGAAGCGATGACGCAAAAGGTAAAAGCGGATTTTCCGCATCGCCAATCGGCGCCGGCTAAGAAGGAGAATCCGGCGCCCATTCTCGAAGTTGATTTGCATATCAACCAATTGTTAGATTCCACCAAAGGATTGAGTAACACAGATATAATAAATGTCCAATTAGACGTCTTCAAGAAAACGATGGAAGAAAACAAAACCAAGAAAGGCCAAAAAATCGTTTTCATCCACGGCAAGGGCGAAGGCGTTTTAAGAAATGCTATCTTGTCGGAATTGAAAGCGAAATACAAAGATTTTCCCATTCAAGATGCATCGTTTAGGGAATATGGGTTCGGGGCAACCATGGTTACAATCAAATAAAAAAATTGTGTACTAATAACTCAAATTTGGCACATCGCCATTGCGAGGGCTATAACCCGAAGCAATCCAAAAAAACAACAAGATTGCTTCCTGCTTCGTTCCTCGCAGTTCGCAATGACGTCGAAATATAATTAGCTTAAAAATAAATCACTTATTATTCCGTCGGAAATAATAATGCCTTTCTTAGAGAGAAAAATTCGATTATCGCTTAATTCCAAATATTGATTGTCAAGATACTTTTGCGCTTGCCGGAGACAATGAATCTTTTTATCTTCCCCGAAAAGAGAATTCAACTCCGAAATATCAATCCCTTCTTTTATACGCAGACGCGTGAGTATAAATTCATTATAAGCGGTTTTTTCATCAATGATTTCAAAACTTTCCGGAGTTTGAGATTGGTCTTCACTAAATTCTTGATTCAAAATCTGATCAATGTATTTTTGGATTGAAGCTACATTCCACTGGCGACTTCTTCCGTTGTATGAATGTGCGGAAGCGCCGATGCCCAAATAATGCGTCCCGTTCCAATAAGAAGCATTGTGTTTTGAGCGGTAACCCGGTTGTGCAAAATTGGAAATTTCGTAATGTTCAAAATCGGCTTTAGCCAATTCATCCATTAATATTTCAAACAAACCGACGCTCAATTCCTCCTCAAAAGGACGAATCAATCCTTTTTGCAAATTATAATATAAAGGAGTGTTCTCCTCATAAATCAAATGATAAGCCGAAATATGCTGCACATGCAAAGCCTTTGCTTGAGTAAGTGTTTTTTGCCAATCAGCCTCAGTTTGTCCGGGCAGACCATACATCAAATCAATACTGATGTTTCCAAATCCTTTTTGTTGCAAATGTTTAACCGCATTGATTGCCGTTTCTGCATTATGCCGACGGTTCAAAAATGCAAGTTCACGGTCGTTAAAACTTTGAACGCCTACACTGATTCGATTGAATGGCAAATTGCGGAGCGAATCAATATAATCAGGAGTTAAGTCATCGGGGTTGGCTTCTAAGGTGATTTCGGTGCAGTACCTTACCCCCGACCCCTCTCCACAAGAAAAGAGGAGCTGGAGGGTTTGGAAGATTTTTTTGAAGTCCTCTTTATTTAATTGCGAAGGGGTTCCACCGCCGAAGTAAATGGTTTCAACGTTTTCATTTTGCAAATAATTCTTCCTGATTTCTAATTCTTCACAAACAGCTTCGATGTACGAATCTTTAACTTCGATATTTGTAGAAGAAAAAAAATCGCAATAAACACAACGTTTTTTGCAAAACGGAATATGGATGTATATACCTGCCATAAAAATTTTTTACAAAGATAAATGATAATAATAGCCTGCGATAAAAAAATTTTGTTTAATTTTGCAAAATATAAAGGAAATCATAGAATGACATTATTTACAAAATGGATTGAAAATCACTTACTGACTTGTCCGAGTAAGCATTTTCTCCATATAGATTGTCCGGGATGCGGGTTGCAGCGCAGTATTCTTTCCCTTTTTGAAGGCGATTTGGTAAAGAGCTTGCAACTGTATCCGGCTACGATTCCTGTTCTATTTTGTTTTATTTTTACGGCCTTACACTTGAAATTCAACTTCAAACACGGAGCGGAAATCATCAAATGGTCTTTCATTCTGAGTATCGCAATTATTTTTATCTCCTATTTTTATAAAATGTATAAAATCTATTCACTCCTAAATTAATTTTGAATATGGAACAAAATTTCAATCAACCGCAAATTGAACTTCCCAATGCAACTGCTGTTATGGTGTTAGGAATTCTTTCTATTCCTGCTTGTTGTTGTTACGGTATAGGTCTGATTCCCGCAATTATTGCCTTGTTTCTGGCAAATTCTGCTTCGAAACAATACTCTGCCGAACCGGACAAATACCTCATAAGTTCTTATAATAACCTGAAAACAGGAAATATATGTGCCTGGATAGGCTTAATATTTTCAATAGTAACTGCCATCTTTTTTATTTGGTGGATAAAAACCGTCATGACAAATCCTCAAATGATGGAACAGATGCAAAATATACTAAATCAGTACAAATTATAAACCAATTTAGTGAAAACAACGGCTATTTATCAAAATATGTTTTATAACATATTAGTCAGAGTTGGTTAAATAAGTTTTTTTTTATAATTTGCGCCGTTTTTAAAAATACCATTTTTTATTGTTAAACTTTATTTATAAACACAAGAAAGCATAAAAAAGTGAAGCTCTCCAACTCCCCTCTCTAATGCGGAGAGGGGCCGAGGGAGAGGAGAAATAGGATGTTTCAAAAAATTAATAAAATATGAAAGTATATCAAACAAATGAAGTCAGGAACATAGCAATCATTGGCGGCTCCGGCTCGGGGAAAACCACTCTCACTGAAGCAATGCTCTTTGAGGGTGGAGTTATAAAACGTAGAGGATCGGTTGATAGTGGCAATACGGTCTCCGATTATTTCACCGTTGAAAAAGAATACGGTTATTCGGTCTTTTCAACAATTTTCAGTGTAGAGTGGTTAAACAAAAAGTTAAATTTCATCGACAGCCCCGGCTC
>Ga0209629_10002257_pt1 | contig 12969 bp, 11 predicted proteins | sample TergutCu122P5_FD_187286 | JGI IMG/M metagenome (GOLD analysis project Ga0209629, IMG submission 187286) | Cubitermes ugandensis P5 segment gut microbial communities from Kakamega Forest, Kenya - Cu122 P5 (SPAdes) (version 2) | ecosystem: Host-associated > Arthropoda: Insects > Digestive system... | reverse complement strand
ATAGATTGTTTATAATATATCACGATAAATATATAAAAATCAATAAGCGGGCGAGCATTGCTCGCCCCTACATATATGTATATTTTAAATCGGCTGTGAATTGTAACTTTTTTGTTAAGGATTTACATATTTTCGTCATATTTTCTTGATAACAATGTATGCGTATGATATTATAAATACGAAGTAAAAAGTAAGGAGAATAGTTTGTATGGAGAATAGTTTCAGTAATAGTTACAAAGAGGCAGGGGTTGATGTAACAGCAGGGTATAAGGCAGTAGAGCTTATGAAGCAAAGTGTGCAAAGCACGTATACATCTGCTGTTTTAGGAGATTTAGGAGGATTCGGAGGATTATATGCACCTGATATAAATGGCATGAAAGAACCGATTTTAGTTTCAGGAACAGATGGAGTGGGGACAAAATTGAAATTGGCTTTTTTAATGGACAAGCATGACACAATTGGAGAAGATTGTGTGGCAATGTGTGTAAATGATATAATCTGCTGCGGGGCAAGACCAATGTTTTTCTTAGACTATATTGCCATGCGGGAAAAATATTCCGGAAAAAACAGCAGACATTGTAAGAGGTGTGGCAAATGGATGCAGGCTTGCAGGATGTAGCTTGGTAGGAGGAGAAACAGCAGAAATGCCGGGATTTTATTCAGAAGATGAATATGATTTAGCAGGATTTTCAGTTGGAATTATTGATAAAAAAGATATAATAGACAGCAAAAAAATAAATGCAGGTGATAAGGTCATTGGACTAGCCTCATCTGGAGTACATTCAAATGGATTCTCATTAGTAAGAAAAATATTTAACATAGAAGAATTAGGTATGACATTAGGAGAAAAACTGCTGACCCCTACAAAAATATATGTAAAACCAATTCTTAAATTACTAGAGCAGGTTAAAGTAAAAGGAATATCACATATAACAGGCGGAGGATTTTATGAGAACCTGCCAAGAATGCTAAGAGATGGTGTTTCAATAAATATTGATAAATCATCATATAAAATTCCGGAAATATTTAAACTGCTGCAGGAAAGAGGAAACATTCCAGAAAGAGACATGTATAACACATTCAACATGGGAATAGGAATGGCTGTAATTGTTGCGCCTGAGGATGTAGAGAAAACACTAAACATTTTAAAAGAGCAGGGCGAAGAGGCATATTTGATTGGGGAGGTTGTTTTGGGGAACAGAAAGATTAATATAATGTAGGAATTTAGGAATTTAGGAATGTAGGAATGAATGAAGAGAACAAGTGGAGGGTAATTATGGGTGTTAAACGTATTTATGTGCAGAAGAAACCGGGATTTGATATTGAGGCAAAAAAGCTACTGGAAGATTTAAGAGAAAACCTACAGCTTAAGAACCTTGAGGATGTTATATTTCTAAACAGATATGATGTATCTGGAATATCAGAGAAAATATTTGAGCAGGCAAAACACACAATTTTTTCTGAACCACAGGTGGATGTATGCTTTGAGGAAGAATATCCATTTGATAAAAATGATAAAGTATTTGGTATAGAATATCTGCCAGGTCAGTTTGACCAAAGAGCAAATTCTTTATCAGAATGTCTGCAGATAATCTCAAATGGAGAAAAACCAATAAGCAAAAATGCCAGAATATATATACTAAAAGGAAATATTTCAAATCAAGATTTTGAAAAAGTAAAAAAATATTTGATAAATCCGGTTGATTCTGGAGAATGCTTTATGGATAAGCCGGAAACTCTGGAAGATAATATAGATAGACCTGAAGATGTTAAAATTGTAGAAGGTTTTACAGAAATGACAGATGAGGATGAAAAGGAATTTTATGCATCATATGGATTTGCAATGGATTTGGAGGATTTAAAATTCTGCCAGAAATATTTTAGAGATGTAGAAAAAAGAGACCCGACAATGACAGAAATGAAAATGATAGATACATACTGGTCAGACCACTGTAGACATACCACGTTTCTAACCAAATTGGAAAAGATAGATATTAAATGGGATTTATTAAAAGAGATATATGGAGAATACTTAAAATCACGAGAATTTGTGTATCGTAGTGTAGGGGCGAGCAGTGCTCGCCCGAAAGACATATGTTTAATGGATGTGGCAACAATAGCTATGAAGGAATTAAAGAAACAAGGGTTGCTTAAGGATTTGGACGAATCTGAAGAAATAAATGCGTGCAGTATCTGTGCAAAAATAGAAATTACAGATAATGCTCCAGAGACGAGAACAGAGCAGTACCTTATTATGTTCAAAAATGAAACACACAATCACCCAACAGAAATAGAGCCGTTTGGTGGTAGCGCAACATGTCTTGGAGGGGCAATAAGAGACCCTCTGTCTGGCAGAACCTATGTATATCAGGCGATGAGGGTAACAGGGTGCGGAGACCCAAGAAAAACATTGGAAGAAACATTGCCGAATAAATTGCCTCAGAGAAGATTAACTAATGAAGCGGCAAGAGGATACAGCTCATATGGAAATCAGATTGGACTTGCAACAGGGCAGGTTACAGAGATATATCATCCGGGATATGTTGCAAAAAGGATGGAAGTGGGGGCATTAATAGGGGCAGCTCCAAAAGCAAATGTAGTAAGGGAAGAGCCGGTTCCGGGAGATAAAGTAATACTTCTTGGAGGTAGAACCGGACGTGACGGAATTGGAGGAGCAACAGGCGCATCTAAAGCCCATAACAGCAAGTCTTTAACTGCCTGCGGTGCAGAAGTTCAAAAAGGTAATGCGCCAGAAGAGAGAAAAATTCAAAGATTATTTAGAGATAGTGAAGTTACAAAATTAATAAAAAGATGTAATGATTTTGGTGCAGGAGGTGTATCTGTAGCAGTTGGAGAACTGGCAGACGGACTGGAAATAGATTTGGATAAAGTGCCGAAAAAATATGAAGGATTAGATGGAACAGAACTTGCAATATCAGAATCACAGGAGAGAATGGCAGTTGTAGTAAGACCGGAAGATGTGGAAAAATTCCAAAAGTTTGCTTCAAAAGAAAATCTAGAAACCACAGTAGTTGCAACTATTACCGAAGAGCCTAGAGTGGTTATGTTTTGGAGAGGCAAAAAAATAGTTGATATATCCAGAGAATTTTTAAACACAAATGGAACAGTAAAAAAGGCGAATATATTGGTGGATGAGCCTACAGGGGTAAGGGAATATTTTAATAATGTAGGAATTTATGAATGTAGGAATGTAGGAATGGAACAAAAATATAAAAATCTTGTGCAAGACCTGAATTGCTGCTCGCAGAAAGGTTTGGTAGAAAGGTTTGACAGCATAGTAGGGGCAGGTACAGTGTTTATGCCGTTTGGAGGGAAATATCAGGATACACCTATACAGGCAATGTGTGCTAAAATTCCCACATTAAAAGGATACACAAATTCAGGAACAATAATGTCCTATGGATATGACCCGTATTTATCAAGCATAAGCCCATTCCATGGAGCTGTGTTTGCTATAGTGGAATCAGTATCAAAATATGCAGCATGCGGAGGGGATTACAAAAAAGCATGGCTTACACTTCAGGAATATTTTGAAAAATTAAGAGATGATGCTGCAAGATGGGGCAAGCCGTTTGCAGCTTTGCTTGGAAGCTACTATGCCCAGAAAATGCTTGGGATTGTAGCCATAGGAGGAAAAGACAGCATGTCCGGCTCATATAATGAATTAGATGTTCCTCCAACATTGATATCATTTTGTGTAGGTGTAGTTGACACAAATAAAGTAGTATCAAATGAATTTAAAAAAGCAGGGTCAAAAGCGGCACTTATTAGAACAAAATTAACAAAGGACTATCTGCCGGATTTTGATAGTTTAAAAGAAAATTATGAAATAATACATAAATTGATAAATGAAGGAAAAGCTATATCAGTAGCAAGTGTAGGGGCACATGGAATTGCAGATGCAGTATTTAAAATGTGTATAGGCAATAAAATAGGATTCAAATTTGAAAATGATGTAGACATATTTAAGCCGATGTTCGGTTCATTTGTTGTAGAATTAGCGGAAGATCCCTCAGTCGCAGAACCCCCAGTCAGCTCCGCTGACAGCCCCCTTATTAAAGGGGCCAAGGCGACAGCTCCCTTAAATAATGGAGCCAAGTCTTTTGATTCAAAATTTGAACTATTAGGAACAACAATACAGAATCCAGAAATAATTCTTGCAAATGATGAACATCTAGATTTAGAAGAATTAACAGAATTATGGAGAGAGCCATTAGAGAAGGTATTTCCTACATATGTCGTAGGGGCGGGCCTTGCGTCCGCCCGGGCGACCGCTAGGGTCGCCCCTACAACGGCATACCAAACATCACATCTACCAAAACTTGTAGCATTGTCTCAAAAAATAAATTTGCAAGACCTAGGGCATTAGTTCTGGCATTTCCAGGGACAAACAGTGAATATGACTGTGCAAAGGCATTTGAGGATGCAGGGGGAATTTCTAATATTTTGGTATTTAGAAATTTAAGGAAAGAAGATATAGAAGAATCTATTATAGAAATAGAAAAAGCAATTAATGAATCACAAATAATTATGCTGCCTGGTGGGTTTAGCGCTGGAGATGAACCAGACGGTTCAGGTAAATTTATTGCATCAGTATTTAGAAACCCAAGATTAAAAGATGCGGTGCACAAACATTTAGGTGAGAGAGACGGATTAATTCTTGGTATATGCAACGGATTTCAGGTATTGATAAAACTGGGACTGGTTCCATACGGCAAAGTTATGGATATGACAGAACAGATGCCTACATTAACATTTAATACAATAGCAAGGCATCAGTCAAAATTAGTTACTACAAAGCTGGTATCAAAATTATCACCTTGGTTTAATAAAGTAAATTTAGGGGATGAGTTTGTAATTCCTATATCACATGGAGAAGGTAGATTTGTTGCAAATGAGGAAGTATTGGAAGAATTAATAAAAAATGGACAAGTAGCTACGCAATATGTAGACCCAAATCATAATGCCGCATATGACATACAATACAACCCGAACGGCTCTACATATGGGGTTGAAGGCATTACAAGCGCGGATGGAAGAGTACTTGGAAAAATGGGACATGATGAAAGGTCATATAAAGGATTTATAAAAAATGTGCCGGGAAATATGAACCAGAAATTGTTTGAATCTGGAGTGGAGTATTTCAAACGGTTTATAACTTTTTAATCAGGTTATTTTTCCGTTAATTTTAAAATTAACTAATTTGTTATAAAAACCTTGACTCAAATTAACTAATTTGTTATAATTTGAATAGAATAAACAAAGGAGTAGATAATAAAAATGTATAAAATAGACTACTATAAAAATAAAAACGATGAAAGTGAAATTGAAAAATTTATACAAAATCTAACTAAAAAGAAAGATAAAAATAGTAGAATAAATCTGAAAAAAATATCAATGTACATTGAATTGTTGAAAATAAATGGATTAAATTTAGGAGAGCCATATTTAAAACACCTAGAACGGAGAAATATGGGAATTAAGACCAATAAGAAACAGAATATTATTAGCTGCAATAAAAAATAATAAATTTATATTACTACATATATTTATGAAAGATACAAAAAAGACACCTAAAAGAGAGATAGAACAAGCAAATAATAATCTAAAAGAATATTTAGAAAGGATAGGTGAATAAGCATGAATAAAGCAGTAAGTCCAAGTGGTAAGTGGGAAGATTTAAGAAAAACAATAAACTTTACAGAAGAAGAAGAAAAAGAGATGCAACAAGAAATGGCAATTATTCAACAAATAATTGACACAAGAAAAAATAAAAAATTAACACAAGCACAGTTAAGCAAAAAAAGTGGTGTTAGGCAGCCAGTAATTGCAAGAATGGAAAAAGGAGTTAATTCACCACAACTAAATACATTAATAAAAATACTTAATGCTTTAGATTGTAAAATAAAAATATAGAGTGAGGGAAGTCGTTATGGATGAATTAAGAGAAAGTATTTTAAATATAAAAACAGAAAAAAAAGAACTTATAGCAGAAGCCTTAAAAATTATAGAAACGAAAGAAATAAAAGAGTTTGTAGCAAATCTTAATCTGCTTGGTTATACCATGATAGTAGAGCAAAATAAAAAATAAGTAAAATATATATCTATTTTTCAAACAAAAAATAGATATATATATTGGTTCGGAAGGAGGAAACTCGCGCATATCAACGGATTGACAAAATAATACAAAAAAATACAATCCATATATTGACAAATTATTTTAAATATGATATATCTCTTTTATAATAATAAGTATGAAAGAGGGGACGTAATGTATAGGAAAAGTGAATTAAGTAGAAAACCTACATTTACGAAGGAGAAAAGTAGCTTACTGCAAAGATTGATAGCATTTATTGTGCTGTTAATCTTTTTATTTCAGCCAATTGCGTTTGCAGCAAATGAAACAGTAAATACATTAAGTGAAATAAAGACACAAGAGGCAGGGCAGACAGGAGGAAATGCGGCACCTGCGGCAAATTATCCAGAGGCAAATACAGCTTCGGGAAGTGCAGTTTCGGGAAATACGGCTTCAGAAAGTGCAGCCGAAAATGCAAAGGCAAAACCGCCTAAAGAGGTACTGGAGAAAAAGCCGGATTTACCTAAAAAGCAGAAGATAGATGGGGAAAAGGTAAAGGTAAATAAATATTCTGCAATATATAAGACAGGGAAAAACACATACAAGGAAGTGGTTTCAGCCATTCCAAACACATATACAGACAGGCAGGGTAAGGAGCAGGAGTATGACAATACTTTAATAAAAGATAAATCTAATGATACAGTATATACAAATGCAGGAAGCGATATGAAAGTGCAGCTACCTCAGAATATAACTAAAGAAGAGCGGAGTATCTGTAGAGAAGAATAATAAAAAGGCGGAACTGATACCTCAAGGCGGAGACTTTACAAATTCGCAGGTTTTAGAAAATGCAATAAGATATAACAATGTTTTTGATGGAATAGATTTTCAGTATACAGTATTTAATACAGCATTAAAAGAAGATATTATCTTAAATAAAATGCAGAGCCAGAATGTGTTTACATATGAATTAAAAACAGACGGACTTACAGCAAAACTGGAGAAAAACCAGATAAATCTATATAATGGAGAAGAGCTGGCATACACAATTTCGGCGCCGGTAATGCAGGATGCAAATAATGAAATGAGTATTAATATAATGCTTGGTTTGGATGCAAAAGATGGAAAACAGTATGTAACAGCTGCAGCAGATAAAGAGTGGCTGAGCGACCCTGCAAGGGTATATCCTGTAAAAATAGACCCGTCAATTAGCGGGGCACTTACAACATCAAACAGTTTCTTTACAACAGTGGAGGAATATCAGCCTACCACTATAGTAGGAGATAACGGGTATCAATATGTGGGGTATGATAACGGACTTGCAACAGGAACAATAGCATTCGGACCTGGGCATGGAATATGCAGGGATTATGCATCATTTGATATAAGCAGTGTGCCGGTGGAAGCCAGAATTGACAGCGCCACATTTAGTATATATCAAAACAGCTATTTCTTCCCAAGAGCTAATGCACTGCCTCAGGCAACAGTAGCATTATACAGTGTGGCAGGTGATTGGGGCAGCCCTAAAACATGGAATAACCAGCCTAAAATAGAAACCCAGACATTTGTAACATCGCAGCAGGTAATGCCGCATTTGGGATATTTAAACTTTGATATTACAGAATTGGTAAATGACTGGGTGCAGGGGATTTTGCCGAATAAAGGAATAGCTTTAAGAGCAATTGACGAAACAGGAATGCAGGCAGAGCTTTTTGCCTCACCTAAAAATGCACAGACAAACCCTAATATAGCACCTACATGGACTGTAAACTGGTCTATACCAGACCCTGTAGATGTAAATTATCCATTAAATAATTTAACTATAAATTTAAGACCAATGACAGAAAAAGACGCTGCAGGGAAACAGAGATTTGACGGAGTATTTGCAGATGGAGTGTCTACACCTGATTCAAATGTAGCATATTATATAAGTCCAGATGCAGGATTTTCTGGAAATGCCTATGCAGGCTACAGTTACAGATATCCGGACAGCGGAGTGTTTGAAGCAGTATTTCCAAATGCAAATAAATACAAAGATAAGCTTTCAAACTGGGAGAGCGGCAATATATTTACAAACCCAAGACTGGATACACTATATACTTTTAGGGCAATTGCAGCAGATGCAGCAGGGAATCAATCTGACGAAAAGCAAAGCGACAGCTTTATAGTGTACAAAATAAAACAGCAGGACACAATACCATACATTGCAAACTATTATGGTGTTCCATTAAATACAATTATGCTGGACAACCGTGTGCAGGATACGCTATTAGTGGAAAACAACACATTGTTTATACGAAATCCTAATCAGAATGCAGAGATTCCATATAACCCTGCACCTCTTACAGATGCACAAAAAAGGCAGATAGACGGGGCACTTCGTGGAAGAAGTTTGAAATGTGAATATGGGTATGAACCTGTAAACTTAAATACAGGCAACTTCTATATGGATAAAACAGATAGCACAATACCTGATTTAAACGGCAGCTTTAATATAGAAAGAACATACAACAGTGCTGGAGATGGGTATAACTCGCTGTTTGGCAGGAATTGGAGCTTTGCTTATTCGGAGAGCCTTAGCAAGCTGGAAGACGGCACAATACTCTATAGTAAAGGCGACGGAAAGCTTCTGTTTTTTAAACCTGACGGAAACGGCGGATATACAAGCCCGTATGATACAAGTTTGAAGCTGAAACTAATAACATATGAAGATGGGGATACAGCATATACAAAATATGAAATATCAGATAAAACCGGAGAAGTAAGGCAGTTCAACATTTATGGATTACTTACAGGTATTGTAGATTCTTTGGGAAGGACGGCAGCAATAAATTATGATGAAAATTACAAAATAACCAGCATAACATCTCCAAGTGGCAAGGTATATGAAATAACAATAAATAATTCAGGAGATATATCACAAGTAACCCTTCCAAATGGAGGAATATTAGAATATGAATATGATTCAAATAATAATCTTGTAAAATACACAGACGCAGAAGGAAAATCTGAAACATATCAGTATAATGCGGCAGGTGAGATGACATCATGGATAGATAAAGATGGCAACAGAGTGGTAAAAAATGAGTATGACAGCCAGGGAAGGGTAATTTCGCAGTATGATGCAAATGAGAATAAAGTAACACTTGCATATAGTGACGGAAAAACAATATCAACTGATGCCAAAGGAAATGTAACAAACTATTACTACAACGACAAAGGCTACACGACAAAAATAGAATATCCGAATGGTGCTGCAGTAGAAAAGACTTATGACGATAGCGGAAATCTGGCGACATACAAAGATAAATCAGGTAATTTAAGCAAGTATGAATATGATTCAGACTCAAACCTGATAAAAGAAACAAGGGCAGATGGGCTAGTTAAAAGCACGGAATACAGCAGCTTAAACAAACCTGTTAAAATAACTGATTTTGATGGAAAAGCTGCAACATATGAATATGACAAATCAGGCAATTTAATAAAAACCACAAACAATGCAGGAATAGCTGTTTCATATGAATATGACAGTTTAGGCAGAGTGGTGAAAGTAACAGACGGAAGAGGAAGCAGCACATCATATACATATGACGGGGCAAATATAACAGGAATAACAGATAGAGAAGGGCAGACATCTAAACTATACTACAGCACAATGAATCAGGTTACAGCTGTGGAAGATGCCAATGGAGATATAACAAGAACAACATACAATTTACGTGGTGATAAAATATCAGTGCAGGCGGCAGATGGGGGAACTACCATATATACTTACAGCGGCAGCGGAAAAGAAACCTCTGAGACAGATGCAAAAGGAAATATTACAACATTTGCATATGATAATTTAGGCAATGTAATAACCCGGAACAGACCCTGCAGGAAGCCCGATTAAAGTAGAATATGACGTAAATAAAAATAAAATAAAGGAAACAGACACTCTGGGAAGAGTTACAGAATACAGCTATAATTCTATGAATGAACTTGTTTCCAAAAAAGATGCCATGGGAAATGTTACATCATATACATATGATGCAGGAGGCAATATTGTAAAAGAAACAGATGGAAACGGAAATGAGACAAATTATACATATAACCTGGTATTGGGGAAGGTTACAGAAATAAAATCCGCATTAGGCAGCAGCACTAAAATAGAATATAACCAAATGGGACTTGCAGTAAAGATACTACAGCCAGACGGGCTTTGTGCAACATACAGCTATGACGGAATAAACAGGGTATCACAAAAAACAGATTCAGCAGGACTTTTGACGAAATATACATATGATAATAATAACAATATAACAAAAACAGAAGACAGCTCAGGCAAAGTATACACATATGAATATGACAAAGAAAACAGATTGATTAAGTCTACAGACCCGCTTGGAAGCAGCAAAACATACAGCTATGACCCTGCAGGGAACATGAATAAATTAGTAGACGAAGCAGGAAATGCATCAAGTCTGACATATGACAAAGCCCGGAAGAGTAACTGAGGCAGTTGATAGCAATGGAGGCAGTCTGCAGTATAAATATGACTTAAACGGAAATGTAGTATCAGTAAAAGACCCTAATGGAAATGTGACAAATCAGGAATATGATGTATTAAACAGACTTGCAAAAACAATAGATGCAATGGGGAATATTACAGTATATGCCTATGATAAGGAAAGCAACCTTACAGCTCAGGTAGATAGCTTAAACGGGGCTACAAGCTATGTATATAACGCAAATAATATGCCGTCAGAAGTAACAGATGCAAATGGCGGGAAATACAAGCTGGAATATGACAAAGTTGGAAATATTGCAGCAGTAACAGATGCGGGCGGAAACAGAACCACATATGAATATGACAAAGAAAACAGACTTGTAAAAACATCAGCACCTAATGGACTTACTTGCGAATATGCATATGATAATGCACGGCAATATAGTAAAAACATGGGATAGCAGCGGAAGCATAGAAACCTGCACATATGATAAAGGAAGGCTTGCCTCAAAAACAGATGCCGCAGGCAGAACCGAAGAGTACAAGTATGACTTGTCTGGAAATATAACTGAGATTAAAGCCTATGACGGTGGAGTTACAGCCTATGAATATGATGCATTGGGCAGACTTACAAAAGTAACAAACCCAGACAAAACATATACAGCATTTATATATGACAAAACAGGAAATGTAATTACAAAAACAGACAGCGAAAAACGCGTATGGCAGTATGCATATGATAAAATAGGGAACATACTAAAAACTACAGACCCAAGCAATGCAGCTGCAACATATGAATACGACAAAAACAGCAACCTGCTTAAGAGCACAAATGCCAAAGGTGATAGTAAATCATACACATATGACAGCTTAAACAGAATAACAGGAATAACAAATGAAAATGGTGGAGTTACAGGTATTGGATATGATGCCTTAGGTAGAGTGATAAATACTGTAGACCCAGAAGGTGCTAAAACAGAATACATGTATGATGCCTTGGGAAATCTTACAAAGCAGAAAGACCCTATGGGAAATGTAACAGAATATAAATATGACGGAATGCAGAATTTATTAAAGACAATTGCTCCAAATGGAGGAATAACAGCATATGAATATGACAGCATGGGGAATGTGACAAAAATAACAGACGGAGTGGGAAGTGTTACAAACCAGAGCTATGACCTGCATGGAATGCTGGTAAAGAAAGCCCTGCCAAATGGAGGAGAATACACATACACATATGATGTGCTGCAAAGACTTACAAAAATATCAGCACCTGAAGGAGCAGGAACAACGCTTTTCTATGACAGTGCTGGAAATGTTGCAGAGCAAAAGGATGCAGCCGGAAATGCCGAAGTGTATACCTACAACATAATGCACAAAATAACAGGGAAAGCAGATGCAGAAGGAAATAAAACAGCATATACATATAATAATGCAGGAAATCTGGCAAGTGTAGTAAATGCAAATGGAGCAGAAACAACATATGCATATGATGTAATGGATAGAATAACAAAAAAGACCGACCCGATGGGAATAGTAACATCATTTGAATATGACATATTAGGCAATCTTACAAAGCAGGATAAATCAGGAGGAAGAGTAAGCCAGTATCAATACGACAAACTGGGCAATCTGACTAAAGCAGCAGATGCACTTGGGAATAACACTACATATGAATACAACAAAAACTCGCTACTCACAAAACTAACAGATGCAATGGGAGGAAGCACAAGCTACAGCTACAATGCAAACAGGCAGATAACAGGGATAACAGATGCAGCCGGAAAAACCACAAGCTACACATATGACAGCATGGGTAATGTGGCAAGCGTAACAGACAAATTGGGGAACGCCAAAAAATACGGATATGATTTACTCAGCAGGCTGACAAGTGTAGAAGACGAAAGAGGAGTTAAAACAAGCTACACATATGACAGCATGGGGAATGTGACAGGAATAACAGACGGAAATGGGAATAAAACAGCATACACATATGACAAGCTAAATAGAATGACAAGCGAGACAAATGCTACAAACCAGACCCAGAGCTACGCATATGACACATTAAGCAATATAAAGGAAATAACCAGACCAGATGGAAGAAAAATATCATATGACTACAACAAAATAAACGAGATGGTAACAAAAACATACAGCAACGCAGAAGAAGGGCAGGTACTGTATACATATGATGCAGCTGGAAACAAAGTAAGCATGCAGGATAATCTAGGAAATGCAAAATATGAGCATAACTTAAACGGGCAGATAACAAAAGCAGTAACAGAAACAGGAAAAGAAATAAAGTACGAATACGACAGTCTGGGAAGATTATCAAAAATGATATATCCTGATGGAACAGCTGCAGCATACGAGTACAACG
>Ga0209629_10002256_pt1 | contig 12972 bp, 10 predicted proteins | sample TergutCu122P5_FD_187286 | JGI IMG/M metagenome (GOLD analysis project Ga0209629, IMG submission 187286) | Cubitermes ugandensis P5 segment gut microbial communities from Kakamega Forest, Kenya - Cu122 P5 (SPAdes) (version 2) | ecosystem: Host-associated > Arthropoda: Insects > Digestive system... | reverse complement strand
GCCATTAACAAAGAGTGAAACGTAAGCAATCCCTGTACAGGTCTGGACAGGCCCTGAGGGTTCCAGGGGGCTGAGGCTCCCAGATTTCAAGACGGTCGGCACATGAAGGTTGTAAGTTTGTCAGCCCTACGCACCGGCCGCCTTTACCCCCCCAAAAATATCCCTGGTACCCATTTCTGTTAGAGGCTGAGTCGACCCCAGGGCCGTAGTGCGGTCGGAAGGATTATGTCAATGAAAAATCTCGTTGACCCCATTGGGAATCGAACCCGCGACCTTTCAGCTTGTAACGCAGTCACATACAAAGAATAATAAAGTGCATTATACAACACATTTACATAAAATGAGACTCAAAACAAAACGTGAACAACACAAGTGACAGAACATACAAAGCACGTGTTGCCTGATCAGTCTGATTACCGTCAACATAGACCAATAAGTGTGAAAGTTTATTAAATTAGGACACAGTCTGGCTTGTGGAGGTAACGTAAAGCAATCCCTGTACACGCCAGGACAGGCCCTTAGGGCTCCTGGGGGTTGAGGCTGCCAGAATTTCTAGACAATCGGCACACATGAAGGCGGTAAGGTCAGCCTCTCTAACCGGCCGTCTTTACCCCAGGAGAGATATCCCTGGTACTCATTTATGTTAGAGGCTGAGTCGATCGCAGGTCCATAGTGCAGCTTGAAGGATTATGGCAATGAAAATGAGGGGAGTTACAGGTTTCCAAAAGAAGGCCTACGTGTTTTTACACCGAATTAGCAGCTGAATAATAATAATAATAATAATAATAATAGTCGCTCGTTAGTACAGACAGGAAATAACTGCGTAGTTAAATATTTATCCATTTACGTGCTGACCGAACAGCGATATGACCGGTTACAAAGTTAACACGAATACAGAAACACCAAACAGGCAAAGAAAGAGACCCGAGACAAGACAAGCATAGAACTCAAGACAGCACAGTAAAAAAACTAGTACAGTTAAACTTGGACTTTTCAAAATACCAACTTAATGCACAATTAATTTATTCTTCAACAATATATATGTTACACTACGCTCCTCAACATGTTTCGAGCAGCGTGCTGCTCGAAACACGTTGAGGAGCGTAGTGTAACATATATATTGTTGAAGAATAAATTAATTGTGCATTAAGTTGGTATTTTGAAAAGTCTTTGCTATGATGCACGGTCAGAAAAACATCAAATTAGTACAGTTAAATTAGAATCAAAGTTAAAATGTGTAAATAAAATAATTTTGTATAGTTATGTTAAATACATTTGAACTTCTAATAACAGTATTTTAATACACAAAATACTGTAGGTAACAAATGTGATTAAGGGTGAAGTTTGTGTCCCTGAGTGTATAGACATTTCAGCAGATATTAGCAGCCTGTGCGAATCTGTGTGAAGGACAATGTTTGCGGGACGAGCCGACATAGAACGTAGAATAGTCTAAGAATCCGAGTATAAACTCTTAGGCCTATCATGTCCAAAATTGGATGATAAGATAAACAAACAAAAAGTGATGCGTGAAGGTGATGCCGCCTGTCACGTAAGGTAAGTTATGCAGTTTTAAGTACTGTACTGCAGTAACATAGCTATCGATAATGGGCTTGGAGAAAAGAAAAACTATTGTAAAAAAGGGCAAACTTCCGCTGTATACGTTCCAGCTTGTTGGCATCAGTAGGCCTAACAGAACTCCACATAATACAGGCGTGCTGTAATTTACATTTAACAAAGGTAACCTGTAACAGCAGAAGAAGCAGGTTACAGTGCGAAATAGAGCCAACCGCTTAATAGGCTGAAAAACATGTAACATGACGATATTGAACTTTCAAATTAACAAGCACTCCTAGGTCTTTAACAGAGTCGGTACGGGTTTTAGGCCTACGGGATTTACAAAGTTATGCACCTCAACCACAAGGTGAACATTTTGTTTAGAAATAAATTACTCTCGTTATATAAGTGGGCTGCTGGGTTTTATATAATTAACAGTATACCATTTTTACGCAAAATCATTGTCAAATTGTAGCAGAGTACATTAAAAAATAATAATGATAAAATTTTCTATGTATGTGCTGACTCAACAGCCTAATGACCAATTACGGGCAGCACAAATACAAGGAGAAAACAAACATACAAAGTCAGTATAAGAGGAGAGCCCAAGACAAAAGAGAAGCAAAGTACTGCAGTTAAATTAAATTAAAATAAAACGTAAATAATAATAATAATAATAATAATAATAAAATGCAAAAGTCTATGTATAGAGATACGCCGAACGTGGAATATCAAATGTGTGATACTGGCAATAATTGGAGCCACCGGTACGGTATCGAAAGGTTTAACGAAAAATCAGAAGCCATACCAGGAAAACATACGATAGATTCACCACAACAGACAGCTATACTAGGAACATCACACATACTTGTATTATGGAAAGCACTGCAGTGTGAAACTTGGAAACTGTGCGGTGAGGATTACCGTTGGTTCAAGATGAGAAGTACCGGGGAGAAAAAGCTTGTGACGAGAGACGACGATGATGATGATGAGCACGGACATGTCTGTCGTTTTCCGAAGTCTTTGGGTACTTCTTCTATCTCGGTGATCAGTATAGTGTTAATTTGGGCACTGTGCAACCGAGGAGTGTTGTAAAATAAGAAACGCAGCTGCGTGTGGGGCACATTGTTTACAACACGATACACAATCTGAACTTGATTATTAACCGCGCCATGAGCTTCTCTGACGCACCGAAAATGGTGGCTCAAGGGGCCAACCGTCAGATTGGTATACGGGAGGAACACGTGCCATCCTTACTGAGGTTGCTCATGGGTTTACTCAGTCCCTCCACGAATACTGGGAGTGTCCTTCAATTCGTCCACTGCCACTTTATTCTACTGTATATCCTTCCTACTCCATTCATTCCTTATTCTACCATTCAACCCTGTGTAGCCAGAGCTACCAACACCATAGTTATTAACCGTAAAGAAAGAAATAAATTTACTGGGGCTCTCCTGACATTTAGAAGGTTATGATGTGTTATTTCTGTTGCTTAGCTTTTGTTTCCTTGGCCTATACCGGGATCTGTTCAGTAGTATTGAGTTTGAACCGTGTTACAGGCGAGCATACTGTCCGGAACTACCCAGCTACCGTGCACGGAGCCTTCCTCAGTGGGCTTCGCGAGGGCGGACGTATCTGTGACCAGTTTGTCGGCTGCCCATACAGTCTGTCACATTCTGCGACTACTGCAACGCCTAGCACCCATCAGCCACCTCCGGGGGGCTTCCAGCAGGCCGCGGCTTGATTTCAGAGCCAGCTAAAGTTTGCTGACTTCAGCAGGTTCGTTGTCGGAATTCTAACAACACCAGAACTTTGCTGAAACAGATAAACGTCACGTGGAATGAGGTCAAGTGTGTCGCACTCGTATGTCGAAGTGCCACTGGCAATAGGTCGATGCAATAGCTCGATAGCGAGAAGTAATTTGACGAGCATCTACATTTGTGCTCTGTTACGTAGTTATATTTCGTACCTTTAGTTTTATGACTTTACATGAACTACTTTTCATTTGTAATGTAGCGTACATAATTCCTTACGGCAAATCGGCATAAACACAAAGAACCAGTTACAGCAGCCATGTATTTCAGTTATTGCCATATTTAATTGAACTGAGTGGTACGACTTATTGCACCACATTTGACATAAAACACAATTTTTCTCACAAAGTATTATTATTATTATTATTATTATTATTATTATTATTATGAGAACGAAAAGCGCTTATTTGTGTACTGTACAACATTTAACTGGTTGGTCTTGCTAATGGGCACTATCTAGGTCTCGAGTGGGCAGTCATTTTCCAATTTCTGGTCTGGTGGGTTTGTTTATTAGTAGTCGAAAAGTGAAGTGATGTGCATTGATCAGGTACACACATACACACGTACACAAACACACACGTACACACACGCGCACACACACAAACACAGATGTACACCTTATTTCTTTTTACGAAAGCGTTACCCTCTCTCTCTCTCTGTGTAGTCTCTGCAAGAAGTTTGAAATCCTTGAAGAATTATAGATGTTGTTGATAATGTCTGAAGATCATCTTGGGGAGGGGGGGGGGGGGGGGCGATAGACAAATAATTGTGTGTCAATAGTTTGGCCACCTTTTGTATAGGTTCTTTTGTCAATTTCAAAACTGCTGCTTACTCAATAATGATAAAAATAATTTAGATTTGAAAGTCACGCTGATGTAGTCTGAAACTTAGTGATGCTTTATGACGTGATTTAAAGTGGATTATTGAAGAACCGATCAGTTTCGCACACACTGTTCGTAAACTGCATTTTTATTGCTCCGTAGTCAAAATGTACGTTAACATAAAAAATATCACTTATTTTCATTTTTTATACTGGATTTTCCAAATACAGGAGGAAAATAGTACCTATACAAAGGGCCATTATTTTTGGTGAATTAAATTAATGACACAACAGTTACATATATATACGATTCCCACATGTTTGGACCTTCAGAAGATACGATTAGCGGGGTTAATTTTTCGAACGACGAGGAAGTGATTTTGTGGTTGCGCACGGAGCCCAAAAACATTCTTTTGTCCAGCAGAGTCACAAAGTCGCTTGAACATTGGACCAAGTGCACTGAAAAGGGGGAGACTATGCACAAAAACGACAAACCTTGTGCTGTATTCATGTATGAGTTTCAGCATATTGCCGTTAGTTACTGACTGACCTTGGTATATACCGCCTTTCAAGAGCCACAGTCCAAATTTAAATAAATTAGATTATGTCCAATCTAAAGGTTACGCAAGATATCGTTTTTGTTCATCAGAACTTTAAATTCATTATCATTTTGGCGCATGTTCATTTTTTCAAGCTTTGTGGTGCCGAGGATTTGAATTAAAATTATGTCATTTATTTCCTGGCAGTCAGGCTGCCGTCTTTAAATTTAAGTAACAGAGAAACTGAGTTGTTGTGAGGAAGAATTTTATGTTAGTTTTAACAGTCATCATGAGGTTTTGGTAATACTGGAACTTATTAATCCATGTGAACACAGTTTGTTTATAAATAGATTGTTTTTTCTGACCCTATGTATAAATAACGTTTAGAATGGGTGGAGCTGTACCTTTACTCCACCATACGCCTTATAGCATAATGCTTAAGTACAGACGCAAATTTACCTATATATTACTGTGTCTGCGAAAGCCGTCTTCAAGTCACTACTGGCCACTGTTCAACAGTAATATAGAACTGAAGACGTTTGACTGTACCACTGCCACTTCGTCCACCACAAATTCCATATATACTGGTCTGAGAGACTTTTCTGTCTGCAGTGGCGAAAAACATAAGAATTAATGACGTTTCCAGGTAAGTTTATACCTCCGCTTTCAGGACTGAATTTATTCAAATTTTAGACAGGCACACCTTTACGCATAAGATACTGCAAAGAATACTTCATTGGCATTTCACAAAAGCTTTATTCCACACTGACTTGGTGTACTTCTGACTCAGTATCACACATAAAGTTTCCTTAACACTAGTCGAATTTTCGAAAATTTATAATCTCAGACTCGTGATTCAAGTGCAGGGTTATATTAATATGAAGTATCTCTAGTCTGAAAGCAAGGAAATTTATAACTTGCATCTGTACTTTAAAAGTTTTTCTTTGGTAGGAAACGTTATTATGAAACGTAATGTGCGCGTAAATTAATAGTACTTTACGAGAACTTCTGACCTATAACCTTCTGCCGAGAATATTTCTGTGTCAATATTACTCCTGAGGCTGTTGATTGCAATGATGAAGAGATGCCAGCAGTGTGACGACAGATGAGGTTAATATATTTCGAGCACTGTCCAAATATTCAGTTGCCTTCTCATCACACACACAAAACATTTCAACTAATAATAGTGAACAGTCTGTACATACGCCGAGCTCACATTTCAGAACTGAATGATCTCCAGTTAGGGAGTTCTCTTATAATTCACAAAACAGGGCATTTGTATGTTTCATAATGTTATATTTGTTGTTGCGTTATATTTTCAGATGTTATCCAAAGTGTTATGTTGTTGAAAGCATAAAAATTACTGTCACCTGACGTAAGATACCGAAGGTGCAGGCATTGTGGACCGCAAAACGGTCTGATGCTGTGTCTGTGTTCAGTAGATATAGGAGATACCATTATTGAGTTGTTACGTAAGCAGGCTTTATTGAAAAATGACGTACAAGTTAATTTGTTATGACTGGTTTTTAAATTTGATTATTAATATAGAGATTTAGAATGCACACGTATTTTCACACCATTTGTGCGTTCGGACATTTGTTCTTGTATATCTGCCAATGAAATGTTTTATCTCACTTTTGTATGATGCTGTTTTTTGTTACTAACTGCAAATACGTTATTAAACATTATTGAAGTTCCTGTGAAGAATATTTATTCCTGATTGAAGTAAACGTGTTCTCTGCAACTGAAAAAATTAAATGATTCTTTTCCAAGCAAATATAAATTCCTTTGTCTACCCTGTGTGCAGAAGCTTCTTTTTCTTAGGGGCCATATAATGAGGTTAAAGTCCTTGAAATTAATAACATGTGACGTGTTCCTATATGCAAAATTCATAATCATCCTATACGTCTGTATTAGGGTAACTCAAGTTCTTTGTTGTATGTTTTCTTTTGGGTGATTCCCCGGCGTCTGAATTTTATATGCCGACGTTTCGGAACACTCTGTCTGTTCCACCTCCATAGGCAGGTAGGTGCATGTAGAATGAACTCGGCTGGGGACATGTTTGGGATATTATACGGGAAAAGGTTTGGCTTGGAAATGGTTTGAGCCAAACCTTTTCTCGTATAATACCCCAAACATGTCCCCAGCCGAGTTCATTCTACATGAACCTACCTGCCTATGAAGGTGGAACAGACAGAGTGTTCCGAAACGTCGGCATTTAAATTCAGACGCCGGGGAATCACTCAAAAGAAAACATACACATTTCAGGTCACGGCGAAAGTTTGAAATCAAGTTCTTTGTTAGAATTATGATACAGATTGTGGATGTTGAATAAACAGAGCTGTAAAGGGAATATGCGGTCTGTGTGAAAGTAACTGCATTATGTGAAAAAATGCATAATGAATTTGTGTCATAATTGTATGCTTAAACACTTATTATTAAGGCGATAAAATGAAAAGAAGGATGACAGTGCGGAGTGGGGCAGAAATATGTTTTGGCGAAGACAAGAGTAGCGTGCACAGTCAGACCTAGATGGAAGGCCATCACATGGTACTGAATCTTCAAGGACGATTGTGTGTGCATTTGGTGTGTATTTAGCTGACTGAAAATGCTGGACCAGTAGTGGAGCCTGATAAACGATTGGAGCGAAACGCTGGCATGGTAGAGTGTTCACGGAGTAGCTCAGGTCTGTCCGTGATATAAGTATAGTCATGCCAGTGTCGAAGATTTGACAGTGCGCTACGGCTGGCCCACTCTGTATGAAGGGCGGTCTCAAAATCGCGCAGAAACCCTGAGAAGTCTTGCTGGATAACCTGCAGAATGCAAGTGCGTGAATAGTACGCAGGATGAGGGTATAAAGAGAAGCAGAACTTTGGGTACTGTAACCCGGTAACTGTGTGTTCCGGCTGTCTGGAAGTTGCGTGCTTGTTTCTGAGACTTTCGTTTAGAAATAACATTGCAATGTTCATTGGGATATGTGCCCACAGAAGTGGGTCAGCATCGCAGACGATCTGCAAGACCAGCCAGCATACAAGCATGTGTTGAAACGGGCTTCAGATGAGCTTTCTTTCGTTGTGGTTGACTAAGACTATGTGTCTGTGGACCTGCGGCCCTTAATGGACCCAATGTACAGCCCACCGATAATTCCCAACGGGGTTATTAGATGTTTGTTTTCGCCACATCGGCTCTGGGGTTCATGCAGTCAACTGTTTATTGGGTACCGAGGGTGGCTTTCCCCAGGACAAAGTGACTGTATTGTACGAGTATATCTGACCACTCACTTCGGCCTATTGCCAAGGTTAGGAATGAGTGGATGTATACGTGCAATGGCGTGTTCAGGACAACGTTAATTTACGTAGGATAGATGGATAAATGTGAAACATTGGTGGGATGTTATAATGACAAGAAAAACAGAAGTACTCAAGAGAAAGAGACACCCAGGGACACTTACCGACAACTAAGCTCTACGGCGACCACAAAAAGAGATGGAAGTTTAAATTTACAATATTTATATGTGTTGCAAAATCCTGGGATTCAGCGGTAGTGTGGCACTGCGCGCTTCTATTTGAAGTTTGATAACTGAACTTGTCCGAAGATGACTGCAAAGGGTCGAAACGTGTTGCAAGTTATATTTTAATAAAAAGAGCTGTGCCGACTCAAAACGGTCGTTGCATTAACTGTATATGCTTCTTAGCAAAACACAACGGGGTGTCACTGGAGAAGAAGATGGAACTGCAGCCTCTGGGTTACGTGAAGAAAGGAAAATGTGTTACTTACTGTAGGCTACAAATTACCGCAGTGACGTGCCTTCTACGCAAACTTACGTTATCAAGGTCCTTTGGCCGTTCGATTTGCATTCTATCTTTTCTCAGTACTTTTACTCTTAAGCACGAGCGTCCCAAATAACTTGTCAATCTTGGCTTATTAACAACCACCCAATACAGTTTCTTGGACATCTCTTGAATTTTGCACGTATCGACGAAAATTGTATGAAGTACGTGAATAATATAATTTAGATTACACCGTTTTGTAAATTATGACTTTTCACTGCACCGATTTTCACAAAACTCGCAACTGCTGAACAGTATTACGGGGAGATTTTCTACATCGAATTTCACACATATCTGTCAAGAAGTATGGGAATTAGGGTACAAATTCAAATACGCCATGATGTAAAATATGACTGCCACTGGTCGATTTTCATGTAGGCTAACCCACGCTTTCTCAACAAAGAGTATTTCTATACCGAATTTCATGAAAATCCGACAGGCAGTATAGACAATGGTAGTAGATCACAGACGGACGGACTCGTTCTGCACTTAAGGCGTTCTCATTACTTCGTAAAACTGTTTACAAATCCATTGGAACGTGCTGCACTGTGGTATGAAGAATTTGGGAATTTCATTCGTGTTCAAGTTCTCACGATGTGTGTTGCTTAAGTTGTGACCTTTTTTGGCTCTTTGACCGCGTAGGATAAGTGACGTTTCGGAAGAACTTGCTGCCTTCGTCTTAAGGGTGACTGAATTTGGCTAAGGTGATGCTACCCAAAAGACCGCTTGATGTTACGGGCTGTACGAATCGTGTAACAAATCGGACACGTTCGCTTTTTATTGATCCTGTATATTCAGTTCGTCAATTGTAACTGGCGATGGTCTCTTTTACATGGCACCAAACACGTTGGGCCAGCGCTGGGCCATGAACAGGGACAGACCGACATCAAGTGCCCTACGTGCTCCCCTAATTACGCTGTTATATACCACATCTTTTCCGCCATATTTTTGTTTGGGAAGTTGGACAAGTTTGAACAATTACCTACGTGCAAAATGTGATAAAAATGAATTAAACTTGTCTTCGAGTTAAAAGATAATACCACGTAAAACCATCTCTTCAATTATTTCTAAAACACGTCGACTGTTGAGTCCGTTACATAACACGTGGTGCAGTTTCATCTACAGCTTTTGTTCGAAACATTTTTCTATCCGGTAAACATGTAGCCAGTTAGCTTACTTACTCCATGGAGCAGAGTCCTTCTTGAGAAGCTAACCGGTCCTCAGCCAGTCAAGAAATTCCCCGCATTTTATGGAACCCGAAGGTTCATTACCGCATTAACAGGTGCCTGCCACCTGTCCCTATCCTGAGCCAGCTCGATCCAGTCCATACCCCACATCCCACTTCCTGAAGATCCATCTTAATATTATCCTCCCATATAGTCTGGGTCTCCCCAGTGGTCTCTTTCCCTCAGGTTTCCCCACAAAAACCCTGTACACGCCTCTCCCCTCTCCCATACGCGCCACATGCCACGCCTATCTCATTCTTCTTGATTTTATCATTCGCATAATATTGGGTGACGAGTACAGATCGTTAAGTTCCTCATTATGTAGTTTCCTCCACTCCCCTGTTACCTCATCCCTCTTAGGCCCAAATATTTTCCTCAACACCCTATTCTCAAACACCCTCAGCCTACGTTCCTCCTTCAATGTCAGCGACCAAGTTTCACAGCCTTATAAAACAACTGGCAAAATTATAGTCCTGAATATCTTAATGTTTAAATTTTTTGATAGCAAACTGGAAGACCAAAGAATGATAGTAAGCATTCCCTGCCTTCAGTCTGCTCTTAATTTCTTCCTGAATAGAATTTTGATTTGTTAAGTTTGTTCCCAAGTATTTGAACTCTTCCTCCCTTTCAAACGAACTATTATCAATTTTCATACTGTGACTTTGTCCTACATTCTGATCTCGAGACGTGATCGTGTACTTAGTTTTATACGCATTTACTTCTAGTCCAATCTCCTTACTAGCCACTATCAAAACTTTTGCGTTTTCCTTTATAGTATTTACGCTTCCTCCCATTATATTAATATCATCGGCATAAACCAGAAGTTGGTGTGTTCCATTTAATTTCAAGCCATCCTGGTTTACCTGAACACTCCTAATGGCGTACTCTAAAGCAAAGTTGAAAAGCAATGGCGATAGAGCATCTCCTTGTTTCAGACCATTCCGAATAGGAAACATGTCGAACAAATTCTTGCCTACCCGGACTCTGCTGTATGTTTCAGTCAGACACATTTTTATTAGCCTTACCAGTTTCATGGGGATACCAAACTCAATGAGAATATTATATAAGACCTTCCTCCTAACTGAATCATAAACTTTCTTGAAGTCTATAAAGAGCTGATGCACTGCTTCATTGTATTCCCATTTTTCTCAAGTATTTGACGAATGCAGAATATATGATAAGTAGTTGACCTGCTCCACTCAACCTCTAACAGAAATGAGTACCAGGTGTATTTCCTGGAGGTAAAGGCGGCCGGTGCGTATAGGTGAGAACCTTACCACCATCCTGTGCCTTTGTCATGAAATCTGGGAACCTTAACTTCGTGGAACCCTTTGGGCCACTCCAGGCCTACAACAGGACTGCTTTTTTAGTTGACCTGCTGCATCGAAATCCAAACGGATGATCCCCAGTAATTTCCTCTGCATATGGAGTTAACCTTGACAGCAGGATGTTGGGTAAAATTTTGTACGTAGTTGGCAACAGTGACATGCCCCTAAAATTACTGCAGTCTGTTTTATCACCCTTCTTATAGATAGGCACTATGATCGACTCCTTCCACTCCTCAGGCAATTCCTCCTTATCCTGAATAGAAATAATAAGTTTATGCATCTCACAGCGTGTTGTCTTACCCCCATGCTTTAATCAATTCTGCTGGTATTTGATCAGTACCTGGTAATTTGTAACTTTTTAGCTTTTCAATAGCCAACTCAACCTCACAGGCACTGGGCTCAGGTACTAGTGGTTCTACTGTGTGTATTTCTGTCTGCCTGACATCATTAACCCCATGTACATTCAATATCTGGGAGAAATAGTCCCTGCACCTAGCAAAAATACTGTGGGAGTCTGCAACCCAATCACCTTTGTCATCCTTCACTATATTAGTTCTAGGCTGGTAACCCTTCTTAAAGTCACTGATGCCCCTATACGAGTCCCTAATATTTTTTATCTTACTGTTAGTTTCAAGTTCCTCAATTTTAGCTTACAGATATGCCTCATTTTTGTTCCTGAAATGTCTGCGAGCATCACGTCTTACATTGTTCAGATTATCTACATTGCTTTAGCTTGGGTCATGTATCCACTGCATTTTAGCCTGCTTTCTTTGATCTAAAAACCTAAACATTCCTCATCAAACCATGGTTTATTCTGCTTCAGTTCTTGCAGACCTAGACTGTCTTTATCTGAGGTTTTGATGTTCTTTCGTGTTCTCCCAAGCCCCATTTATGTTCTCGTCATCACTTAAGTTCTCCAAAGCTGCCAACCTGTTTGTAATCTCAGTTTGATAGTTTTTCCTAACCTCTAGCTCATTTAGCTTCCTCAGATTAAATCTCTCCCCATCAAACCTCTGTGCTGCTTGTTTACTTACTACCAATCTTTCCCTAACTTTTGCAACCACGCGATAGTGATCAGTATCAGTCAGGTCCCCTGAAACTTCGTGCATCTAGTACGCTCGAATGCCATCTCCTATCTATCAAGATGTGATCAATATGGTTGTGAGTCTTCCCATCAGGAGAGGTCCAGGTTTACTTATGAATGTTGCGGTGCGGGAACATCGTGCTCTTAACAACTAAATTTTTTGATGCGGCAAAGTTTACAATTCTGAGATTATTATTATTATTATTATTATTATCCTGATGTAGACTCTCATTACCAATTTTCGGTTTGAAAATATTTTCTCCAGCCACTTTTGCATTAAAATCTCTTAATGGAATTTTCATATGGTACTTAGGAAAATGATTAAAAAAACCTGCTCTAATTCCTCGTAAAAACTGTCTTTTAAATCATTGCTTTTCTCCTCACTTGGTGCATGCACATTTAGAACAATGATATTACACCAGCGACCTCTCAGAACTATATATGACACCCTATCCCTAACAAACTCTACTCTCTTAACTGCTGGTACTATTTTGTGGTGTACAAAGATTCCTGTTCCGAATTGATGATTCTCATTTCCTTTTCCATAGAAAAGGTTATAATCCCCTGCTCTTACTGTGCCCTCTCTGTCCAACTTAACCTCCTGCACACCCACTAAATCTAATTTATATATAGCCAATTCCCTGGCTGCTGCTGTAAATGAACCTGCCCTATACAGGCTCCTAACTTTCCAAGTACCAAATCTCATGTCCCTCTTTCGTTGCTTAGGTCGTACCAAAGTATCAGTCCAGGTCCGAGGCTTTGTCTGTGAATATTTCG
>Ga0209629_10002255_pt1 | contig 12973 bp, 6 predicted proteins | sample TergutCu122P5_FD_187286 | JGI IMG/M metagenome (GOLD analysis project Ga0209629, IMG submission 187286) | Cubitermes ugandensis P5 segment gut microbial communities from Kakamega Forest, Kenya - Cu122 P5 (SPAdes) (version 2) | ecosystem: Host-associated > Arthropoda: Insects > Digestive system >... | reverse complement strand
GTCTCCCTCACTGTACAGGTACAGCTATGTATATTTACTATGTACAAGGCCTAGAGTATTTTGTATTAATCATTCTATATGAATAAATAGTTTTGTGTTGTGAACGAATCATCTGCATTTCAATTACTTCTTATGGGAAAATTCACTTTGATATACGAGTGCTTTGGATTACAAGCACGTTTCTAGAACGGATAATGCTCGCAATCCAAGGTTCTACTGTATTCCTTATGAATTTGCATTACTCTTCTCTTGAAGTTCATCTACTGTAGACATTAATCAATTCTTCCCTTCTTCAATCTTAATTACCTTGTGCAAAATTAATGTGGCATAAATGAATGGTACTAAAAACTTGGACACTTTGGAAAGTACATCAGAAAACACCTGGAATATTTTGAAATGTGGTGCTGGAGAAGGATGGAGATCAAATGGACCATTTGTGTCAGAAATTAAGTATTATAAAACGGCTAGGAAGACATGAATATTCTACAAACAATAAAAAGACAAGAAGGGTAACTGGATTGGTCACAGCTTGTGTAGGAACTGCAATCTAAAACATGTTATTGAAGGAAAGATAGAGGGTAGGAGAGAAGTGATGGGAAGATGAGAAAGGAGACGTAAGCAGATAATTGATAATCCTAAGGAAAATACAAGATACTGGAAATTGGACAGGGAAGCATGTGATAACCCTCTATGGATAAATGAATTTGGAAGATGCTGTGGACCTGATGTTAGACAGACTACAGAATGAATGAAATGAATGAATTAGAGAAACATATGACTAACAAGGCTAATACACACTGTACTAATTTCCTTGCAGTTTCTTAAAGAAAATACTGCTGAAGAATATTTGCATGACACCAACTGTGGCTACATTCTGTTTTCTTTTGCATAATGAGCAATTATGGAAAAATTAAAAATGGCCTTTTATATGCCAGGTTTTCTGCCGTGGCTGGAGCACTATTCAATTTAAATGCCCACTGTGGGACAGCGTATTAAACTGAGCAAATGAGTAAATGGTTAGCCGACTGCTCAGTTTAATACATGGGTTTAAAAAAGAAAATACTGTAATTTGATTTTAACATATTTTAATTAGGAACTAGTACCCTGAAAGGGCTTCATAAATAAAAATGTTCCACTGTTTGTATCTACGTAACACAACACTGAAAATTAAAAGTTGCAACCCACTTTTACATCTTTTATGATATATCGCAAACTGATTTACGTTTTTTACCTTGTTTTTAAAATTCTGTATGGAAAAACCTGATGATGATCAGCTAATGATCAAAGCACACATTACCGTATTTCCCAGCCCATAAGACGCACCATGATTTTTTAGTTAGAAATTTGGGGGGGGGAGATGATGATGAATGTATTTTAATTTTAGTAATTTATTGGAAGAAAACAGGATTGTTACATATCAAAATTAGCAACCATAATATAATTTATTCATCATAGAAACCCAGAAAATCGTTGTCACTGCCACTAAAATCATCTTCATGGTTGTTTTCATTATCTCACGATAAAGATGTTGTATAATAAATGTATGGGTATTTATAAGTTTGGAAATACCCTCGGCGCATAAGACGCAGGTCGAATTTAGGTCACATTTTTTGGGGAAAAAAAGTGCGTCTTATGGGCTGGGAAATACGGTACTTAAAATTATAATAGACAGTTGTGTCTGACAGGAACATGCTTGTTTACACCAACTTTTACTTTTTAAAAAGCGGCATGTACAACCCCTAATATAAAAGTATCACACTGTTTCTACAGAAACCTTTTCATTTCAACAGATATGCATAATATTCACTTCACATGTACAAATACAAATACAACATTTGGTAAGGTACAGTGTGTCCCTACTATTACTGTCCTGAGCATCATATCGGTCATGGAAATGGTGCGGCAGCAGCTATCTATGTGATGCAGGTGCCACGATATGTGTGGTGATCAAAGAAACACTCTGTGTAATATATACTACATGACAGGCTTTAACGACTCAAACTCACCTTTCCAACATAATGATACAAAGAAGGTATTGCGTTTTTCTTTAACTGCCTTCTATTAACATATCCTGGTAGAAAACAATTCTTTTCAAAATGATCTGAGCAAAGTAAATGATGTGCTGAAGGCTTAAAACCTGGCTGACAAATGGCATGAACCCACTTCTTACAAAGTTTTGGATTACTTAAAGGAAACCTGTGAATACAATGAATTGTTATAATACATTGCGGACCATTCAAAAACTTTCAGTAATAACTATTTCAACATTTACACAAACTGTTCTCTCAAAATGATCACTCACTTTTTACATGCATGAGCCTTCAAGGCAGCAGCTACGATGTTAAAATGTTCAAAGAATTTATACTGTAGGTCTTGGGTTTTCATGGTGGTAAAGGCTTACAATGTTCTCTTCTAATTGTTAACATCATGTAGCCATGTGGGTACCAATGCCTGCAGAAACCTATGGCCTCCATCATCAGGGTTAAAGTATTATACCATCTAAATAAAACACTAGGAATACTCCCACAACCAAGCAAGCTGGAGTAGTAGCAGTAATATAAACTTCTACTCACAAAGTAACAAATTAAAATTTCGGTCACGGTACTGACTTTTCTAAGATTTTCTATGATTTTCCGCAGCATCTCTATGCAACTTCTGGGATAATAGAAAGACTACTCTCTTGAAAATACTAGTCTCATACCAATCATTATTACTATCACATCCCATTTCATGCTACAGACTGAATTTACAGTCAGTACATAAGTAAGTAAATGCAGAATATTCAATGGCTGTATCTCCAAAATGGAATGCTATATTACAGCAATTCTTGCACCACTTTACAGCCCATACTCCAGAGGCACATAAATCCCAGATGACAGAGTGCCGGAGTGCCACGCTAACTAATTTTGTGTGCTGGCACAAAATATATGTGGGTCCTTAATATGGAATGTGCTTCATGTCATCCTTCTGGCAGCTAGAATTTTGAAGTGGCTCCTAGATTCTTTAAAAGTATGTGCACACCTGCCATACAGTACCATTCAATGTCAGATTTCAACACAAAATCCACTTCGCTCGTGAGTCCTCTTCCTCGAGGATTGCAATCATCACATGGAATTTTCAGAGATTACTGCGGCATGGCAGGATGACAATCCCAACCTGTTGACAAACATTCTGTGAATGTCTACTGATCAAAACCAAAAACAAATGATAACCTCAACAACAAATGTGAGATACTTTTGCCACTGTTCCTCTTTCCTTCTGAAGGAAAAGTGGTAAGCCTGTCTTCCAGGTTCCAGAAAGGTATGCAGAAGGCTGAGACTTATGTTGAAATGTGACACTAAATGGGAGTGCATCGGCTTTAAAAATGGCAGAAGAATTGTAGCAATACAATACTCCATGTAAAAGATACACCCATTTAACATTAAGTCCTTACCTTACAATAACCTATGTAATTGTAGTAGTATAACTAAATAACTTATAAATCACTTAAATAATATCACAAATATAAGGGCATTAAAAAACCTCTCCTCAACTTCCACAGTCTCCATGACATATTCTGACACAATACCTCAAAAGGATATACCAATTTCCTTTCTCTTTCTCAGCAACTGTGTAATTTGAGACTACATGACCCACACAGTAATTCAGTACATGATATGAAGCATAAAAGAAGATTCTAAAGTCACAGCCGTTCACACCCCATGCGCTTTGGCAATCATAAAGGCTAGGTACAATAATGTGTACGATCATATTGAGGAGAATGTGTTTGACAATACCTACCAGAAAAGTCTCTCAACTGATGTATAAGAGTACTTTATTCACCACATGTATTTAGAACAACTATTTGTCTAGCGAATATACATACCCGATAAAGATATCGAGTATTTATATTCGCTAGACAATGTGCGACGTCTTATGTACCAATAAAAAAAAACTGTACAGGCATTTTACTATACAGAAAATAGGTAACACAAGTAGGTTGTATGTTGTTGCTGAACCCCACTCTTCTTGCAATAAAGAAAACTGTGTATCTAATACACAGTAAATGCAGCAGTGTTAATGCGTCTGGAGGTGTGTGCAAGTTCGTCGAAATCTGCAAGTCTTTTACATGTCCATTTCTACACTCCGTTAGTTTACTGTACGGATTACACACAATGCATAATATTAAAACGACTGAACGCGGGATTAAGTTACCTTGTACTGTAATACATTCAGTCATTCTTCGAAATAACAGTAAGTGGGGACGTCTTCAAATTTAAGAAATTCTTGAAAAGGAATGATGTTGGTGATATGGGCGTTTAACATGGTGACAAAACTCGTTACCGTTTGAAATGGAAATCGCGCTGTAACAGTATAACACAACCTTGCACTGAAAACGAGTGCCACATAAAAGCCGGTTAAAGTACGCAGCAGTTTACTCTTACTAATACTTCTCAGTGGGTACGAAGAGAACATGGCTCAACAACATAAATATTTAAATGTATATTATACTCACGGATAATAAAGCATGTTTTGCTATCCTGCTTGCACTACAAACTAAAACTTGATGCTAATTGCATGATCGACTACTATATTTTCATCAGGGGTTATTCCATAATACCTGTGAAATGTTACATTTCTCCTGTTATTCTTCCTTGAATTTGTGCAATTAACTGCCGAACATGACGCCACCATTCTTCGATACACAGACATTCCCTGCAAATGGCGGCACTTGTCGAAAACAAATTACACCCGATTCTCGAGTTACCACTACAGCAGCGCTAGATGATCTGTGGCAGCGCTGATATGCAGTTTTGGAACTTCTGGGTGTTTGGCGAGACTGATCAGGTAATGGAAGACTGCTTAGTGACTATAGATCAGAGTATTACTGACGAAGTCTCAACATGAGTGGATTAGAATTAAATAGTTGGTCAACTGGCCAAGAATCCCCCCAGATTTTATGGAACCCAAAGCTTTACTACCATGTATAGAAGGGGTCACCGTTTATTCCGATCCTTCGTCAGATAAAACTAGTCTGCACCTTCGTACCTTATTGGACATAATTTGCATTAGCATAGTTGGTTCGTCGAACCGTATCTTACTAGCAGTCTTTTCCTCCATGCTTGCGACATGTTCTGCAATATGATCATCCTCAATTTGATCATCGAATATTTTGTGACGAGTACAAATCACTGCTACACATTTTTAGGCTTTATAATTACTAGGGATGGCTACGTTTATAGGGAAATAAATAGAAGACTTTCGATTGGAAGAATGGCAATGACAAAACTGGAAAAAATTATGAAGGATCAAGACGTTAAGAAAGCTACCAAAATTAAAATAGCAGAAACGGTAATATTTCCAGCAGTGACGTATGGAACAGCATTCTATTATCAGATTAAACTCTATATTTTTCACAATTAAACAAATCATAATTAAATTCACTTGTTACAGCAAGGTTGACTGTTGTGACATTTTGAGTTACAAAGTAGACTGGCTGATTTGCACAAACACGTCTTTGTGGTACACTTCTTTGAACAGTTGCATTTTCTGAATCCTTGTCCACCAACTAAAGGAAGCTTATTTACCACTTCACGTACACTTACTTCCTCCATACCAACTTCTTCGATGCTTAAAAAATTGTCTTTGCATAAGGTAAATTGGTTTCTTGTGTACAGCGCTTTTAGTTTACCCAACTTAGTACCAAGTTCATATAATTCTTTGTCTTTAATGTCTGTGATAATGGCTATTATTGATCTTGAATCCATCTTCACTCTGTCAATATCTGGTTTTTTATTCTAACACTTTGTCTGAGAGTAGGTTTTTGGAACTTTTTAGAGGAAGTTGCTTTCATTTTCTTTGCCTGCTCCTCAAGTCCTTCTCTGGCAGCCTCTCGAAACACTTTCACTTTTTCAGCTCTGCTGATAGTCGCAGTTGTCCCGTCAGGGGTTTTAGAGAAAGCTTCTGGGTCCATTTTTTCATTTTGAACTGCAGTCTCCACTTCCATTGTTATGTAGGTTTCTGTTTCACTTGTATTATCATTACCTTGCAATTCCAAATCAAGAGTTGGTTCGTGGTCAGTGTCTTCATCTTCTATATCACCCGTGCATTCATTATTAATATTTATAACTTTTTCTAATTCCTCCTCAGCGGTCATGTTAATAGTTAAATTTCATGGCAAAACAGAGTTAGCAATTCCCAGTTTGATAGGAACACCAAACATAGCTTCGTAAGGTGAACGTTTGATTCCCTCATGATATGCTCTGTTTTTCATTGCTTGTACAAATCGTAATCCCTCCAACCACTTTGTTGTGTTGTTTGTTTCCATCCATGTTGCCAACATGTTCTAAACGTCTTGGTTCGCCTGCTCGACTGAACCTTGCGATTCACTGTGTCTCGGTTTACCGTGGACTATTTTTATATCATTCCACATAAACTCTTTATGATTTAGTTGCAAAATTCTCTCCCGTTGTTGGAGTGGAGAATGTTTGGTGCCCCAGAAGTTGTGAAAATGTACATAAGATGATATGCCACTTCATCAGCTCTTTTACTGTGTAGAGATCGGAGGACAAATTTTGTAAGATGATCTTGATACACTAAAATCAATTTCATATCACGATCAGGATTGGATTGCATATCGATCAGGTCGACTTAGCATCAAGAATTCAGTTCATTGTATAGAATAGGCTTAACTACAATTCCTTTTTTCAGAGTTTTTTTGTTTTTTCTGGCATGGTTCACATAGCCTCTGATATGTGATGATAGACTCTACAGTCACGTTTTTGTACCTGTGATTCAGTTCCTTGATCATGCAGGTTCTTCCACCATGGCCAACAGCGATGTGAGCTTCATGTATCATGTTGAACAGTTCGTCAAAAGTAACATAGTACAGGATTTCTGTTTTTTTCTGCAGATAATGGCACTGTAAGTTTCTCTTTGCCTCCTATGTTGAGAATATCATAGTGTTTCAACTGCCTATAGTGAACTGTTTGTTTTCCTTTAACACTTTTAGCTACTTTCACTTAATTTAACAGAGAATTGTATCTCTCACTTGTTAAATAAAAGTTGTTATCCTTCTTATTATTCACCGATTCACTCAAAACATCGTAAAATCTTTTCCGCATAATATCACTCATTTTTATGGACGAAATAAGAAAACTTAAAATATATTGGCACAAAAACAAACTGATTCTAGATCGTAGCCGCTCACACCTGTCTATACTCGCACGAAGTTAGGCTAAAACTGGGCGGGTAAGTGCGCGAACAGATAAAAGTCACGAGCATGTTGGGACCTGCAGACTACAGACTTGGACAGACTCATCGCTCATTTCAGACTTTTACCAATAGGTATCGGCAATTTACCGAAATGGTTTGGTAAAAGCCCAAAATGGAAGCATTCACAAGCCTTTTTCAGACTTTTAGCACCTCACTCTGGTACATGCTAGGATTTACCGGTAAAACCTAGGATTTACCAACCTTCTTGCTTTTACAGTAACATATATACCAAACAAAGTACCACACTAAACGAGTACATCATAATTTTATACTCCCTGATGTTGGAAATGCAACTGCTGAAACGTTTGTGACAGAAATCGCACTGTGTGCATATGTTGGCTTGGTAAACAAAACACATATAAGTTACAGTGTAATGATCAGTAGAAATTTGGAAAAGTAAAATTAACAAAAGGTTACCCCATCTTTACATATAAAATTGCAATACAATATAATGTTTTTTTGCATTCAAACAACTGCTTCAATTTCTTCAATCTGATTGTGTGAATGCAACCCATTCCGTTTTAATCACGACACATGTTGCCTACATTAACACACTGTACCGAACATGTAAAAATTTAGCTAAATATTTGACTGTACCATGTACATACAGAATCTGAAGCAGTCTAAACAATCATTACTTCCACAGCGTCCAGTTTGTAGTCTTCCCAGATGTGACATGGTGTAGTTTGGTAAATGGGTAGCAGTGGTAAGGTGGAACCTGCTGCTACATCTTGCGGGTAGAAGAGTTCCATAACTATGGTACCTATCTACCAACCTATGTGGTGTCATATTCCACCAGACTATGGTCTCAGTACATACTGCTGCAAGAATCTCAAATGAAATTACTCCCTTCAAACACTGCATGAATCACTTTAACATGAAAGTAACACTTCACTTTTCAATAAATATATGCTTTATTTACATTCAAACATTATCACAGACTATTCACACATACAGTAAAGTTGTTAAATTCTAGTCTACTTTCCAAGACAGGAACAACACACAAAACAATTATGGATCATAAGACAGACTTGAAATGAGTGACATGGTATTGAAGCTCCACACATGTCACTGCTGCTATTTCTAGTTTTATGCCTGATATGGCTCAGTATGATTCTGCCCAAAATACAGTTTATATGCAGTCTTATTACTACATACACTACAAATTAATTACTGAAGTCATATGTTTTAAAAGTAAGTGATGTACGAAAGGGCTATGAAGTCCACCTAACTTAAACAGTCCATCAGACACCGAACACAATATATAACAGTAGCGGTAGCAAAACTACTTCACTGAGGTGACGTTCTAAACGTGTGAATATGCAGTTTAATGTAAGCTTGGAAGACAGTGCACATTGTTACATAATACTGGATCAGAGATTTCAAATATTTAATACATGATAGAAATTTCATGAATCTTCACACACACACACACACACACACACAGACTATTTTGAAAAAAAAATATATAAAATAACATTGTGATAAAAAGAAAAGAGATTCTAAATTTAGACATATGAGCTCTAAGAATAGAATACAGGACAGGCACCTAAGTGACCAGTGCACTTTGATTGTTATGTGTGAGATCTAAGGTTCGTGGGATTTCAGAAAGTCAAGTTTCTTCCTAAATTAGTCATGTGGTTTACTGATGAGTATTGTGGTCATGTTTTAAAAATCTGAATTCAAGTCTGAAATCCATGGCAATCATGTATTTTCTCATGGAATAAATGTACTTGTTTCTATGGATCAGTGGCTCCAGAATGAAGTTTTCATACCTGTCAAACCATCTACCAAACTATGTCACATCACATCCAAGAAGACCCTAACCTTTATATTAACTGTCTTGAGAACCAAAAATCCCAAAAGGTCTCTACTGTTATATAAAAACATTTTTACAATTATTATTGTTGCATATAGGCCAACTACAGCGCATGACCTTATGAGACCAGACCAATGATTTGTCACTTGGATGTGACACATATCACACATGTATTATAACAGTTACTGAACGGGTCAGCAGTGTTAATGCAGCCCTCGTGTACTTCCGCGACACTCAGTATCAATCCCTCCTGTAAATAAGCTGTCCTAGCAAGGTTTGGATTTCCTCAGGCCCAACAGGTCAATATTTTGATATTATTTTCCTCCCACATTGTTCCCAGTTAATGAAGATTCGTGTCCTCTAGGACACAACAGAATGTCAATGAGCAAATAGTTCCTGATTTTTCAAAGGCATTACAATCCTCCGAAACGTCTGGCGCCATATACCTAACGACAAAGCATCACACGCCAGAAAGCTTGAACCGTTACCAACACCACTGTGAGAACCTCAAATCTCACATTCTTACTTACTGTTGGATAACTGCTATCACACTATATATTAATTACCAACTTGATGCACTGATTATTATTTATTCATAAAATATTATTTTCCTCTACATGTTTTGAGCCTTAAGTGCTCGTCTTCAGGAGGATACAGTTGTATACATGCAGCATATGGTACTGTCACTCTGTATGAGAGTTTAGAGAAGCACATTCCAAATGGATTTTGTATAATTATTCACTGAGCGGTTGTTTTTTGGCGTACTGGAACTTTAGCTCTCGGTTTATTCTGCAGCGTAAGGCCCCATTTTTTTGTTTTTTTTTTTGGCATCTTGGGTTGTCACCTTTTATTTTTATGTTGGCATAAGTCAGCATTAGATGTTTGGCCTTGCATGTTTTATTAAACTATATAGCTGCATAATAATGAATAATTATACAAAATCCATTTGGAATGTGCTTCTCTATGGCTCGAAACATGTAGAGGAAAATAATATTTTATGAATAAATAATAATCAGTGCATCAAGTTGGTAATTAATATATAGTCAATTCATGATGCATGGTCAGAAAAACATCAAGTTACTATGCTATCACACTGTATCATTAAAAAATACAGAATGCATGTGATTATAAAACCATGTTCGTCTCTCCATCCACCATAACCATACTGATATACGACTTGTAGGTATGTGTGAAAACATACAATACCAACAGATCCCACATGCTCATAAAATTAAATTAAAACTACTTTCTGACAATGAGAAGTTACACTGAATACATATTGTAAGTTAATTAAATTAATGTAAGTGATAAGAGTCATAATGGTTGTACAGTAGGTTTTAGTTTTAAACTGCTCACAAAAACTAAAATCACATAAAGTAAGTGAGATATGCAGGTCTTCAGTAGCGAATACCAAGATTATTTATTGTCTTCTGGGATGTGCATCTGGAACACGTCTTCAGAATGTGACATCACATGCCAGGAGACCATGACCCTAGTCACCTTATATTTCAGTTTTTATGTACTGGAATATTCATATGAACTTGTGTGGCCTTCAAAAACTTCGGCTTTGGAAGAAAGAGCACCGCACATTACACTCTTTGGTCAAAGAAACATCTTGCTGTACTTACTGGACTAAGCAGAAGTGCATTTATTACAAGGACATATGAATGCACTCAATCAGATACAAAGAATCTGAAAATTTAATATCCTGTACTGAAAAAAATCTTGTGATGTATCTTACTGTATTAAGATTTTGTGTATCTGAAAAAGCATCAATGACAGCTGAAACAGGGAGCTACTCCAGTGTGCAGGTTACGGCTAACAAGTACTCACCATTAAAAACTAGCATGTTCGATAAGCATTACACATGGCCTTCGATCTTCCGATCTGGATATGACTCATGAAATGACTTTAGACTGAAGGTTTGTAGAATGTTAAGATACTTTTTACGTGCAGCAAGAAATTTGTGACTTACTAGCTGTAGTGCATTTGATGACACGCATGTTGATACAAATTTATATTAATAATTCTAGTTACACCTGTAAGAAAATGATATTCATCAACTACTGTATTTCCTGGCCCATAAGATGCACTTTTTTCCCTGAAAAATGTGACCTAAATTCGACCTGTGTCTTATATGCTGAGGGTAAGTATTATTTCCAAACTTATATATGCCCCTACATCTATTATACAACATCTTTATTGTGAGATAGTGAAATTTGCTTCCAAATCATGAAATCTGGCATCACTGCTTGTGAACGGCTTACTTTCTTATCCGGGGGTTTACCCTAACATATACATTGCATCACACGTGATTGCTGGTATTGACGGTGCTGCAGTAGCAAAGTGTAGTCAAGTGTAATTCAAGTGCGTTACACGTTCCTTAAAGTATATCTGTTTTGTGTGTATTTACGTTTTTACAAACAGTGATTAAAGAGCTAAATTTAAGGTTTAAAATTAAAGAAAACCCTCATGGGATCAAAAGAGAGACATTATCTTACAGTATTGCATTTAAAATTGAAGTCGTGAATTATGCTGAAAAACATGGAAACCGGGTAGCTGAAAGGCGTTTTGGCTCACCTCTGACAGAGAAGATGATATGAGAATGGAGGAAGCGAAGGATAGATTTAATCGAAGCAGATAAAAGTATATATATTTAAAAAAAAAAAAAAAAAAAAAAACCTTTTACATTCATGTGCTCCTAAATGGCCAAAACTTGAAGAATATGTTAAGAACTGGATAATAATCACAGGAAGAATGGAATTGCTGTTTCAACGAAAATGATTTTAATTGAAGCAAGAAGACTAGCCATTGAAATGTCTATTACTGATTTTGCTGGAACAACTTCATGGTGTGAAAGATTTATGAGAAGAAATGGTCTGTGTATGCATACTAAAACTACAACAGCGCAAAAACTGCCCCGTAAGTATGAAAGAAAGATTATAGAATTCCATAAATATGTCATAAACATGAGAAAGAAGCTGTGTTTTGAGACAGGACAATTAGGGAACACGGATGAGGTACCTTTGACGTTTGATGTTCCATCAAATAAAACAGTGGATGTTAAAGGTGCTAAGACAATTATGATAAAGACTTCTGGTAATGAGAAGACGCGTTACACTGTTGTTCTTGCATGCTGTGCTGATGGCACAAAGCTTCCATCTTTATTAATCTTTAAAGGAGTAGCCAAGTTCATTTACTTGGGCACGCTAATCAGTAATGATAAAAGCGTAGAAAAAGAAATACAAAAACGTATTTTGGCTGGCAATAGAACTTATTTTGCCACTATAAGTCTCTTCAGGAGTAGACTATTATCCAGAGCTACCAAAATTTTATTATATAAGACACTAATAAGACCGCTAGTGTCATATGGTGCAGAAGCATGGACAATGACAAAGAAAGATGAATAAGCTCTCCTAGACTTCGAAAGAAAAATAATTAGAAGAATATATGGTCCTAAATATGAAAATGGAGAATGGAAAAGTAGGACGAATCAAGAACTAGAAGAGATGAGCAAGGGAGAAAATATAGTAAAATGGATAAAAGGGCAAAGAATAAGCTGGTTAGGTCACTTGGAGAGAATGGAGGAGGATAGGATGCCCAAAAAGTTCTTCACCCAAGAACTGGAAGGGACGAGACGAAGGGGAAGACCCAGGAAAGGATGGAAAGAGGAAGTAGAAAGAGATTCTTCAAGTGCTGGGAGTGAGAAGATGGAGTTGGTGATAGATAGGGAAAAATTGAAGGATATTGTTCGACAGGCCAAAGCCCACAGTGGGCTGTAGTGCCAATGGAAGAAGAAGAAGATTAATCTTTAAAAGAAAAAACGCTGCTTAAAGATGTAATTCCACATGGGATTTATGTTCATGTTCATTCTAAAGGATGGATGGATGAGAAGGAATG
>Ga0209629_10002254_pt1 | contig 12973 bp, 10 predicted proteins | sample TergutCu122P5_FD_187286 | JGI IMG/M metagenome (GOLD analysis project Ga0209629, IMG submission 187286) | Cubitermes ugandensis P5 segment gut microbial communities from Kakamega Forest, Kenya - Cu122 P5 (SPAdes) (version 2) | ecosystem: Host-associated > Arthropoda: Insects > Digestive system... | reverse complement strand
CGTTTACCGCAACTAAATACCGAGCAACGTACTGAATTAGAGCTGAGCGCGGATTTTCAGAATCAAATAACAGGATTGGCAAAAGGACTTACCATTTTCAATACGGATAACAACTGTGTGGAAACATGGAACGGTTCGCAATGGATCAGTCTGTGTGCTAAAGGAACTATCGGTTCGCTTGATTGTGCCTCGGTAACCGGCATTCATGTGACAGAAGGCACGGCAGCAAACGAATCTGCCTCTTTGCCTTACTCCGGCTTGACGGGTGGAAACATTGTCTTAACAGACGGTCAAGTTTTGGGAAGATCGAGCGGTTTGTCGGTAGTGTCGGATGGTTTTCAAGACTTGTTTAACGCCGACGGAACTATTAACATCAAGATAACAGGAACAGCTACTGTTTATGGAACTATTTATATACCGATTAATTTGCCGGGTGCAAGTTGCAGCATCAGCGTCGCTGCGGCTCAACGGGCGGGACGAATCGGTTCGCTTGATTGTGCAGCGGTAATCGGCATTACTGTAACAGAAGGCACGGCAGCTGACGAAGCCGCTTCATTGCCCTATTCCGGAAAGACGGGAGCAGACATCGTCCTGACTGACGGTCAAGTATTAGGCTCCGTAAGCGGTTTATCGGTAAAGGTAAACGGCGCTCAAACACTTTCTACCACCGACGGAACCATAAACATCAAGATAACGGGAACAGCCGTTACGTATGGAACTATCGATATACCTATCAGTCTGGCAGGTGCAACTTGCAGCATCAGCGTCGAGGCTGCCCAGCAGGGAGGAAAAATCGGTTCGCTTGATTGTGCATCGATAACCGACGCTAATGTAACGCAAGGCATACCGGCAAACATACCGGCCACTTTGCCTTACTCTGCCATGACAGGAGCGGACATCGTTGTTGCCGACGGTACGGTATTGGGTACGAAAAGCGGGTTGTCGGTAGTGATAAACGGCGCACAAACCCTCGTTGCTCCAAGCGGAAACATTGCCATTAAAATAACCGGAACAGCTTCAGTTTCCGGAACAATTAACATTCCTGTCGGTTTGGCAGGCGCAAGTTGTGAAATAACCGTTGCTTCCGCAGTGGATCCTACGACATTACCTACAGGCTCCGGCACTTTTAAGGGACGTTTTTGTTTCGATGTGGTAATGATTAATGATGGAGGCGCCTGCGGCACGCTTGCAGGTCGTGCGTCCCAAAAAGTGGACTTCACCAAAAATAATTGCTACGATTATACTTTTACACCTGTCGGAACAGTGAACAATGTACGATTTTTTATTAACGATCCGACCGGAAAGGTAATACAGTCCTTTTCTCCCCCAAGCTATCCGGGTGATGTGAGCGCCCCCCAAACCCGGATAGTAACGGTGTGCTACAAAACCGACCTGAATGAAACCGCTAAAGGGATTGACCGCGACCACGCTTTAAAAGTTACAATTTACGTAGTATATAATAGCGGTGGCAAAGACTATAAATTGCAGCAGGTGGTAGCGATACAAGATTGTTCCTGCTGTCCGGGTTATTTGTCTCCGCAAGGAGAATTTATTCAAAAAACTCCCGGGTATATTGCTGCTTTTGGTCCTTACCCACCCGGTTTTTCCGACATGGTTCCGGCGTTTTTTACGAAAACCGGTAATGATTTGTGCTTTTTTATGACCAACAATCCTCAAGGTGCGATCGATTGGCCGACGGCCACTACCTATTGCACCAAGAATATGAATGCAAACTGGGCTTATTTGGGATGGAGGCTGCCTTCCGCCGCAGAACTGGGCTACTTAGATAATAATACAGCGCTTAATATGTCTAATAGTCCAAGGTCTATCGCGGGCACCCAAAATATGCTAACCACTCCGGCAGGTGGAGGAACCGGAGCCGCTTATTATTGGGACAGTACAGAAAAAGATCAATACATCGTTTGGGCTTGGAGCTATGGTCAAGGCTCCGGTCAATCACAGTGGGTTTCAAAAACAGGGAATACGGTGAATACCCGTTGTGTAACTACTTTCTTTAAATAGGTTCACAGGATATAAATGGTTAAAAAAATATCCGGAACTATAATCGCCTTTATAACAGGCATAAGCTATCTTCCGGCACAGGATGTGAGGCTGTCAGCCCCACTCCTGTCCGGCAGGGAAGCTAAACTCTATTATTTTGCCGGAGCAAAAGCAGATTCGCTTGTCTCTACGATAGACTCATCGGGGAAAGCGGCGTTCAGCATCCCGGGGGGCAATTACAGAGGGTTGGCAACTTTAGTTATTACCGACTTCGGAGGGATTCAGTTTGTAGTTGCCGAACCGGTGGTGGAATTGGTATGCAATTCCGAAACGCTGAGTTTCGAAAACGTAACTTTTCCTCATTCCGTCGAAAATCCCTTTCTGAGTTACATTTTTGCATCTCAAAGTCGCTATATGAGAAAACAGGCTTGGCTGCAAGCCGGCAATGATTTTCTTTCTGCGAATTCACCCATTCTTTCCGGTATCAAATCCGAAATGAAGAGCGTGGAAGATTCAATCGCGACATTAAGCGCTGAAATAACAGCTTCCAAGCTCTATGCCGCCCGGCTGTTCCGCTTGACGGAATTCATGAACCGCCTGTTTGACGCAGAGCAAAAGAGAGATACAACGGGTGTTTTGCTTATTCGAAAGGAGATGGAAGAAAACCTGGATATTACATCGTTATACACTTCGGGTGAACTTTGGAACAGTGTGCTCAATTTCTATGCAAGTCTTTTCGGTCACACAGCAGGAGAGGAGGATGCGCAGCAACAGTATGCAACATCCGTGCTTCATACTTCTCAAAGACTTCAAGATCCTTATTACGAAGCTTATATTGCCGGTAGCATCACGGAAGCCGAGCGTTTCGGATGGAAACAAGCGGAGGAGAGTATTCTCTCGAAGTTGCTGACAACCCATCCTAAGTTTACCGCCACATCAGATATTTTGAAACGCGCCATCGGAGCATATCTTGCAAAGAACAACAAAGCCATGCCGGAGATCATCGGATTGAGCGAGACCGGTAAGTCAAAATCCGGTAAAACCCTGATCGCGTTCTACGATTCGGACTGCAGCGCTTGCGTCGCTGAAATGCGCAATCTGATCACCATTTATTTCGTATTGCAGGAAAAACATATTCAAGTAGTGTCGATTGCCGGAGATACGAACCAAGAACTGTTTGAAAAAGGCATTCAAGAGTTCCCTTGGGAAGATAAACTCTGTGATTTCAAAGGAGTCGCCGGAGTTAATTTTTTCAATTATAACGTCATAGGTACGCCTTCTTTCTTTTTGATCGACGGCGATCGAAAGCTGATCGGTCAGTTTTTTGCAGCCGGCGATGTTTTGGAAAAGATAAAAGAATTATGACTTATGAGTTATGGATTGCTTCGCCTGATGACTTGCAATGACGAATAACGAGCGCGTAGCGATTATGCGTTTATAGCCGTGTGCGACAGCGCACGGGACTTAGAAAAAATCATTACATTTGCAGGTTAATTATCAATTAAATTTATGGAAATTATTGAAACGTTTCTAATGCCGAGCGCATGGATAGCGCTGCTGACTTTATCTTTTCTGGAAATTGTTCTTGGAGTAGATAATATTGTATTTTTATCGATTGTATCAGCCAAACTGCCGGAAGAAGAACAGCCGAAAGCCCGTATCGGCGGATTGGCGCTGGCAATGCTGTTCCGGATCGCATTGTTGTTCGCTATATCATTGTTGATGAAACTTACAAAACCGATTATCAGTTTTAATATGGATTGGTTTGACGCTTCCATATCAGGACAAAGTATTATTATTTTCTTTGGAGGGCTTTTCCTTTTATACAAGAGTGTAACCGAAATTCATCATAAACTGGAACATAAGGACGATTCCGTTAAAACGGGATCACGAAAAAGTTTTTGGGGAGTAATCTTTTTAATAGGAGCGATTGATATCGTTTTTTCTTTCGACAGCGTGCTGACGGCTGTAGGATTGGTAAGTTTTAATGAGTTCGGATATGCAGGCGCAATGACAATTATGGTAACTGCGGTTGTTTTAGCGGTTCTTGTTATGATGTTGTTTTCGGGACCCGTCAGTAAATTTGTCAACACACATCCGACTATTCAGATGTTGGGACTTTCTTTCCTTATATTAATCGGGCTTATGTTGATTATAGAAGCTGCGCATTTATCGCATCTTTCCGTATTCGGAACCACAGTAAACGAAATACCCAAAGGATATATTTATTTCGCTATCGTTTTTTCCCTGTTGGTTGAATTTCTAAACATGAAACTTGCGAAAAAAAAATAAAGACAGCCTCAACATGTGGCAAAAAGGAAATCACTCGAATAATTATTTGTCATATATATGAAAAAAGCGCCGGAGTTAATAGATATTATTATTGCCATACCGGTAAATAATAAATTATCTTGGCAAATTTGCGTATTTTAAAAACTATTCTTACATTTGCAGGCGATTTCATTTGATAATATAATAGTAACTCTCATTAATGAGGCATACCAAACTCTTTCTATCGGGTGTTTTTACCGTGGCGGTTTGTTCCTTTCTCCATGCAGAAGAAAGGGATAGCAGCTTAATTTATTATGGTAACGCCGAAATTGTCGGTAAAGAATACATCTATGAAGCAGCCGCTCCAACCAAAAAAGAAAGCGCCTCACAAGATCAAAATGCGCAACCGGAAATATATGTATCCGATTCTTCCTGTATTTATATAGCCGACAATGCAGAGATTTATGGTAAAGAGCTTCTGTTTGCCCAACAAAATACTTCCTCTAAAAAAGAGTTGAAAAAACCGGCCGTAGTAAAGAAAGAAACGCCTGCCCCTGCTACGTCCGACGATCATGAAATTGCCAAGCAGGAACCCCTATCGGTCGTATTCCCTACTTTCCCGTTCGACCCTGTATCTTCCGCTTTATCGGAGGGCAGCAACGAATTGGCGGCGATTTCGGTGCAACATAGGATTAACCCAATGCATCAGGCAAGCAAAGCCGGCCGGGATAATACCTGTAAAAACATTGACAACTCGAAAGTATCTTTATACTATCCCGAGCAAAGACAAAAATTATCCATTGCCGCTACTCAATGCGGCGACTTGACTTCTTTCGGCTCGCAATCGCCTCCGGCAGCGAACCTTTAAACACAGAATTCCACAGAGTAAAATTCTCGGAGAAACGAGGCTGTCCTAAAAGTACAATTTACCGTCATTGCAAGCGAAGCGAAGCAAACCGGGATATTGAATTTCAATGGATTGCTTCGAGCTATCGCCCTCGCAATGACGTGCAAATTTCAATGGATTGCTTCGGGCTATCGCCTTCGCAATGACGTGCAAATTTCAATGGATTGCTTCGGGCTATCGCCCTCGCAATGACGTGCAAAAATACCTTTCAAGACAGTCTCGTGAAAAAAACTCCTCTAACTCTGTGGTTAACATGAACTCCGGTTGAATCCGGTAAGTAGAAATAAACAAAACAACTTAATTAAAAAATTATCAAAATGAAGAAAATATTATTTTTAGCAAGTATATTTGCGCTGTTTAGCGCACTGACTCTGAAAGCTCAGGTAACAGTGGGAACACTGGAACAGCCCGCTTCCGGGGCAGCATTACAGGTGAAAACGATCAATGGCGTCTTGGACGACGCTGTGAATGCATATAAAGGACTTGAACTGCCAAGAGTCAGTTTGTCGGATACGGTGAATCTTTTCCCCATGTTTCTGACCGATCCTACCAATCCGGCATCCGGTCCTAATGCCAATTACACCGCTAATAAAGCGACATTGGATAAAACCCATACAGGATTGATGGTGTATAATATCAACGCTGTCGATCCGTTTGTTAAGGGAATTTATTTATGGATTGGCTTTAAATGGGTTAACGTAGGTACCGGTTTGGAACCTTGGGTAGTATCCGGTACTGCCGGAAATACCAAGGCGAGCCTGAATACCCAGAACATCTATCAGATGGGAGCGGTTGCCGTTGGCATCGACACCATATTAACCAATACGGCAAAAGTTCCGCTAACCAAGCTCAATGTAGACGCTTCCGACAAAGGGGTTATGATTCCGAGAATGGATTCGGTTCAAAGGAACAAGATTCAGGTGGATTCGCTTGCCAACAGTCTTTTAATTTACAACACTTCAGAAGACTGCTACAACTACTACTCCAAAATCGAAAGAATGTGGCAAAGCCTTTGCGGCGGACAAGGAAAAGCCGAATTCACCATCAGTTGCAACCCCGACAGCCTTCAGGTGATGGGCGTTTATGGAGCCGGCGTAGCATTGAATACATCCAACTATGTGAAAATTTATGTAAATGTCACAAAAATTGGATCATACAGCATTTCGGCTGTAGCCGCTCAAGATAATGGCTATTTCTTTGAAACTTCGGGAACTTTTTACGCCAAAGGTATCTATTCAATAACTATACCGGGTACGGGACAACCCATACATGATACGCAAAATGTTGTAGCTGATCCTAACGACGATTCTCCCGACCATTTTACACTGAATTCTTCGGGAGGCGGCAGTTGCGCTTTTGATGTGAATGTAAACAACACTACCGTACAGCCTGTATTTGATATCTCCTGCAACAGCGTTCAGGTGCAGGGCGCTTATTTTGAAGACTCTGTATTATCCTCCAAGCCCAACACGCTCTACGATGGTTACCCGAATCAAATTTCAGTTCAACTTACGAATATCCCTACCTCTTCTTTCGGCGCCATCGCCACTTTACAAACCAATGAGGTGGATGGAATCTCATTCAGTTGGACCGGCACTTTGCAGTCTTCTCCTCAGACCGTAATCATGCAGGGAAAGGGAATTCCCCGCGGTTTGAATGATAAAGTAATGACTATTACGTCGAACAGTACATCAAATACGGGTTCTTGCACAGCAACAGTTACAATGCTGATTCCAAGTAAACGGTTGATGGCAGTAAGTGAAACTGCTATCAGTGCGCTTGATCCTACCTACGGATATAATCCTTGCAGAGTCACTGCATCATCCGGTAGTTTCAATGATATGCTGACCGATAAAAACAATTTCGGCTATAATCCATGGTCTATTGTCAAATTTGCCGGATTCGAAAATTACGCGGGAGCTAATGGGAATTCTTCCAAAAATTTTGTTAATAATCCCGACACTTGGACTGACGACAAAAGACCTATGATCGGTCTTGATATTGATCTCGGCTGGCGCGCAATGTCGGCTGCCACGCTGCATAATTATTTATTTGGTATCGGACACAAGAAAGTCGACATCTTTATGATTGCCTTTACAGGACTTCCGGGAAGCGCCGGAGAATGGTTCCGAAACGGGGATGCAAACGATCAGGCAAGATGTCAGGAACTGGTCAATTTTGTCAAAAGCGGTGGAATTATGATGGTTTGTTCGGAGTTGCCTGTCTCCAATCAAAACTTCCTGAGATTATTTTTTAATACCCCGACAATCACTTCAGCCGGAGGACATGCCGCCGGCACAGATTACTCTCTCGGATTCAATCCCGTGAATGAGCCGCAAAGTTATCGACCTTATTATTGCAGCGATACTGATCCCATTATGACAGGTCCGTTCAATAATATTTTAGGAAGAATGTGGTGCGAAGATGCTTCCGTTACAACTTATTTTCTGAATATACCCTTGGATTCGGTTGTTATATATTCATGTGCGGAGTCTCCGGATGATCCTATGGGCGGGGCTACTTATCCCGCTGCGGGCTTAACCATTTTCCGCCACAAAGACTATCCTTTTGTGTTTGTCGGCGATGCCGGATTTAATTCCCATAATTACTATAATACGACCGGTCAAAATGCTGGCGGTGGAACAGCTTGTCCATTTTTCTTACAATCAATTAACAAAAACGGACATACCTATCCATTTTATCCATCTTATAAATTGAATTTTGGTCCTGCTCCGGGCGCAAGATCCGATAATGCATCTTTCACGGCGAATGCCTTTGCATGGTGTATTTATAAGGCGGAAGAATACCGAAGGGCGCATAAATAATTATGAATTATGAATTATGAATTAGGAATTAATAATTAAGAATTAATAATTAATAATGCGTTTAGAGAAAGAGGCTGTTCCGAGAGGGGCAGCCTTTTTTTCTTACGACTCACCGGAATCGTCATTGCGAGCGGAGCGAAGCAATCCATTGGATGATTTACGATTTATGATTTACGATTGTTATTTGGTGTTGTTGATTGCAAGCGTGGACGCTTGCTTCTGACTCGGCGTAGGCGGAGCCTACGCCGAGCGGGGCTCTTTATAAAAATGACAACGAAAGAGAAATTTGAAGAACTTAAGATGCGAGACATCAATGCAAAATCGGATAACGAACGGGAAATGCTTCATTTTGAATTTGAAAAATTAGCTGACGAAGATCCGGAAGGATTTGAAAAAGCATTGATCGCAAGTGCAAGAAAAACGCTTTCGGATATTAAAGAACTGAAAATAAAAGAACAAATCGCAAAAGTATCAGAAATTGTAACTACTCAGGTCAAATATGCAAATATTTTTCGGCTCATCGGTAAATGTAGCGCAATCCCAATCCGGAACGGATTATCATCTCTCAACTTTTAAATAATTCAGAAACATTTTTGCAAAGGATACTGAGTAGTTACCCTTTTAGACATATTTCGACCTTCTATTTCTATTTCCGATTTAGTGAGAGATATAAAGTCAATTACATAAAGAAACAACCGGAGCATCATAAAAAGCAGACTTTCATCGAAGAATATTTGCATTTTTTAGATAAATTTGAAATCGATTACGATGAGCATTATTTGTTTGACCCGATATTATGGCGGCACCGCTACGCGGCGCCTGTTTGGGTTAATATTTGCACCCCGTCCCGTGCGCTTTCGCACCGTCCCGTGCGCTGTCGCACACGGCTATAAACGCATGAGCGCTACGCGCTCGATATTCGCAATGTAAAAGCAATCGTAAATTGTAAATCATAAATCATCCAATGGATTGCTTCGCTCCGCTCGCAATGACGTTTATAACTCATAACTCATAAGTCATAATTCATAACTCTTTCTATTTTTCTTCACCGAAAAACATCGGATGCTTGTTTTAAGTAAATAAAATCTTTACTTTTGTATTTTAAATTCAGAATCAGTAAAATTATAAGAATAAATATGTCAAACGAAACTAAAGTAAAAGAGCCCGAAAGCGTTGTCATCCGGTTTTCCGGCGATTCAGGCGACGGGATGCAATTAGTGGGAGGTCTATTTTCCAATCTCTCTGCGGAATTGGGTAACGACATTATCACTTTTCCTGATTATCCCGCCGAAATACGCGCTCCGCAAGGCACGCTAAGCGGGGTCTCCGGATTTCAAGTGCAAGTTGGCGCAAAAAAAATATTTACGCCCGGAGATAAAACCGACGTGCTGATCGCTATGAACCCGGCAGCGCTGAAAGTCAATGCACAATTCCTTCGGACAAACTCCGTAGTCATTATCGACACCGATTCATTTCAAGCCGTCGATCTGGAACGAGCGGCATTTGCCACCGACGATCCATTCAAAGAATTAGGATTGAACTCGGTTCAAGTCGTTCCCGCATCGATTACGCAAATGTGTAAAGACGCCTTGGCGGGAGTCGCCGACAACAAACAGGCCCTCCGGAGCCGGAACGTTTTCGCATTGGGCTTGGTGTGCTGGCTCTTTAATCGACCCTTGGAGATTGTCGAACGCCTTTTAACCGAGAAATTCAAAAAACGTCCCGATGTGTTGAACGCCAATTTATTGGTGTTGCAAGCCGGCTATAATTACGGACATAACATTCACGCTTCGGTTTCTACCTATCGCATCGAAACCCTATCGCACCAAAAAGGATTTTATACCGACGTGAACGGAAACCGGGCTACCGCCTACGGATTGATCGCCGCCGCCGAAAAAGCGGGATTAACCTTGTTCTTAGGTTCTTATCCGATTACTCCGGCAAGCGATATCATGCAAGAACTGTCTATCCATAAAGCAATGGGAGTCAAAGTGATGCAAACAGAAGACGAGATCGCCGGCATTTGCACGGCTATCGGCGCTTCTTTTGCAGGACACTTAGCCGCAACCAGTACTTCCGGGCCCGGCTTAGCTTTGAAAAGCGAAGCCATCGGTTTAGCGGTGATCGCCGAAATTCCGTTAGTCGTAGTGGATGTTCAGCGGGCAGGTCCTTCGACGGGCATGCCGACCAAAAGCGAACAGACCGATTTATATCAAGCCTTATACGGAAGAAACGGGGAAAGTCCGGCCGTAGTGATGGCTGCGATTTCACCCACCGACTGCTTTGATTCCGCTTTTTGGGCATCAAAAATTGCATTGGAGCATCTGACTCCGGTTATTTTGCTGACCGATGGTTATGTAGCCAACGGTTCTTCCGCCTGGCGAATTCCGGATATGAACGACTATCCCGATATCAAGCCGCCCTACGTGACCCCTGAAATGAAAGAAGGATGGACGCCCTACCTGCGCAACCCCGAAAACGATGTCCGCTATTGGGCGATTCCGGGTACAGAAGGCTTTGTACACCGTATCGGAGGATTGGAAAAAGATTATTCCAAGAGCGTGATCAGCACCGACCCCGACAACCATAACAAAATGGTTCATGCCCGACAAGGCAAAATAGACAAAATAGCCGCTTCGATTCCTTTGCAGGAAATGTTGGGCGATCCCGATGCCGAGGTTCTGGTAGTAGGATGGGGAGGAACTTACGGCCATCTGTCCGAAGCCATCGAAGAAACGCGAAAGCAAGGGAAAAAGGTTGCATTCACTCACTTCCGCTTCATCAATCCTTTACCTGCAAATACGGAAGAAATCATGCGGAAATACAAAAAAGTGATTGTTATCGAGCAGAACTTAGGTCAGTTTGCCGGCTATCTGCGCTCCAAGATCGGAGGATTCCATCCGTATCAATTCAACCGAGTGAAAGGACAACCCTTCCTTGTTCAACGTTTAGTAGAAGAAATAAGTAAATTAATCGATTAATATCCTTTTGAATATGACTACTGAAGCAAACTATCAGGCAAAAGATTATAAAAGTCCGCAATTAGTGCGTTGGTGTCCGGGTTGTGGCGACTACGGCGTTTTAAATAATTTACATAAAGCAATGGCGGATTTGGGAACCGCTCCGCACGATATCGCCGTTATTTCAGGCATCGGATGTTCGTCACGTTTACCCTATTACATGAATACCTACGGTTTTCACACGATTCACGGCCGGGCTGCGGCGATCGCCACCGGCGTGAAGGCGGCCAATCCGAATTTATCGGTTTGGGTGATTACCGGCGACGGCGATGGTTTAGCTATCGGAGGGAACCATTTCATTCATGCCGTCCGACGAAATATCGACATGAATATCGTGTTGTTTAACAATAAAATCTACGGGTTAACGAAGGGGCAGTATTCTCCTACTTCCAATCGCGGGTTTATTTCCAAATCCTCTCCTTTCGGAACCATCGAAGACCCGTTTCATCCGGCGGAGTTGACGATCGGTGCGCGCGGACGCTTTTTTGCCCGCACATTAGACGTGGATATGAAAAACACGCCGGAGATTTTCAAGGCTGCCGCCCGGCATAAAGGCGCTTCAGTGGTTGAGGTATTGGTGAATTGCGTGATTTTCAACGATGGCATTCACAGCGCTATCACCGCCAAAGAAAATCGCCCGGATAAGACCTTGAATTTACGGCAGGGCGAAAAAATGATCTTCGGGAAAGACAATAATAAAGGAATTGTCCGCGATGGTTTCAGTTTGAAAGCGGTGACCCTCGGCGAGAACGGCTATACCCTTGAAGATGTTTTAGTGCACGATGCCACCATTCCCGATCCAACCTTACATTTGAAGCTGGCGCTGATGGACGGCGACGAATTGCCTTTGGCCTTGGGTGTCATCCGCGATGTGGTGGCTCCAACCTACGACGAAGCGATGGAACAACAGATCGAACAGGTAAAAGCTAAAAACCCTGCCCGAACTTTGCACGAATTTCTTATGTCGGGCGATATTTGGGAAGTAAAGGATTGATCTACGATTGCACGTCATTGCGAGAATTGCACGTCATTGCGAGCGGAGCGAAGCAATCCATAGGATGGATTTACAATTTACGATTTACAATTTACGATTGTTCAGCTTGCGGACATTGAGCGCTACGCGCTCAATGTCCGCAAGCTGAACAATCGTAAATTGTAAATAGAAATGGGAAAACACTACTTTTCATGAGCGTATTTGGAATAATTTCCTAATAATTGTTCTATATGGATGACTTCCGAACACTTATCCCATGTTACCCCACCTGCCGTTAAATACCATTTGTCACGTTGATTAACAGGAACTTTCTTTATACTTGGAAATGCAGATAATGGAATTATCAGGCAACGTCCATCTTCAAAATTAACCTGCATTTTCCCTCTTACAGGAAAACTTATCTTTTTTATTTTCGGTTCTACATTCCAATAGCCTTCTATCCGGTACATAATTTTACTGTTCCAAAAAACAAAAATATCCACGTTGTTTTTGCCGTAATATAAAGTAATACTTTTGGCATATTGTCAAATTATTTTACATTTGCGAAACAAATTTACGAATTATAATTGGAAATAACAAAATCTTCCTGTACAAAAAAAACGCATTTTCCACCCCCCCCGTGCGCTGTCGCACACGGCTATAAACGCATGAGCGCTACGCGCTCCGCTCGCAAAGTCAGAACAATCGTAAATCGTAAATTATTAATGATGCAATAAGCATTTAAAATACGTTAATAAAATAATAAGATTCCTCGTTACTGCTCAGGTCAGTTTTACAATTAAATTTCGGCTCATTAATAAATGTTATGTAACGTCAATCCGGAACGGATTGGATATTGGTAGCCCGATGTGAAACGTCGGGGGAATATGGAGTTTCGAGGCTTCGCCGCTTTGGGCGGCTACGTCATCCCAATTCCCCGACGTTTCACATCGGGCTACCCATATCTAATCCGTTC
>Ga0209629_10002253_pt1 | contig 12973 bp, 14 predicted proteins | sample TergutCu122P5_FD_187286 | JGI IMG/M metagenome (GOLD analysis project Ga0209629, IMG submission 187286) | Cubitermes ugandensis P5 segment gut microbial communities from Kakamega Forest, Kenya - Cu122 P5 (SPAdes) (version 2) | ecosystem: Host-associated > Arthropoda: Insects > Digestive system... | reverse complement strand
ATTTCATTTTAAATCATTTATTAATCTATTTACAAACAAATTAAAAACAAAAAAGAAAATGGAAAATGTAACATTGCAACAGGGATTGAACGAAGTTGTAATCAACAAGGTTCAACGAATGATTAAGGACAAGGAAACAGGCGTAAAGGGAACCATGCAACGCCTGATTCGTGAAGGCAGCATTGCTCAGGATTATGTAACACCCCTCGGCGTTGAACATCGCCAAAAGGAGCAAAGACCTGTTATTACATTCAGTAATGACGGGGAACTGATGATGAACATGCACAGTGAACGATTCACGCTGCATGATAATGCGGTCGGACAGTTAGCCGAAAAAATGAATATTCCTTCTCCCTACCTGCGTGAACTTTCACGAGGAAGCGAGTGGCAAAAGCATCTGGCTGCAACCGTTCTGAATGAACACTCCTCATGGACAGAGCGTCAGCGGGTACTTGTCCGCTCTGTCGGAACGCAAGTAAGAGGCGTACTGAGCGACAGTTACCGACGATTAAACAGCGTAGAAATTCTGACCGCTTTTGTGGAAGAAGCAAGCCGTCAAGGTGCTGTAATAGCCGACGCACGGATGACCGATACGAAAATCTGGGCGGAAACCATTCTGCCGATGCCGATTACCATTCCGACCGTGAAAAACGGAAATGTAATCATCTTTATGGGCGCACGTTTCTCAACAAGCGATTACGGAGACGGAGCAGTTGATATGCGAGCATTTTTGTTAAACGGAGCATGTCTCAACGGAATGGTACGCGAATCGGTGATGAAGCAGATACACTTGGGCGCACGTTTGCCGGACAATCTGCAACTGTCGAACAAAACCTACGAGCTGGACACGCAAACGACCGTTTCGGCAACACGAGATTTGACGAAAAGTCTTTTCTCGAGGGATGCCATCATGCAAAAGGCAATTGAAATTCAGGGTGCAAGTAACATTGAGGTGGATTTCGATTCGGAACTTCGCAAATTAGTCAAAATCGGATCAATCAGCAAGGGCGAAAACGAAGGGGTTCAGAAAATCCTGATGCGCAGTAATCCCAACGACGGGATGCAAGGAGGAAGTACACTCTGGAAACTGACGCAGGCAATAACGGCGCATGCACGGGAACTGGACGACCGCCGAAGCCGTGAACTGCATGAAATATCCGGCGGGCTGATGAATCGGGTTCAATTATTATCTGCGTAATATTCCTACAATCTATTAAATATTAACAATTTAAAAGTAAAAAAATGTTTACGGAAATATCAAATTTATTAAAGGAGGGCGAAATGCTCTCCTTAAACATCAGAAAGAGCGGTAACGAAATGATTGTTATCGTTCTTCCGCGAGTTGAAAACGTCAAAGACCCTGCGGCAGACCGGTTGATTCCTCTTAATCTGAAAGGCAGTCCTCAAGAACTCGACGAGGGCTTTATCGAGGCAATCAAATCGCCTGTTACAAAATCAACAGGTCTCTTGACCAACATGGTTGAATATGAAAAGTCGGCAGAAAAAGCACGTGAGGAATCAAGGGCGGAAAAAGATCGGCAGGATGCGATTAACAAGAACGTAAAAGATGCGGAAGCGCTTGAAAAAGCGGGTAAATATCGAGAAGCGCTGAATGCTTACACTAAGGTTTTTGACATGGATAAGAAAAACATAAAAATTCAGTTAAAGATAAACAGCCTGAAACTGAAACTCAACGGAAGTAATGACATTTTCTCAACTCCCGCACCGACGCCGGAAACACCTTCGGTAGAGGACGAGGATGAGGAAGATACGAATTACGGTGATTATCCGGATGGCATGAATCCCGATGAATTGGATTAGTAAACACTAAACAGTAAATAAAAATATGGCTTTAAATATTTCAAACGCAGTCAGGGTATTTGTCATTGACAAGACAGGCACCGAAATTCCCGACCCCGATCCGAAAATGTCGCTCGAAAACGTTATGTCTCTTTACTCCGGTATGTATTATCAGTAGTAAAATATTATCCAAAGTAGTTTTTTTCATATACTGATTATTAGATACTAACACTCGTTACTTTCGAAAACTACTTTGGATAATAAAACCTTACTTTCCTAAACTTTTTAGCCAAGATCTAAGTTTAGAATCCTTCTCCCATGACCTCGTCGAATCTCCAACTTGCGGCATTATATCAATATAAGCGGATTCAAGTGCCTCTCGTTTCTGTTTCGAGTCAGCACGAGCATACACTTCTGTCGTTTGTATAGAAACATGCCCTAATATATCGCGTATATATATGAGATTCACACCAGCTTGAAGCAAGTGCATTGCTTTGCTGTGGCGCAGGCAATGTGGACTGATTCTTTCTGGGATTATGTCCGGATTTACAATGCGGGCATTCATTACATATCGTTTTAAGACAAAAGTTATGCCAGCGTTGGTTAATTTTTCGCCTCGATTGTTTGTGAATAACGGACATTTATTACGGGAAGGCTTCAACAATTCATTCTCTTCCATATATTCCTTGAGCAAGTCCATTTGTTTGTCTTGAAGTGGCACAAGTCGGTTCTTTCTACCTTTTCCAAACAAGGTTACAAAGTATGGCTTTGTCGTATGGATATCCGTCGGTGTTAAGTCGATTAGCTCCTGCACTCTGGCTCCACTATCATAAAGTAGTGCAATCATAGCAAGGTCTCGACGCCCTCTTCGCGTATCTAATGGAATTTGGGCGAGGAGCAACTTTATTCCATCCACATCAAGATAATTAACAGGTGTTTTTGCTACCATCTTAAACTTTATAGACAGGACATCCTGCCATTGTTTCAGATGAATCACATGCTCATATTGAAGATATTTACAAAAAGCATGAATAGCGGCAAGTCTTTGATTGCGTGTCGATATACTGCATCTTTTAGTATCTTGAATCCACTGTAAAAAAGACAACACTTTATCTCGTGATAGATGTTCGACTGAGAGTTGCTCTGCCTTGATATGCTTTTCCTCATTTATAAAGTCGAGGAATAAGGAAAAAGTATTACTGTAAGACCTTATAGTATGGTGGCTTACACCACGTTCCCCTGAAAGATATTCTGTAAAGAAGCCGGTTAGATATTTAGCAAAATCATTTTTCATATTCAATATAGATTGATGTTAGATATAGAAGGAAAAAGAGACTGCGAGATGGATTGTTCTCGTTTGATAATGTCAGGAAACATTTCTTGAGTTAATCGAACATAATTCTCTGTGCCGGAAATTCTCTTATGTCCAAGGAAAACGGATAGCACAGGGAGTACACAGTAGATATCCATTCCAGCTTTGACTTGATTCATTAATGAGTGAACAGCACAGGTATGACGTAAATCGTGAACTCTGGGGCCATGCCCTGCACCAATAAAAGGTATATTGCATTTTTTTAGCGTTTTTCTAAACCATGCATATACATGATGGTGGCTTAAAGCGTATCCCGATGGTGAAATAAAAAACGGTGCGTCTTTTGCTTCTGTATTTTTCACAGGTAACTTACTTCTTGCACTAATATATTGATGCAATACTTGATACAACGAGGAATTGATGGGTATAAGCCTCTGTTGTTGGTTCTTTGTATTCCTAATGACAATAAGTTTACGAACCATATCTACATCACAATTCAATAAGGAAGTCGCCTCACCAACCCGCATACCTGTACTATACAAGAGGCGGAGTATGCTCGGTATGGCAAAAAGTCGATTGTCCATATTGGCTCGATATGGCATAATTAATGAGTCACAGGCAACGAATATATTTTGAATCTGCTCATGTGTAAACACATACGGAATATAATTGTTGATCATACACTTTGGAAGTCGTGGAACAAAACACGAAAAGCCCAAACGATTCATATATTTTGCGAACTGCGATATTATCGAATATTTGCTATAGATCGTCTTATCGCTATCCGTAACTTGTGTTTCTCTCCACTTGGCAATTAGTGACTGGGTAATAAACGGAGTAGATACACACTCTTTGATAAAAAACAAATCAAATTCCTTGAACATTGTTTCAAAATGATTTCTGGAGAATCCTGAAGCTTCCTTTGCGTCTATAAATCTTTGTATATATGGAGCAAAAATGCTGTTAAATTGATATTTAGGCATAAAATACTCCTCCTTTCTGTTCATAAAAATCAGAAGAAACTAATGGCACATCAAGAGCACATTTAATTAGATTTGATACATCTACACGGAGGTAGTTCATTGTACTCTCGGTATTATTGTGTCCCAAAGATTCTGATATAACGGGAAGAGAAACACCATTTGACAACAGACGACTGGCAAGAGAGTGGCGCAAGGAGTGTGGTCCGAATCTGCGACGGCATATATCTACTCCAGATCCTTGCATGATTCTTGAAATGACACTATTTATTGAATATCGAGCCATAGAACAATAGGGTTGTCGAGCAGAGAGAAATACTTCTTGAATATCTGACATAGGTCTAGCATATCGTAAATAATTTACAATGGCTTCTCCTGTTTCTGCAATCAGAGGTAACTCAATAGGCTTTCCAGTCTTGTATTGGGTGAGTATTATCTTATTATGCTCCCAATCTATGTTAGAAAACTTCAATCTGCATATATCGGATGCCCGTAATCCTAATCGAGATGCGAGCAAAAGTATTGCATAATCTCGTTTGCCAATAGGGCTTGACTGTTCTACTGATGCCTCAATCTGTCTAATCTCCTCCGCATCATATATGGAAGGAAGCTTCTCCAGTTTTGGAAAATGATCGTGTGCAATTACGTATTCGAGGTCGATTTCAGTATATTTTTGTTCATACAAAAAGCGACAAAACTGTCGCATTGTCTGATGTCTGTCTTTCAAACTCGCACTTGTATTGATAAATGATATAATATCAGAGTCTTCAATATCTGAAATTTTTGTTTTAGACTTGATTTCTAAAAAAGCTGTAAAATAGCTGAGAATTCTACAATGCTTTTCTATAGTAGTCTCTTTACGTCGCTTATCCCTTAGATTTCCTAAAAATGTAAGAGCAGCTTCGCCCACCTCACCAAGTAACGGATGTTCTACCAATTGTACAATTCTTCGCGGTATTGAACCTGTGTCCAAATATGCGGAAAGAACTCGTACACTTCGAGAAAGAACTCGTTTTACTGGAGGTGTTAGAGTTGAACCAACAGAGCTCAAATACTCTTCTCCAATAGTAGAAGAATAATTTGTAACACCTTTCTCATTTAGATAGGGTAGTAAATAAACTATCCATTTCTTTTGATGTAGAGCAATACAGGCATCTGCATATTCTAAATGCCGTAAATGTTCAATGCATTCTTGCATTAGAACATGGATTTCTTTAGTTTTATTGATTGACATATAATTATGTATTAATGGATTGGATTAGTCCAATCCATTATAAAGATACAAAAAATATTATCAAAAAATATTATCAAAAGTAATATTGAAAATCAATAAGTTAAAATTATGTGTTAAAAACTACTTTGGATAATATTTTACTACTGATAATAAATATTATCAAAACTTTTGATAACATGTACCCGGAATTGACGACGGCAACCGTTCACGGTCCCGAATACAGGGATGACAAGGCAATTTACCGCTTCAAATCCGTAATCGGAACAAAAGGATGAAAAGGCGATGCAAACGAATAGAAGAATTTTACAATCAACTGGGGCGAATCTTCCTCAAGGAACTTTCCCGCACGGATGTCTCAAGGGGGATAAACGCATACAAAAGGATGAAGCCGACGGCGGAAGACCAAAAAATGATTTTCTGAAAAAAGTTTTCCGCCCCTTGCCGGCGACACGGTTTTATCCCCTGTTTAATTCCGCCAATTATGATTTTCTTTATCTCTCGGCAAGGAACTATCTGAAACTTTCGGGTAGTTCCTTTGATTATCTGCCGCAGAAAAAAGATTTTACGGGACTGTTTGAATATTTTCAAAATCTTCTGCCGAAAGGTCAATATTTATCATTTACGGAAGAAAACAAAAAATTGATGTATAGAGTGTCATTCGGCGATGATTTTTTAAAGGGAGAAGTCTTTTTTATCCCGATAATTATTCTTAACCGGACGGAAGGCGTATTCAGGGATATTCTGCTTACATTCTTTCAGCATTTTCAAAAGGCATATCATTTACCGAGAAAGGAAACCATGTATGATCACGAAGTAATTGTCGATTGCTTTTTTGAGGAATGGTACGAGCATGACGATGATTCGGAATTACGGGATTTTTTGAAAGCATACAGAAAAGGATATATCAACGATACCTTTTCATTAATATATAAAAAACCCAATCGGTCGATTCGGGAACTTGATGAACTGATTAGAAGCTACACTCCAAAAACAGGGGAAGAAAAACGGCTGATTGCTTCCATCCTGCAAGGAATCAATGTTTTGTTGATGAAAAAAAATATTTTCAAATATGTACGTCGTCAGGGAAAAGATGACTATAACTATGATATTGATGACGAAGATTTTGTTATTGAAGCCGATCGATTAATCCGTTTCGTTTATTCGGGCAGCGATTATGTAACGGAAAGTTATCTGGAAACCATCAATACGGAAATTACAGACGGCGTATGCGAGTATTTCCCCCGAAATTTCATAATTCTGACTCCCGAAACAGACTGCTTGCTCGAAGTCGATTTTGTCGAATGCTTTTTCTCGTGGCTTGCCCGATTTATTAATGAATTGTATGATTATGAAAAGAGACGAATTGAATGATATTCTTAACCAACAGCAAATTCCCGAAATGGCTTTGGTTGTTTATAAGAATAATAAAACCGGCAGTATTTACATCGAAACGCACAAAATCAATGCCGAAGGACGGATGCTTGCCGGTTGCCCGCTGACTTTGAAGTGCATTACGGAACTTGTAGAAACCTTTTCGGTGGAACAGGGAACCGTACCTCATGGCGCCGTACCCGGAAATCTACTTTATTTCGATACAAGGAAAGGACATGAGAGATACGTCTGGTACAATCCGCCCGTAAAGCGTATGATGTTTTTCTCTCGAAGCCTGAATATCGAAGACGGAGAATATTGTTTGCCCGGAATCATCTATGATACCAACGGCGAAAATCTTGACGTCTATGCTTTCAAGGGCAAAAAGCCGGAAGCGGAAACCAAACTGTTCAAGGCGCCGATGTTTAACGTTACCGGACAAAAAGTTTGTCTGGGTAATGCCAAAATCAAATTTCCCGACAATTCGACGTTCATTGCTTTCATTGAATACCACGAAAAGAAATTCTGGCTGACCGAATTTTCTCACTTGGGCGGAAACATCAATCCGACAAAATCCAATTTGGTTACCGTTACCAAAGGGATGAGGGAATCGTTTGACTGTAACGAACTCATTCCGTTCGAGAAAAACAAAAAAATACTCACTTTAAAAGAATTGTTGAAATGAAAAAGAGAATGCACTTTACGGACAGTTATCTGCTTAATCCCACCCATCCGGTTACGGTTAATCTGATCGGATGCGGTGGAACCGGCTCGCAGGTATTAACCGCATTATCAAGAATGAACCATACGCTTATTGCGCTCGGTCATTCCGGATTTCATGTAACTGCCTACGACCCGGATACGGTTACTGAAGCCAATCTCGGACGGCAGTTGTTCAGCGAAAGCGACTTGGGACTGAACAAAGCCGTAGTTCTCGTTTCTCGCATCAACCGTTTCTTTTCGACCTGTTGGCAGGCGGTTCCCGATATTTACCGGAATGAGCCGTCAAATATCATCATTACCTGTACCGATAATGTAAAATCCCGTCTGGATATTGCAGAGAAATTTTTATCAAAAACGAACAAAGGATATGATTATGAGCGGTTAATATACTGGCTGGATTTCGGGAATACCGTAAATTCGGGACAGGTCATTTTGGGAACTTTCGTAAAAACCGCTCAGCCGAAATCCAAAAAATTCATACCGACAGGAAAACTGCCCTGCATTACGGAACGCTTTGACCTGGCAAAAGTGGATGAGAAAAACTTGGGTCCTTCCTGTTCTCTTGCCGAAGCCATCGAAAAGCAGGATTTGTTTATCAATTCAACCTTAGCCAATGTCGGCGCCAAACTCCTGTGGAAACTGTTCCGTGAAGGAATGACCGACCAAGCGGGCGTTTTCCTGAATATGGATACCATGAAGATGAATCCGGAGGGGTTGTAAAAATGATTTGTTATGACGGAAATGAAAAAAATATCGATTATAAACGTTTCTTCGCTCTCGACTTCCAAACCGCCCTCGAAATCGTCAAAGTCCTGTTCCAACATGCCGCTTTTGCCTAGTTAATTTCATCAAACCTCAACAACCCAAACAGCACCCTCCAAAAATGGCATTAATGCAAGCTATACCCACACAATTTGACAGTTCCAAATACATTGAAGTTACCGGGGCAGTTGTAAAACATGGAAAAGATAGGGATCAAAGTTAAGTCATTTTCTATTTCTATATCCATAAAAAATATATCTTAAACCGAAGGTAACAGACATTGGTGTTTTAAATGTCAGACATTGGAAAGTGGAATGAACAAAATTTTTATTCTTAAACGATTAAGCGACATACTAATTATTCGTCACGTAAAAGTTAAACAAGATACAAATCCTTTCAACCCAGTCTGGGATGACTATTTCGAGCGTAGGTACAAACTGTCCAAAATAAATAAAAAAAAGTTGCAAAAATATTGTCAAGTCGGTATAAAAGTAGTAACTTTGGACTTTAATTTGCTTGGGTCATATGAAGTGAAAGTTTCATGTATGGTTCTTGGTGGGTAAAGTGGCAGTATTGCCATCTGCATAGTGAGTTGTTTAAAAAACTAAAAAAATAGAATTTCGTGATTAAAACAGTAAATTTACAAAAAATCTTCCAAATGGAAGAAGTTGAAACTTGGGCTTTAAACGATGTTAGTCTTGAAATTACAAAAGGTGAATTTGTAGCTATTATGGGACCTTCGGGTTGCGGCAAAACAACATTACTCAACATTTTGGGATTGTTGGATAATCCTTCAGGAGGAGAGTACTATTTGAATGAAATTGAAGTCAGCAAGTTCACAGAAAAGCAACGAACATTATTACGTAAGGGTATCATCGGGTTTGTTTTCCAAAGTTTTAATCTGATCGATGAATTAAATGTCTATGAAAACATTGAGCTTCCATTATTGTATATGGGTGTTTCTAAGTCTGAACGTCAGAAAAAAATTCAGGTAGTAATGGACAGAATGGAGATATTGCATCGCAAAAATCATTTCCCCCAACAGCTCTCGGGAGGACAGCAACAACGTGTAGCAATTGCCCGCGCTGTTGTAACCAATCCCAAACTGATTTTGGCGGATGAGCCAACAGGAAATTTAGATTCAAAAAACGGGAAAGAAGTAATGAATCTGCTGACCGAACTCAACAAGAACGGAACTACCATTGTAATGGTTACGCATAGTCAACATGATGCAGGATATGCTGGACGGAACTTGAACCTGTTCGACGGACAATTGGTGACGGAGGTGATACTTTAATTAATAAAAAAATATTTTTTATGAAATCTATTATACGTAATTATTTAAGTATTATTCGTCATTACAAGCTTACGATAATTCTGAATATACTTGGGCTTTCAATTGCTTTTGCGGCGTTTATTATAATTATGATTCAATTGGATTATGACTTTGGCTTTGATAAATTTCACAAAGATTTTAACAAGATTTATCGTGTGGAAATCACTCAAAAAGCTGAAAATCAAACCTATATTAGTCGCCCTCTAGCTGAGCGTTTTTTTGAATCGTCTCCTCACATTCTTGCCGGTGCGATATATAATCCAGTTAGTGAAAATACTTCATTCTATATAGATAATAATGGTATACGGAATTTTTATGAGGAAAAGTCATTAACTGTATCTCCCCAATTTTTTGATGTATTTACTTTTGATTTTATTGAAGGTCCAATAGGGAATTATATTGCACCAGGAAATGTATTCATTCCTTTGAGTATTTCACGTAAATTATTTGGAAAAGAATCAGCAGTTGGTAAACAGATTTATCACAGTAGGTGGGGACCTCAAACAGTGATAGCGGTATATCGTGACTTTCCTGTCAACTCTATCATCAGTAACTGTCTTTATTTCGCATTACAGAAGAATGAAAATATAAATAATTGGTCGAGCAATGGTTATAATGCATTTATTCGCATTGATGATCCGTCACAAACGCACTTACTAGTTGAGAATTTTATGAAGAATTGTGACGAACTAAAGAATTTTTGGGGTGATACGGGCATAAGTATCCGTCTTAATGCTTTGCCAAATATACACTTTGATACAGATGTAAGATTTGACGAGACTCCAAAAGCAAGCAAGAAAATGCTGATGATATTATTTGCCATAGCCATTATAATTATTGCCATTGCATCCATCAATTTTGCCAATTTCAGCATAGCGCTTACACCAATGCGTATAAAAAATATCAACATACAGCGCGTATTGGGTACTCAGCGGAGTACTCTGCGGTCAGCTCTTATTTTTGAAACGATTGTCATAAGTTTTTTGTCATTTCTTATTTCCATTTGTTTTGTTTACATGTTTGCACATACTCAGTTTACGAATCTGATTGATGCTGATTTGTCACTTACCTTTCATCTGTTAATTGTTGGAGAAACAGCATTAGTTGCATTGCTTACCGGTTTGTTTGCCGGAATATATCCTGCCAATTATATAACTTCTTTTGCTCCGGCGTTAGTTTTGACGGGAAATTTCGGTCTGTCGCCAAAAGGGAAAAAATTACGGAATACATTGATAGGTATTCAGTTTGTTGCTTCTTTTGCTTTAATTATTGGAACTTCCTTTATTTATCTTCAAAACAGGTTTATGATTTCTTCATCTTTAGGTTATGATAAAGAAAATCTAATTGTTACAGATATTTCAAAAATATATGGTAATCGCGATGCTTTTGCCAATAGACTTAAATCGTATTCAGAGATTGAAGATATTACATATTCACGGTATCTTTTGTCAAGCTCTGATCAATATATGGGATGGAGCCGATCCTATAAAGGGGAAAATATTCAATTTCAATGTCTTCCTGTAGATTATACTTTTCTTAAAGTTTTAGGGATTGAAATTACTGAAGGACGAAATTTTAGGATAGAGGATACCAATACACGACACGGCGCGTTTATTTTTAATGAGACGGCGCGTCAACAATATCACTTGGAGCTTGGTACTGAAATTGACAATGAAGGTTATATTATAGGTTTTATTTCTGAAGTTAAATTTGCTTCTTTTCGTACAAAGGTTGAGCCTATGGCATTTTATGTATGGGGTACTGAGAATTGGGGTTGGCAATCAAGTTTTGCTCATATCAAACTAAAATCCGGTACAGATAAACATAATGCAATTTCACACATACATAGCACGCTATCTGAATTTGAAGCAAATTCTATTTTTAATGTTCGTTTTTATGATGAAGTAGTGCAGCAATTGTATGAAAAGGAAACTGTACTTAATTGGTTGATTACATTATTCAGTTTGATTGCTATATTTATTTCAATTGTCGGAGTATTCGGACTTGTTGTTTTCGATAGTGAATGCAAACGGAAAGAGATAGGAATCCGTAAAATACATGGCGCATCAACAAAAGATATCATCATTATGTACAACAAGGTATATTTCAAAATATTGATGATTTGCTTTGTTATAGCAGTTCCACTTTCTTGGTATGCCGTTCATAGTTGGTTGCAGAATTTCGCTTACAAAACGCCAATGTATTGGTGGGTTTATTTACTTGCATTTTTCTTTGTGGTTGTAATTGTTATAAGCACCATAACTTTTCAGATCTGGCGCGTTGCGAATGAAAATCCTGTGAAATCGATTAAAAGTGAATAAGTTAAAAAGTTATAATGAAATTTTTTAATTAAGAAATGTAATCAATTGCTTATTTCTATTTGACTGAGTGATACAATTTGTTTTCAATTTCGCTTACTGAATCTAAGATAGGGTCTGCTGTTAAACTCCTCCCGCTCGCAAAGGCGTCAATCAGTAACTGTCCATATTCATATCCCAACGAACTGCATAAAATTTTACTCTTTGGAGTATCTTTTGTATATATTCCACAACTATTTTTCAATAAGACATGAAAGTGCCTCCCCCGCCAACTTGACGAAGTTGAGCACCATAAAGATGCCGGTAATCCATGATTCGCTTGTTTCTACCTTGCGGATGTAGCTGTTTACCGTTTCTCTGTCAAGACTCAATGTCTTTGCTATCCGGCGATTGGATTCTCCGGATGATGTAATCGTATAATTGTTTGATTTTACTCATTCAGTTGCTTTTCCCGACATATCCTTTTTGTATTTTAATTGTTTAAATCAAAATACAAAAGATAGCAGAAAAACCACTGAAATTATTGGCGGGGTATCCGCATGTTTGTTTTTTTAGTCGGGTGTGTGGATACGATTAGGTCCATACACCGTTTTTGCCTGCTTGAACTTACCCTCAATCGGATTGCTTTCTCCCACCCGTGCGGACTTACATGAATCGACAATGCCGAGGGTCTTGTAGTATTCACGTTCATATGTCATCCTTACAAACATGCGGAAAAATACAAATTTTATTCAATAAAATAAGATTATCAGTAGGTTTCTACTACTACCTTTCTTCCACACAAAATGATTTTCCAAAAACACGTACATATCTCCATATTAATCAGAATTAGTAACGACTAATAGGAAAAATACCGTCAAAGGCAGGAAAAACGATGAAGCCGTCATCATTACCGATTCTACCGTATGCATAAAATATTTTCTCGCTTCAGTTTTGGAACATCACTCCTGCTGGCATGGATATAACAACTATTTCATTTTAATCCCAAAATGTCCATTAGCCGGTAGGAGTATATTCTGCGTCTATTCGGTCGCAGATTTTGGTGAGCCAAGCACGACGGTTCATGTGCAGCGCCATCTTGACAACGATTTTATCATCTGACCGTTCTACGATGGCAGGTATGGCAAGCATTTTATT